>Ga0208357_1001448_pt1 | contig 17107 bp, 16 predicted proteins | sample NGESurdeep092012_6_FD_184487 | JGI IMG/M metagenome (GOLD analysis project Ga0208357, IMG submission 184487) | Arctic peat soil microbial communities from Barrow, Alaska - NGEE Surface sample F52-2 deep-092012 (SPAdes) | ecosystem: Environmental > Terrestrial > Soil > Wetlands > Peat ... | reverse complement strand
AAAGAAGATCCACTTCCACGAGAGGTGCTGGGTCAGCGTGCCACCGAGGACCGGTCCGACCGCGAGCGCCAGGGCCCCGACCGCGCCCCAGATGCCGACGGCTCGGGCCTGTTCCTTCTTCTCGGGATAGGCGTATGTGATGATCGACAATGTCGTCGGAGTCAGCATGGCCGCCCCGACGCCCTGCAGAGCCCGCGACGCAATGAGCATGCTCGCACTGGTGGAAAACCCCGCCAGCATCGACGACGCGGTGAAGACCGCGGCGCCCAGCACGAAGAGCCGTCGGCGTCCGAGCACGTCGGCCAATCGGCCTCCCGCGAGCAGCAACCCGGCGAAGAACAAGATGTACGCACTGACGATCCATTCGATGCCGGTCTGGGAGAGGTGCAAGTAGTGCTGGATGCTCGGAATGGCCACGTTGACCACGTTGTTGTCCAGGAACGTGGCGAATGCGCCGAGCGAGGCCGCAACGAGAATCAGCGCGCGTCGCGGCGTCCTCGCGGCAACTTCGAGGGAGTTAGTGACTTCCATGGGGGTCCTTTCAGGGTGAGTATCTTGCTATACGACGTACTTGTACAACGTATACTATACAACGTAAGAGTACACTGTACGATGGAAAGTGGTGGCTGTCAAGGTGAAAGATCAGAAATCAAAACTGGACCGAACCCAGGTGCTGAGCGCCGCTTTTGACGTGGTGGACCGCGACGGTCTGGACGCCCTCACCATCCGTCACCTAGCCGCACAACTCGGGGTGACGCCGATGGCCCTCTACTGGCACTTCGCCGACAAACAAGCGTTACTCGACGCCCTGGTTGATTCCATGTGGGCTGACGCGAAAGACCACCTCGCAACGTCACCCGCGTCGAGTGATCCGATGGATGAGTTCCAGCGGCTGATTCAGGCCCTCGTCTCTGCGTTTCGTAAACACCCGACCCTGGCGGTGCTCGCCCCGTTTCGTGCGATCGAGTGCGAAGCGGGCCTTGATATCACCGAGGGGGCTCTACAGATGCTGAGTCAACTGGGATTCACGCCGCGCCAGTCGGCGTTCGCGGCGCGCATGGCCTTGACGTCTGCGATCATGCTCGTGAGTACTCAACCGGGGATCGAGTCGCCCGACAATGATGATCGTGACGAACTCATGCGAGCCAAGCGTGCCGCGATCGCCACGTTGGCGCCGCAGCGTTACCCGTTCTTGATTGCGGCGGGTCCCGATCTCATCGACTGTGACGATCCGGAGAACTACTACGCCGCGGGCATCGAGATGATTCTCGCAGGTGTCGTGGCGGCTTCCGCCGCCGTTGGCTGAGATTTACTTGCGTCGCGCGGTCGCGGCGGTCGTCGCACTATTTTCGGCGGCGACGAAGGAGGTCTGATCCGCGCGCTTCGTGCCCACTGATCGAGAACTCCAGCGCCTGATTTGAGACGAGGCACGCGGTGCCGCCACGGGGGAGTTCGCCATTTTGGATTATCGACATGTAACGCATAGTGCCCCTTCGTACGTCGTGAATTGTTTCAGCACCTACGTATCGGAGCTACCTCGCACCATTCGACCGTAATTCCGGGAATCCTTGGTGCACGAGTGCCTGACGTGTGTTCACCTGCTCTAACATCGCCAGCAATCATCGTCGAGAAGCACGTCATTGACGCATTCTGGCTCGAGGCGAGCGTACTATCGGTGCGGACTATTCCTGGCGGCGAGAGTGGTGGTGCACCGAGCGCAACACGTCACTCAGAAGAGAGTCGTCGGGCCCGTCATGTAGTTCACTGGGCGCGCCGCGCGCAGTGACGAGGCCGTCGAGAATGATCCTCAAGTACCGTCGCCATAGTTCCGGCGCGCTGGCACTGGTCTTGTTGCCGAGCAAGCTGATCATCATCTCAAGAATGGCGAAGTCCGCCGTGACGACATCGTCGCGCAAGTAACCGTCACGCTGCGCGCGCTCCACGAGTAATGAGACGGCCGGCATGATGCGACATTTGGCGTGGTCGAGTCGGGCCGCGGCGTAGGAGGAGCCTGCGACGACCTCGCGCAGGCCGCGATTACTGCACTGGCGCTGCAGGGCCTCTTCGAGGAACCAGACCAGTGCGTTCCAGGAATTCTCCATCTCCTTGGCGCTACCGGCGAGGTCCGCGATCTCGTCGACACCGTTTTCAAAGAGTGCGCCGATCAAGGCGTCCTTGTCGGCGAATCGGCGATACACCGTGCCGACGCCGACGCCGGCCGCGGCGGCGACCTCGTCTAAGGTGGCGTCGAGGCCCCGTTCAGCGAAAACCTTGGCGGCGGCGTCGAGGATTTTTGCGCGGTTACGTTCGGCGTCAGCGCGCAACGGGCGATCGATGTGTTCAACGTGGGTGGTCATATCACGCTCCTGAACACATATTACTGGTGTTTCAAATAAGTGGAACTATTTCCTCCACATACGATTAAAGTGCATTTTAAGCGGAGTTAATTGCTCCGGTTAAAGTTCAAAGAGAGATGAAATGAGCGTCGCAGAGTTCGAACAGTCAGGGGCCCCCGTCGTGACCGAGACCGATAGCGAGCGCGCGCACCGGCGTCGCTGGTGGATTCTTGCGGTGTTGGCGATTTCGCAGCTGATGGTGATCCTGGACGGCACCATCGTCAATATCGCCCTGCCGACCGCGCAACGCGCGCTGCACTTTTCAAACGCAGACCGTCAGTGGATCGTCACGGCGTATTCGTTGGCCTTCGGCAGTCTCTTGCTCCTGGGTGGGCGCGTCTCTGACTACATTGGTCGTAAGAACGCGCTCATCATTGGACTCGTCGGCTTCGCGGGTGCGTCGGCCTTTGGTGCGACCGCCCAAAACTTCACCATGTTGGTGAGCGCACGGACGATCCAAGGGGTGTTTGGTGCGTTGTTGGCGCCGGCCGTCTTGGCACTTCTCACCACGACGTTCTCCGACCCCGCCGAACGAGGCAAGGCTTTCGCCGTCTACGGGGCCGTGGCGGGTGCCGGCGGCGCCATCGGGCTCATCTTGGGCGGCGTGTTGACGAGCTACGCCTCGTGGCGCTGGACCTTGCTGGTCAACCTCGTGTTCGCGGCGATCTGTGTCGCGGGGGCCGTCCCCTTGTTGGCCCGCGACCGTGGCACGGACCACGATCCGCTCGACGTCCAGGGCGTGCTGAGCGTGACCGTGGGTCTCTTCGCGTTGGTCTACGGGTTCTCGCACGTTGAAACGACGTCGTGGGGTGATCGCTACACCCTCGGCAGTTTCGCCGTCGCATTGATCTTGCTGGGCTACTTCTTTCGTCGCCAAACGACGGCGGAGTACCCGTTGCTACCGCTGCGCGTCCTGGGCGACCGTAACCGCGGGGGGTCGCTGCTGTCGATGTTGGTCGCGGGTCTGGGCATGTTCGGCATGTTCCTCTTCTTGACCTACTTCTTGCAGACGACGCTCGGCTTCTCGGCCGTGCGCACGGGCGTGGCGTTCTTACCTATGATCTTCTCGCTGACTATCACCGCGCAACTCTCGAACATCGTGTTCTTACCCAAGTTCGGCCCGCGTCCACTCATCCCGCTCGGGATGGTCATGGCCTCGGGGGGACTCTTCTGGTTGACCAACCTGACCATTCACTCGACGTACTTGGGTGGCGTGCTCGCGCCACTGATCGTCATCGGACTGGGTGTGGGCTTCGTCTTCGCCCCCGCCTACAACACCGCGACCCTGGGCTTGGAGTCCCACGACGCGGGAGTCGGCTCTGCACTGGTCAACACCACCCAGCAGATTGGGGGTTCGGTGGGCACGGCGCTACTCAACACCTTGGCCGCCAGCGCGGCGAGCGCGTTCCTCGTTGGCAAGTCCGCGACGGCCCTCAACGTCAAGATCTCCAACGTGCACAGTTACACGACCGCTTTTAACGACTCGGCGTGGATCTTCCTCGGCGGCGCTCTCGCCACCGCGTTGATACTTCGATCAGGTGCCCCCCAGTCTGGTCAGCCGAGCGAGATCCCCGCTGCCGCTCACTGACGGGTTATAGGTGAAAGGGTGTCACCATCGAGTTGGCGCTGCGCGCACCGCCCAAGAAGGGAAGGTGCAGCAGCGCCTCCGTCGTTCGTAGCAGTGAGTAGTGCGTGAATGACTTTCCCACGCGCCGTCCCTTCGGCACTGACGGGGCCACCACGATGGTCGGAACCTGATTGGTCGACGACACGTTGCTCTCGTCAAAGGTGATGAACAGCGCGAGGGAGCCCGCGCGGTACTGAGGACTCGACACAATCTGGGGCACGTGACTCTTCAACCACGCGTCGCCGGTCGATACGGGGCAACTGTGCATGTCGTTGCAGACGTTGGGGGTGATCATCGTAAAGGCGGCCGAAAGGTTCAGCGGCAACGTCAGTGGCACGTCGTCGCGCGAACACGTGGGCAGGTTGGTGTAGTACACCGCGGGATTGTGTCGCGCGGCGTAGGAGCCACTGGTGACACGGTCGCACGCGGACGGCATGGATTCGTCGAGCGCGCGCCAGTTGCCCTTGAGCTCAGAGAAGATGCTCGGTACGTTGAGGGGGTGCGAGCTGGGTTCGGCGTCGTCGGTGATGCCTTGAGTCGACCCCGAGGTCAACGCAATGTAGTTGGGCAAACTCGGGTGCGACACCGCGTCGTCGTTCGTCGCCAACCCACACCGTGTCGCGAGGGCGTTGAGATATGGCGCGCTCGACGAACCAACGACGCTGTACCCCTCATTTTCGAGCAAGATCCACACGACGTGAGTGACGCGCGCCTGATGTGAGGTGCCACACGGTGAGGCCGCCGCCGTAGCCGCGACGGACGCCGGGACTCCCGTGGTCGCCACGACACCCAATGAGGCCCCCACGAGAGCGATGACGGTGAGTAGCGACGGCGTCCGTCTCACGGTCAGTTCCCGTTCGATTCCGACGGCGTCTGGGTGTCGAGCAGGGTCGTCACCGCGCGCCGCGCCGCGTCACAGACCTTGACGTCACGGTGATCGGTGCGTGCCGAGATGCCGACACCGTCGTAGATCAGGTGAAGTTGTTGACCGAGTTGATCGGGGTCCGACGCGCCCGCGTCACGCGCGAGGTCCGTGAATAATTGCCGGAGCCAGTGACGATATTCGTCGGTGGCGTGTTCGACGAGACCACCCGCGGGCGCCTCGGTGGAGGCGGCGATGAAGGCACAACCGTTGAAGTCGGGTTGGCGCACCTGAGTCGCCTGGACCGCGAAGACGGCCAGGATCTTCTCACGCGGGCTGTCGAGATCGCTCAACGCACGTTCTAGTCGCGCCCGGGTGTTCTCGTGGCGCGTCGCGAGGTACGCGGCGACGAGTTCCTCCTTGGAACCAAAGAGGTTGTACAGCGAGGCTTTGGCGACGCCGGCGCGCTCGATGATGCGGTCGATCCCCACTGTCTTCACGCCCTCGGCGTAGAAGAGGTCACTGGCCGCGTTGAGGAGGCGCTCGCGGGCCGAGGGCCCCGCGGTGTTCCTGGTCGAAGCAACGTTGCTCATCGGGTGTTCGCCTCCCTGGACTGCTGAATTGATCGTACCGGGGTCGAGGGAAGTTTGGTCATCGTGACCAGCTTGACGAAGGCTACCACCGAGAGCACGATGACTCCCGCCAAGTAAAAGTAACTCGTGTGCGCCAGGCCTACCCCGTGCACGACGGCCGTTCCGGCCAGGACTGCGGGCACCCCCATGGCGAGGTAGGAGATCATGTACAACACCGCCAGCACTCCCGCTCGTTGGTCCGGGTGCGCCAGCGGCGCGACGAGGCGCATTCCGCCTTGAAAGCCCGCTCCAAAGCCGACCCCCGAAATGGTCGTACCGGCGAAGAACACCACCCACGAGCTCGTCGCGACGCCGAGAATCACCACCGCCACCCCGGCACTCAACGCCAGCGTGCCCGTGACCATCACGCGGGTGGCCGGCCACTGCCGAAGTACGTAGGTCGTGACGGCGGCGACGCCGGCCAACACGCCCAAACCGGCCCCGCCAGCGACCACCGACTGGGAGTGGACTAACTGTGCGATCAACGAGGGACCGAGTGATCCGAAGAAACCCGCCAGGGCCCACACCGCGAACAGCACGGGCGCGGCACTCAGCAGCGGTCTACGCGTTTGTAACGGAATTGTGAGTTGAGGGATCATCGAGCCCCAGGCGCCCCGGTGACGCGGACTCGTCTCGGGAAGTCGCGTGACCCAGAGTAATTGCGTCACGAGAATGCCGACGAAGATGAGGTAGATCAGTCGCGTCGGAGCAGGTAGCCACTGGACGGTGAAGGACGAGATCACCGCTCCGCTCGCCGTGCCTACTCCCGGTGCCGTGGAATTGGCCACCGCGCCTGAACGAGCGTCAATGTCGAGCATGGCCGCGCCCACGGCGCCGAGCGTCACCCCGGTGGCCACTCCTTGGATCACGCGAGCAACGAGCAATGTCGTGACGCTGTGCGCATCGACGTAGGTCGCCACGGCGAGGATTTGGACGACGATGCCGACCAGGATGACTCGTCGACGTCCGAGGTGGTCCGACAGTCGTCCCGCACTGAGCAAAGTAACGAGCAGCGCCAGTGCGTAGACGCCAAAGACCATCGTGACCATCTGGTCGGAGAACCCCCACTGCGACTGGTACGTCGTGTAGAGGGGAGTGGGGGCGCTTGACGTGGCGAGGAAGGTCACCGTGATCGATGCCAAACCCGCGATGCGCCGACGCTTCGCGCGAGTCATTCGATCGTGGTCCGTGGACGAAGCGTCGATCGGGGAAGAACACGTGAGTGTATCCATGGTTACGCCGCCGTCCTGCCGCCGTCGACGGCCAAGGTGGCGCCCGTGACGTAACTCGACGCGGACGACGCGAGGAACACAACTACCTCGGCAATTTCTTCGACCTGCGCGCCTCGCCCCAACATGGTCGTGGACGCCAGTCGGTCGATCATCGGCGACTTCTCCGGCGTGCTGTAGACGGGGCCGGCCGCAATTGCGTTCACGCGCACGCCGCGCGGGCTGAACTCGGCCGCCCACGAGCGCGTCATGGAGCTCAGCGCGGCCTTGGTCGCACCGTACGCCGCGCCGCCGGCGAGACCAATCTCGCCGGCCATGCTCGCCAGGTTGATGATGCTGCCGCGACCACGTTGGGCCATCGAGGGTGCGAGACCCGCGACGAGGTAATACGCCGAGCGCACGTTCGCGTTAAAGAGTTGGTCGTATGCGTCGACTCCCAGGTCGCTGCTCGGTCCGAACCACGCCCAACCAGCGTTGTTGACGAGTACGTCGACGTCGCCGACATCGGCAACGAGGGCACGCACGGCGTCGAGGTCATTGAGGTCAGCCTCGAGGAAGCGCGCCGTACCACCATCGATCTCGACCTGGGCGACGACCTCGACGCCGCGCTGAGCGTTGCGCCCATGCACGACGACGGACCATCCGTCGTGCGCGAGAGCTAAGGCACTGGCGCGCCCGATTCCCGATGTGGCCCCGGTGACGAGAGCAATCCCCTTGTATGTTTGAACTTCCATCGGCTTCTCCTTTAGATAGACAGGTCTGTCTAATCCGTAAGGTTGAATATAGACAGGTCTGTCTATGATGTCAAGCCCGTCTTCAAAAGGTGACGTGTCGCGACGTCAAGGACTGACTTGCCCCGCTTTCTACGGCGAGATAGCGGTCTTCGACCATATGTGTTATCATATTGTCCGTGGTTCGACGGCAAGTTTTGGTGCAATTAGATGACGAATTAGTGGCGCGACTCGATCGATTGGCCCATGAACGAGGAACCAATCGGTCCGACCTAATTCGCCAGGGTGCTCTGGCAGTGCTCGATGCCGACAGCCAGCGACAGGCCGATCGCCAACTCCAAGTTTCCTATCAATACACGCCTCAAGATCCGCTCATCGTCGAGGCCGCCGGCCGTCTCGCTCGAGAGACAATTCCCAATTGGTAGTTCGAGGTGACGTCGTCTGGGCCGACTTGGGCGCCCCGGTGGGCCGTCGGCCGGTCTGTATCGTGACTCGAGACGCCGCAATTGGCGTGTTGTCGGCATTGACGTGCGCTCCCGTTACGCGAACAACTCGCGGGATTCGTTCGGAGGTCGCGGTGGGGCGCGAAGAAGGCCTCCCTGAAGCAGGCGTCATTACTTGCGACAACATCGTCACGGTGCCAAAGGGGTACTTGGACTTCCGTCGGGTCGGTCATCTCGGTGTCCAAAAGCGGATTGAATTGGACGCGGCATTGCGTTTTGCGCTTGACGTGCAGTACTAAATCACATGGAGAGGGATCAGCGAAAGTCTTCTTGAAGTTTCGCGAGCGCCGCCGAACCCGGGCACAGTTTCGAATAGGGGAGCTTGGAGAGCGCCACCTCCGGAGTGTTGTTCATCTCGTGCACGTCCGAGGATGATTCGTTGACGTAGAGCAAACCGGTGGCGATCTCACCGCGCTCGTGGCGTTCGCGAATATACTCTTCGACGTTCTGGCGATCGTGCGGGTCGTACCCCTCGGGGACCGAACGAAACCTCACCACCGAGCCGTCATGCATGACAATCTCTCTCGCGTCGTCCTTGTGGTGGGGCATCGAGATCTCTTGTTGCCAGGGGACGAAATCGGTCTCGATCTCCTTGACCTCGTGCTCGCGCGTGAAGCGGTAACTCTTGGTGGAACCCTCGTGGTCGTTGAAGGTTACGCACGGGGAGATGACGTCGATAAGTGCCATCCCCTGGTGCGCGACGGCGGCTTTGAGGAGCGGGATCAATTGCGCCTTATCGCCCGAGAAGCTTCGCGCAAGAAACGTCGCTCCCATCGACAGCCCCAACATGATCGGATCGATTGGGGCGATGACGTTGGACACGCCACGCTTGGAGCGACTGCCAATGTCCGCCGACGCCGAGAACTGGCCCTTGGTGAGGCCGTACACGCCGTTGTTCTCGAGTACGTACACCATGTTGACGTTGCGGCGCATCAAGTGCGACAGGTGACCAATGCCGATGGACAACGAGTCGCCATCACCCGAGATGCCGACGTAGGTGAGTTCGCGATTGGCGGCGTTTGCACCGGTGGCGATAGTGGCCATGCGACCGTGCGCCGAATTGAAGCCGTGTGCGCCACGCACGAAGTACGTCGGCGTCTTAGACGAGCACCCGATGCCCGATAACTTGGCGATCATGTGCGGTGGAGTCGAGAGCTCGAAGAACGTCTGGGTGATCGCCGCGGTCACCGAGTCGTGTCCGCAGCCCGCGCACAACGTCGACATGGCGCCCTCGTAGTCGCGCACGGTGAGGCCGAGCTCGTTCGTCGGTAGGCCCGCCAAGGGAATTAATGGCTTGGTGGGTGAACTCATGGGCGCACCCTTCGGTGACTCGTCACGGCGTCGACCACTTGGCTGGCGCTCAGGGGAAAGCCCCCGTAGTGCAGTACCGGGATCATCTTCTCGATGGCGACCTCAGTCTCGATGGCAATGAGCGAGCGCAACTGGCCGTCGCGGTTCTGTTCGACGACGAAACACTCGTCGTGCTCTTCGACGAATCGACGCACGCTCTCGACGAAGGGAAAACCGCGAACGCGCAAGTAATCGGCAGCGATACCGCGCTCGGCCAGGTCGTCGATCGCCTCGCGCACGGCGAGGTCACAACTGCCAAGGGTCACGATGCCCACGCGGGCCCCGTCGCGTCGCACTTCGATAGGCGCGGGCAGAGCCCCTGCGGCGGCGGCGTGCTTCTTCTTCAGTCGGTCGACGACTTCTTGGTACTGGGCGGGGACCTCGGTGTACTTACCAAACTTGTCGTGGCCCGATCCGCGGATGAAGTACGCCCCCTTGGAATCAGAACCCGGAACCGTTCGTGGCGTCACGAACTGGTCATCCTCGTTCGTGTAGCGAAAGAATTCGGCGATTGCTGACAATTGCTGATCGTCGAGCACGCGTCCGCGGTCCGGCACGAAGTCGTCGTCCCAGGTGAGTTCGGGCACGACCCAGTCGTTCATGCCAATGTCGAGGTCTGAGAGGACGAACACCGGCGTCTGGAATCGCTCGGCGACGTCGAAACTCGTCACCGCGAACTCGAAGCACTCGTGGGGGTTGGCGGGAAACAACAAGATGTGTTTGGTGTCACCGTGTGAGGCGTAGGCGCACAACAAGATGTCGGCCTGCTGGGTGCGCGTGGGCATTCCCGTCGAGGGGCCGGTGCGCTGGACGTCGAAGATGACGGCCGGGATCTCGGTGTAGTACGCCAGTCCTAGCAGTTCACTCATCAGAGAGATCCCCGGACCCGAGGTCGACGTGAAGGAACGCGCGCCGCTCCACGACGCACCGAGCACCATACCGATGGCGGCGATCTCGTCTTCGGCTTGCAGGATCAAGTAATTGTTCTGCGTGGAATTGGGAGCGCCAGGTACGAGAGCATCGACGGGTTCACGCCGGTAGCGCGCACACAGTGCGGCGAAGTTGTCCATCAGGGCCGTTGCCGGAGTGATCGGGTACCAGGCCGCCACCGTGGCGCCGGCGTAGAGACAGCCCAGGGCGCTGGCGGTATTGCCGTCAATAAGAATCGAGTGCGTCGTGGCTTGCAACGGTGCCACGCGAAACTCGAGCGGGCATTCGAAGTTCTCTCTCGCGTAGTCGTAGCCCAGACGCAGGGCTTTCTGGTTCGACGCGAGGAGTTTCTCGTTGCGCGCGTAGGACTCGGTGAGCAACGTCGCGATCACGTCGAGGTCGAGGTCGAGCAATGCAACGAGGGCGCCGGCGTAGGCGATGTTCTTCATCAAGACCCGCTCGCGCGACGAGGTGAAATTCTCGAGGCACATCTTGGCCAGTGGCACGCCCAGGAAGTTGACGTCGTCGCGTAACAAGGAGGCGTCCAGGGGCCAAGACGAGTCGTAGAGGACATACCCGCCCGTCGCGACCTCGGTGATGTCCTCGGCGTAGGTTTGGGAATTCATGGCCACCATCAGGTCGTAGTCGAGGGCCCGCGCGGTGTAGCCAGACTGGTTGACGCGGATCTCGTACCAGGTCGGCAGTCCCTGGATATTGGAGGGAAAGAGGTTCTTGCCCGAGACGGGAACGCCCATGCGAAAGATCGCCTGCATCAACAGCGAGTTGGCGCTGGCCGAGCCCGTCCCGTTGACGTTGGCGAGTTTGAGGGCGAAGTCGTTGACGCGTTGGTGCGAGGTAGCGCCTTCGGTGCGGTGAGAAACGGTCGTCGTCACGGTCAACTCCTCGCCGGTTCGCGGGACTTGCCCAAGATGTTGAAGTTCCCGGCGTAGGGAATGTCGAGTTCGAACTTCTCCATGTCCCACGCGGCCGTGGGGCAGCGCTGGGCGCAGAGCCCGCAGTGCACGCACACGTTCTCATCCTTGACCATGACGCGCCCGGTCTGGGGTAACGGAGCCGAGACCCAGATGGCCTGGTCCAGGTTGGGCGCCGGAGCGGAGAGTCGCTCGCGCAAATCAGCCTCGACACCGTTGGTGGTGATGGTCAGACACCGCACCGGGCAGATGTCGATGCAGGCGTCGCACTCGATGCACAGGGGAGCCTTGAAGGCGGTCTGTATGTCGCAGTTCAAACAGCGCTGCACTTCGCGCGCGGTCTGTTCGGGGTCGAATCCCAACTCCACCTCGAGGTCGATGGCTGCGAAACGCTTGGTCAACTCCACGTGGCTCATCTGCTGGCGTTCCGACGGGTTGTACTCGTTGTGATAACTCCACTCGGTCATGCCCATCTTCTGACTCGCGAGAGTCATACCGACGGGGGGACGCTCGTTGACGGCGATCCCCTGACACAAATTGTGGATGGAAATCGCCGCCTGGTGCGCGTGCGCCACCGCCCAGATGATGTTCTTGGGTCCGAAGGCCGCATCGCCACCGAAAAACACGTGGGGCAAGGTGGACTGCAGCGTTACCTCATCGAGCACCGGCGTTTCCCACTCACCGAACTCGATGCCCAGGTCGCGCTCCACCCACTCGAAGGCGTTCTCCTGGCCAATGGCCAAAATGACGTCGTCGCAAGGAATGATGATCGTTTCGAGTACCGTCGAGTGTCGTGCGTCCTCGTCCCACTCCACCACGTCGAATTCCATGCCGACCAAGGTCTGATTCTCGATGACGAAGCGTTTGGGGGAGTGGTTCACCGTGATTTCGATGCTCTCCTCCTCGGCGTCGTCGAGTTCCCAAGGCGAAGCCTTGAAGTACTCGCGCGGCCGTCGGGCCATGACCCTGACGTCCTTACCGCCGAGGCGCATCGACGTTCGACAACAGTCCATCGCGGTATTGCCGACGCCGATGATCAAGACGCGCTCACCCACGGAGTCGATGTGCCCGAAGGCGACCGACTTGAGCCATTCGATACCGATGTGGATGTGGTCGCTGGTGTCGTCGTGACGCCCGGGCAGTTCGAGTTCCTTGCCCTTGGGTGCGCCCACGCCGACGAAGATGGCGTCGTAGTCCTCGGCGAGGAGCTGGCACATCGAGTCAATCGGCGAGTTGTAACGGACGTCGGCCCCCATGTCGATAATGACTTGCGTCTCGGCGTCGAGAACGTGGGCCGGGAGTCGGAACTCGGGGATGTTGACACGCATGAGTCCGCCGGCCTTGTCGTACTTCTCGAAGATCGTCACCTCGTAGCCCAGGGGCACGAGGTCGTTGGCGACCGTGAGGGACGCCGGACCCGCACCGATCAGCGCCACGCGCTTGCCGTTCTTCTCGTCGGGGGCGTGCGGTAGTGATGTCGAGACGTCGCCCTTCAAGTCCGAGGCCACGCGCTTGAGTCGACAGATCGCCACGGGGTCACCGTCGACGCGGGTACGTCGACACGCGGGCTCACAGGGGCGGTCACACACACGACCCAAGATGCCCGGAAACACGTTCGACTCTCGATTGAGCAGGTACGCGTCCTCGAATCGTCCCTGGGCGATCAGTCGGATATATCCCGGTACGTCGGTGTGGGCCGGACACGCCCACTGGCAATCGACGACCTGGTGATAGTAGTCGGGGTCCTGATCATTCGTTGGTTCCACCGAACGTCCTCCCCACATCGCTACCGATTCGACATTCACTCGATGAATTTCGAACCCTTGTCACTGTATATCGCTGCCCGCGGTCCGACGCGTCCTTACGACGAGACTCCCGGGTACCGCTCATCACGCCAGATTTCGACGTCGGGCGAGGCACTGACCGCGGCTCCGTCGTGGTGAGCTCGAGCCGCGAAAAGTCAGTGGGATTCAGGCCTCCTCGGCTTCTTCCTTCATCTCAATGAGCGTGAGGAGTCCCGCGACGAAGTGGGCGTAGCCGTCGTCACCCATCTCTTCGGCCAAGCGATTCGTCAACGACGAGGTCGCGTCGTAGACCGCGTGAGCACATTCGTGGCCCCGCTCACTGAGGCTCAAGAGACCGTCATCGTCGAGGACGTACCCGGCGTCGACCAGCTTGTCGATCGTCTGGCCTTTTTCGAGGGCGCGACCACGTTCGCGCATGATGGCCTCGAGCGGCATTTCAAAATGCAGGGCGCCCAGGAAGAAGGCGCCGTTGGGTGGCAACGCGTCGAATCCACGCGTGACAAGTTCGTGGCGGATGGCGGAGCCGTAAGCGCCGCGCGCCTCCTTGAGGAGGACGGCGATCGGGGGCAGGGTGTCGGTCATATTTTTAACGTAGCGGACGGTGTTCGATTACGCCATCAGAAATTGCGTCGTCCGGTTGCGTCCATCCGGGTGCGTGCGTCCCGGTGCGCTCGACGGGGCGCGTCTACGATGTCGCTTACACCGCGCGGCCGGTCGCCGGGCAGGGTCATCGTCAGGAGAATGGGTGGACGTCGTCTACTTCGTGGTTGGTCTGGTCATCGTGCTGATCACCATCACCGAGATACTCTTCGTGCTCGTTCTGCCGCGACAGCCCTTCGGCGTCGAACGCCTCACGCTGTTCGTGAACCGCAGCGTCCGGCTCATGTTCGTGGGTCTGTCGCGACTCGTCCAGTCCTACGAGAAGAGGGACGCCATCTTGGCACCCACCGCGCCGGTGGCGCTGCTCGGACAGGTCCTTTTTTGGGCGGCGTCGCTTATCGTGGGCTTCGCCGTGATGCTCATTCCCACGACGCATTCGTTCGCCCTGGCGCTTCTTCAGGCGCTCACCGCCCTCTTCACGGTGGGCTCCATCCACGCGGGCGGGCCCCCTAACGTCGGACTTGATATCTGGGCCGGGGCGACGTGGGTCATCGTGGTGGCTCTGCAAATCGCGTACCTCCCAACGCTATACGGGGCCTTTAGTCGTCGCGAGAGTTTGGTGGCCATGCTCGAGAGTCGTGCGGGGGCGCCGGCGTGGGGACCCGAACTCCTCGCGCGTCACCAGTTGGTGGGGATCCTCGACACCTTGCCCGACCTCTACAAGGACTGGGAGTTATGGTCGGCCGACGTCGCCGAAAGCCACAGTACGTACCCGATCTTGTTACTCTTTCGCTCGCCCGAGCCCTGGCTCTCGTGGACCTTGGGGCTTCTCGCGGTTCTCGACTCGGCCGCGATGCAACTGGCCCTGTCGCCCTCAATGGCGCCGTCGCAGGCGCGACTGTGCTTGCGAATGGGGTTCACCTTGACCAATCGGATCGCGACCATGCTCGGGTGGGAGGTCAACTTCGACCCGAAGCCCGACGAGCCGATTCGCCTCACCTTTGAGGAGTTCGAGGACGCCGTCGCGATGTTGGCGCGCGTGGGCTTTCCGATGGAACGCACCGCGGCCGAGGCCTGGCCCGACTTTCACGGTTGGCGCGTCAACTACGAGGAGTCGATGTATCACCTCACCGATCGACTCATCGCGCCGCCCGCCAAGTGGTCGGGGACCCGTCGTCACGTGATCGAATCGGCCGAAGAGCCCCATCGCCCGCCGCACCGACACCCGGGGAGTAATCCCGACGCCACTTTCGAGAATCCACTGGCGAAGAGCTCCTCGTGGTTGCTCTGGCGTCGACGGACGCGGCGCCCCTAGTTCGACGACGCGCCGCGAGGCACGCTACCTTCGACCACTGGTATAATGGTTGACATATCATCTACACCGGGTGATCGCGGGACCGACGCGTCCCAGGAGGTTTGAAATGTCGATTTCCGCCACGGTCACCCCGAAGATCGATGTTCGCCGCGCGTCGAGTCGATTCGTGACCGACGTCGGCTGGCTGGACTCGAAGCACTCGTTTTCGTTCTCTCGCCACTACGACGAGAACAACACGCACCACGGACTGCTCCTTGTGAACAACGACGACGTCGTGCGAGCGGGCACCGGTTTTGAGACGCACCCGCATCGTGACATGGAGATCGTCACCTGGGTGATGCATGGATCGTTGGTTCATCAGGACTCGATGGGACATTCGGGCATCATCTACCCGGGTCTGGCCCAACGCATGAGCGCCGGAACGGGTATTTTGCACTCGGAGAAGAACGACGCGGGGCACCAGGAAAATCGTGAGAACGACGAGCCAGTGCACTTCGTGCAGATGTGGGTGGCGCCCGACGAGCGAGCGATTACTCCGGGCTACGAGCAACTCGAGATCGAGCCGTCGCGTCTTGTCAGTGGACTGGTGACTGTCGCGTCGGGAATGGAGGCCCACGCCGACGACGCCGCGATTCGCATCAAGAATCGCTACGCCGCCTTGCACGCCGCGCGACTCGAACCAGGAGAGTCGGTGCAACTGCCCGACGCACCGTTTCTTCACCTCTTCGTGCCCCGAGGCATCGTCGAGCTCGAAGGGACGGGCACACTGGGCACCGGTGACGCCGTGCGTTTCACCGCTAGCGCCGGTCAGCGCGTAACGGGGATCGAGTCGGCCGAGATTCTGGTCTGGGAGATGCACGCCCAGATTGCGGCATGACCGTCTCCGCACCCCTATTGTCAGGACACGGGAGGTATTCACAATGAGTGTGACCGTTCGCGATAACGTCGCCCAGACTCGTTACGAGGTGTTCGTTGAGGACCAACTGGCCGGATTCGAAGACTACAAACTCAGTCCCGGCCGGATCAATTTCCTGCACACCGAGATCGACTCATCGTTCACCGGCCAAGGTCTGGCGGCGACTCTGGTGAAGTTCGCTCTCGACGACGCGCGCTCGCGCGATCTGACGGTGCGCCCATATTGCCCTTACGTGGCCAAGTACATCCGCGAGCACTCGTCGGAGTACCTCGAGTTAGTACCCGCGTCCGATCGGGACCGCTTCGATCTGTAGCGTCGTGCGACGAGTTGTCGGGCGCCTCTCGCACTATCGAAAGAGGACGAGATACCCGGTGACGAGGCCGACGCAGGTCAGCCAGGTGAAAACACCGAGCCCGCGTCGCACCCACACCCGGGTCCAGTCCGTTCCCTCGCGCCCGAATTCTTCGGCGACGCCCATCGCAACGCCTGGTAGCAGCAAGAGGATGAAGGTCGAGGCCACGCGCGCGGACGTGGGTGCCTGGCCGAGGATACGAAAGCTGAGGAACGACCCCACGATCATCATGAACAAGAAGCTGGTCTGACCGCGCGGTAGCCAGCGGTGCAACCACGTGTAATTGGGCAAGTTGTCTTCGTACAACTTGAGAACTCCGGGAATCGCGAGCAACAGCGCTGCGCCGATAGTACGGATATTGATTCCGAAGAACGGATCCATTACGAGGAGATACAGGGCGAACTTGAACACCAGAGAACTCGCGGCGTGACGACGACCCGGCGACACCAACTTGGCCGGCTGCACCTGCTTCGAGCGCACGGGGTATAGGTGCAGGACCACGTCCTCACCCGCGAGGCGCACCACGATTGCGATGACGACGAGCCAACGGATCGTGCTGAGTTGTCCGGGCGAGAAGATCGTCAGGCCCGAGAGGGCATTGAGGGCCTTGGCCATCGACGACGCCGCGAAGGCCACGAAGATCGGCATCATCACGTAGTCAAAGACCCTCTCCCAACGTTCGCTCATCTGTGACAGGAGGTAGCGGCGCATGGGACGAATCGCGTGCGCGACCAACGGTACGGTCGCGACCAGAACGCCGACGCCGAGCACGGTGCGCACGTCGGCCCAACTCTGGATCGACCCGCTCGCTATCGACAACACCGTCATCACGATCCACGCGACGGCCCCGGCGAGTGCGTCGAGTATCGCGACGCTCAAGATCAGCATCAGCACGGTGAAACTGGGGATGAACGGGGCACCCGAGTG
>Ga0208357_1001447_pt1 | contig 17109 bp, 14 predicted proteins | sample NGESurdeep092012_6_FD_184487 | JGI IMG/M metagenome (GOLD analysis project Ga0208357, IMG submission 184487) | Arctic peat soil microbial communities from Barrow, Alaska - NGEE Surface sample F52-2 deep-092012 (SPAdes) | ecosystem: Environmental > Terrestrial > Soil > Wetlands > Peat ... | reverse complement strand
TGTGCGCGCATGACCCAGCCGCCGCTCAATTCCCGCGCCGGACGGTCAAAATCTTTTTCGCGAAAGCCGAGGCCGGACAAAATCTGTTTCGCCTTCGCGTCGAGCTGATAACCGCCGAGTTCGTGAAAACGATTGTGCGCGTCGTCGTGGATTTCCTCGACGTGATCCGGCGCGATATGATGGTCAGAATCCCAGGAAAGGATGAGCCGGCGGAGCTTCACAAATTCCGGCGTGATCGCCGTGGCCAGTTCGAGGATCGTTTCATCGCCGACCGGCGCGCTTTCCTGCGGCAGATAACCGAGCACGACGTTGCGTTCCTTCATCACCTTGCCGGAGTCCGCCTCCTCGTCGCCGAGGATGATGGAAAAGAGCGTGGACTTCCCCGCGCCGTTCGGGCCGACCAGCCCGATGCGGTCCTCGCGGTTCAACTGCAAGGTCACGTCGGCGAACAACACCCGCCCGCCATACGCCTTGCTGATTTCAGAAAGCGTCAACATCGAAACGGCAGCTTAACCTAAATTCGCGGGCGAACACAAGGAGATGCGAGCTACTTCCAAACCCAATCGCCGTTTTTCACGTCGGCCAATGTTCCAGACGAACCGCCATCGTCTTTTTCATTCCAACCAACGGAGTAGAGCAGAAATTTTCCACCGTTCGTGCGGCTATAATGCAACGGCTGTCCACCGATGATGTCGTGCGGAATTCTTTCAATGAACTGCGGCGCAAGTGCGTCGAGCGTTTCGGGATATTCGCCGTGCGCGAGACGATAACGTTCCAGCGCGCAGGCGATTTGCACTTCATTGACTAACGTTTGATTGTGCGCGGTTGTTTGCCATGCTTTGAGAAAATGGGGGTCTGCATCCATCATGATTACCAAAAAATTATATGGAGAAGAATGTTTTAGAATATTTCTTATCTCAACCTGTGAGCTTTCCATTTGGTTCGGCAGAATTATTCCGCTTTCAAAATCAAAACCTTCACATTGTTTGTCATTCATCCTTATGGTCGTAACCATGTTCTGATAAACCCAACCATGCGGCACCCATTTCATCCAAGGAAATCTATAATGTTTCAAGTCCTGCCAGAGAGAAGGATCATTTGGATATTTTCTAAAAAAACTTTTTAGAATCCAACAGGTGTCAGCCGACTCGAAATCAAAACTCATGGCGAAAGTTGGAAGGAGTTCGATTTTCTTAAGTTGCTCTTTCAGCGCGAAGAGTTGAGGTTCTTGGCAGATGTGCGATTGCAGGCCTTCGGCAATAATGTCCACATAAAGTCCGATGACGGCGGCATTGATCATTGCCGAAACCAATGTCACAGGTTTATTCGAAGACGAGGATTGCATCAACCGGCACATATCATGCACGAGCGTCAGTTCATCCAATGCGTCTTCCGGCTGATTTAACAATAAATGGCAATGCGCCTGTTGAGCCAGCGTTTGCGCCACAGTTCGAATGGTGGATAAATCTAAATCTGGTTTCGTGAACGAGTCGTGATAATCACCATCCATTCGTGCATACGGACGTTTGAGCGCTTCGCGAATCAAATTAAAATCCGACTGGAATTGATCACTCCACGCCAAATAATCTTTGGCATCCGCTTCAGTTTTGATTTTGCTGTTCTCGCCAAACCAACCTGTCTTTTCGTTTTTCAATCGTTCGGTCAACTCATTCGTGAACGATGTATGATGCCAATCCGGTCTAACGAACCATTCTTGTATTTTTGGCGCAGCGAAAAAATTCTGGTCGTCTGGCACGGGTGGCGGAATAAGTTTGTCCCAATCCACTATTTCGCCTTTTGCTTCAAGTTCGCGTTTGCAATTTTCCCACGCGCGTTTGCCACGCCAATTTTCTTCGGAGTAGAAAATGGCAATCAGCAAAGCAAAACCGCTTAAGACGATTGTTACTCGCCACAATTTGGATTTCGACAGCAACGCCATTTCAGGTATTTTCCAAAATTATCACTGCCGCGTCAATTGCGCTTAGTTGTTGACACTATGGACCAACTGGACTAACGTCATCGCCATGAAGACTGTCAACGTCCATGAAGCGAAAACCAACTTTTCCAGCCTGCTCGCGCGGGTGGAAAAGGACAGCGCGTCCATCGTCATCTGCCGCAACGGCGCACCCGTCGCCGACCTTGTGCCGCACAAAAGGGTTAATCGCATCAAACCACATCCGGTGTTGAGTAAAATCAAGATCAATTACGATCCAACCGAGCCGCTTTCTGAAGATGAATGGCCAAAGGCGTCCCGATGATTCTAGACACATGTGCGTTGCTTTGGCTGGCAAGCGGAGGCGGCAAATTGAGCCGTAGAACTTTGGAGGAAATTCAAAAATCGCCGGCGGTTTATATTTCTGCCATCAGCGGTTTTGAAATCGCGCTCAAGGCGGCCGATGGAAAGTTGAAATTGCCAGTTCCAATTCAGGAATGGTTTAAGGAAATTATCGAGGGACACGGACTGACTCTGTTGCCGCTCGACTTGGAGCTTTGTATCGCCGCCGCTCATCTTCCAGACATCCACAAAGATCCGGCAGACCGTTTCATCATCGCCACCGCAAAGTTGAATGAATTGGATGTGGTGACTACGGATGCAAACTTTGAGAAATACGGCGTGACGGTGTTAAGCTGACTCACAGCATGTCCGCCGCGAGCACGCGGATGGTTTCTTCCAAGGTCGTCTGGCCGATGAGAGCGCGGTGCAGTCCGTTTTGCCAGAGCGTGTGCATCCCGTTTTTCACGGCGATTTCCTCGAGCGCGGACGTCGGCAGTTTTTTCAGCACGGCTTCGCGGAACGGTTCGCCCACAATCAATAATTCGCTCACGGGCAAACGTCCATTGTAGCCGGTGTGCAGGCATTGTTCGCAGCCCGCGCCTTTGCGGAATTGCGCGTGTTCCAGGTGCGTTTCCGGAACGACTTTCAACTGGCTCGGCTCCGGCTCGTAAGGCTGCGCGCAATTCGGGCAGACGCGTCGCATGAGTCGCAATCCCATCACGCCGAGGATGCTCGATGCGAGCATGAACGGCTCGATCTCCATGTTGATGAGCCGCGTGAACGCGCCCGCCGAAACGCCGGAATGAATGGTGCTGATGACCAAATGTCCCGTGAGTCCGGCTTGCACGGCGATGGCCGCAGTTTCGGAATCGCGGATTTCGCCGACCATGATGACTTCCGGATCCTGCCGCATGATGCTGCGGAGCGCGACGGCGTAGGTGAATTCCGCCGCCGGTTTGATTTGCGTCTGGCTGACCATCGGCAAATTGAATTCCACCGGGTCTTCCACCGTGCTGATGCTCACCGCCGCGCCGTCGCGCCGGATGATGTGGCAAAGCGCCGAATACATCGCGCTCGTCTTGCCGGAACCCGTCGGCCCGGTGAACAAAAGCAGGCCGCTCGTGCGCTTGAGGACGCGGTTCAATCCTTCGAGCGTCGCGTCCTCGAAACCAAGCGCGCCCAGGTCAAACCGCCGGTCGCGCGGGTCGAAAAGGCGGATGACAATTTTTTCTCCACGCGTCGTTGGGAAAATTGAAATCCGCAACTGGACATTTTCCAATTCCGGCCCGCCGATGGCCACGCCGTCCTGCGGCGTTCCGGCCTGGTAAGTGACGAGGTTGGCCATGACCTTGAAGCGCGCGGAAATTTTGTCCAGCAAATCGGGCGGCAGATGCGCGACCTCGGCCAGCACGCCGTTGACGCGCGCACGCACGGCGATGGAATTTTCCCACGGTTCGATGTGCAGGTCGCTCGCGCCGAGCCGGATGGCGTCCTGCACGAGGCAATTGACCAGCACGATGACCTCGACGCCCTGCGATGCCACCGATTCCGACTGGAGATAATTTGCGGTATAACTCATCGGCTTACGGCGAAACATTAACCCGCCAGCGCCGCCGGATACAATCTTGAATTGCGCGCCGGAAATTATGCTTTGATGATTGAATCTGACTTGGTGACGCGGCAGGTCAGCCGAAATTTTCCCGAAGCCGCCGGCACCAGAACCGGCATCGCCTCGGTTTTGATTTCGGCGGAAGTTTTCAGCAACGCTTCAAGCTGCGAAGTAACGCGGCTCAATTCTTTTTCCGTCGGGCCAACTCCGTCCGGCACGAAGCGCAAAACACAGTCGCCATTTTCATTCTGGCGCAATTCGTAATGCGCGATGCCGTCCGTTCCGGCAAAACATTGATCCACTTCCCAAGTCGTCACGCGCCGGCCGTCGCCCGCCGTGAGCGAGTCGCGGACGCGACCGTGAATCGTGAACTCATTTCCGTAAGGCCGGATGTGTTTTTCCACCAGGTCGCCGATGCGATAGCGCAGCAACGGCATATAATCATTGGTCAAAGTCGTGACCACGAGATCGCCGATGCCGCGAGTGCCGGCGTCCACGATTTCAAGAAACGCCGTGTCATAGCTCTGCTTCATTTCGCCGCGCTCGTTTTCCATGAGCAGATGGCCGGTCTCGGTAGAGCCGTAAAGATCGAAAATGGGCACGCCAAAAGCGCGCGCAAGGATTTTTTTATGGACGACGCTGACAAATTCATAACTGCACAAAATAAATTTTACTGACGAAAATTTTATCCCGTGCTGCTCGCAATAAAGCGCGAAGCGCGCGCCGTGAACGGGATCAACGTCCAGAAATTGCGGCGACCAGTCGGAAATTTCCGCCGCCATGTGCAACAATTCCGCGTCGCCAATTAAAAACGGAATGCGCGCGAGGTTCACGAACAGGGCGTTTCCAAAAGTGCGCTGCTCGCGCGACGCCCAAACGGTCGGGCAGGTCAGGCCGTTGCACGCCGGCGAAGTGATGGTGGCGCGGCGTGCGTTCGGAAATTCATCCAAAACTTTTGCAGCAAAACCGTTCAGCCGCAACGCGCGTTCTTCCTGTTCGTTCCACCAGCCGCGCCCAAAAATCACCGGCAGGCGTTCTGATGAAGTGCCGGAAGTGTGCTCCACCTCGATCAGATTTTTCTCCAGCAAGGTTTCAAGCGACTGACCGGCGGGGAGAAAATTATTCGGAAAATCATTCCGCATCTCCGGCTTGGCGATCAAAGGCAGCCGTTGAAAACAATCGAAGTCCGCGCGCCGGCAGTTGGCACGGACCAGCGAATCGCGATAAAGCGGCACTTCTCGCCAGCGTGGAAGAAGCTTTTCCAGTTGCGCGAGTTGGCTTGTTTCATGGATGAGTTCCGATGTGGCCAGCATGAATGCAAATATACACGCAATCGGAAAAATGCAAATCCAGAGACAGGCGTGGCGGCTTTCGGCAGAAAGCCCGGCATATATTTTGCCAAACCAATGCGACGGTCTGCCGACACGCCGCTACAAATGCCGCGATAAAACTCGCCGGTGCGCGTCATTTTACGCGAAAGTTTTTCGTCGTTGAAATCCACGGACAGCAGGCCGAATTTTTTTGTGTAACCGAACTGCCACTCAAAATTGTCCAGCAGCGACCCGTAAAAAAATCCGCGCACGCCCACGCCGTGGTTGATGGCGTGCAGTTCCAGCAAATGCGCCGTTGCGAAACGATACCAGACAGAATTACCAATTTTACAGAATTGAATTGTTAAAACTTCTGCGATTATTTTACCTTTCATCCATGTCAAAGAAAAAACCGCGATTGAAATTGACCCGCGTTGCCGCGTCGCTCTGTGCGGTGCTGACTTTGAATGCGGCGATGGCGCAATCCGTCACAAACCAGCCGGCACGCCCATCGCCGCAGACTCGCGATCCGCACACTATCGGGTTTGTCACGGCCACGGAATTGCCGGATGGCGCGGTTCCTTCACCAACTGAAGACGGAAATTTCATCATTGGCCCGACACACAATCGTGCGCCGGAAATGATCGTGGACAGCAACACGTCTCAAGGAACGATTTACAATTTCATCATGAGTTCGGCTGACAGCAAAATTTATCCCGGCATCGCGCGCGACCGCAGAACGTCCGGCACGCCCGATCCGAACGATCCCGCCAAATTGATTGTGACCACCAGCCATCCGGCTTCTTACACGAGGCGCGTTTCTGTTTATGTTCCCAAACAATATGTCCCCGGCACGCCTGCGCCATTCATCGTTGGCGAGGACGGCCCCGACCGCGCGTTGTTCACGGCTTTGGATAATTTGATCGCCGAGAAAAAAGTGCCGGTGATGATCGCCATTTCGATCGGCAATGGCGGCGGCGACGCACAAGGCAGCGAGCGCGGATTGGAATACGACACCCTGTCGGGCCGGTATGCCGAGTTCGTCGAAACCGAAGTGCTGCCGCTTGTGGAAAGCAAATGCAACGTGACCTTGACCAAGAACCCCGACGCCCGCGCGACGATGGGCGGCAGTTCCGGAGGCTCATGCGCCTTGATCATGGCATGGTATCATCCTGAACTTTACCACCGCGTTCTTGCTTATTCTGGAACTTTTGTGAATCAGCAATGGCCGCCCAACCCCGAGACCCCGCACGGCGCATGGGAATTTCATGAACACCTCATCCCGGGCAGCCCGGCCAAGCCGTTGCGCATCTGGATGGAAGCCGGCGACCGCGATCTTTTGAATCCGAATGTCATGCGCGATGATATGCACGACTGGGTCGTCGCCAACGAAAACATGGCGAAAGTGCTTGCCGCGAAAAATTATCACTACCAGTTTGTCTTCGCCCGCAACGCCGGCCATGTAGATGGTAGAACGAAACAGCAAACCCTGCCCGAAGCCTTGGAATGGCTTTGGAAAGATTACGAGCCGGTGACGAAGCAGCGCTGAAACTTACCAAGGCCGTGCGCCTTTGAGTTTCTTTTTCGCGCGCGGATTTTCCTCCCGCAAAGTTCCGGCGCGCACTTGCATTCTGAACGGCGGCTCGACTTCTTCTGGTGACAATGACGCAGTAGCCGGGGGTGTTGGCTCTGCCTCTTTCGGAATGGCGTCCAATGTTGTGCCGATGACGCCGAGCAATTCACTGCGCCCCTGCGCCGTCGTTGCTGAACACCGGTAAATCTCCGGCAATTTCTCGAACCATCCCGCGATGCGCTCCGTGAACGCCGCGATGTTCGCCTCCGCTTCTTCCGGCGTGCCGCGATCCGTCTTGGTGAAGACGAGCACGAACGGCACGGAATTGCGCGCGAGCCATTCCACGAATTCCAAATCAATTTCCTGCGGCGCCAGTCCGGAATCAAGCAGCGCGAAGACGCAGCAGAGATTCGGACGATGCTTTAGATAACGCGCCACCGCCTTGTTGAACCGCGCGCTGTCCTGCTTCGCGCCGGCGGCGAAGCCGTAGCCCGGCAAGTCCACCAGCCGCCACGTTTTGCTCATCGTGAAAAAATTGATGAGCTTCGTGAACCCCGGCGTCGACGAGACGCGCGCCAAAATCCCCTTGCCCGCGATCATGTTCAGCAGCGACGACTTGCCGACGTTCGAGCGGCCAATGAAGGCGAATTCCGGCAACGACTCGTCCGGGCACGAATCCAGGTCCGGCGCGCTGCGATCAAAAATGGCGGATGAAATGTTCACGCGAAAAACTAACGGATAATGTGGGACAGAATTAACCGAATGAACAGAATTGAATCTTGGGACGCGATTTAATTGCCAAAATAAACTATTGACATCCGCGCTTATTGTATTATTATCCTAACACAATAACTTAACCATGAACATTCATCCGTTAATGAAAGACTGGAAGATCGAACTTTATTCGGGCATTCCAGCTTACAAGCAGATTGCCAACCGCCTCACATCCGCGATGGCGGACGGCACTCTGGCAAGCGGGGATCGTCTGCCGACCATCCGCGAACTGAATCAGGCGTTGGGCGTCAATCCCAACACCGTGGCCAAGGCTTATCGCGAACTGGCGCTCAAGGGCTTGATTGACGGCCAGCGCGGGTTCGGCTCGTTCGTCAAACTGGACGACCCAATCTCCACGCTTCCCGAGCAGAAAAAAAAAGCCAAGCTCAAGGAACTTTACAATCGGATGCTGACGGAGGCGCGCAGTCACGGGCTGAATGAAGAAAACATCATTTCGTTTATCAACCAAAGGAAAACCACATGAATGAAATCAAACGTAGCAAAAAATTGTTGAAGGCGGCGTTCGCCGTCCTGTTCCGGGAAAAAAAACTCCTTTTGTTCCCGGTCATCTCGACCGTTCTGGCCGCGATCGTTGCGATATTTTTCATCGCGCCCATCGCATTTTACCCGACAGGTCACTCTTTGTTTTCAACCGCGCACTGGAGCGCGCTGGCGGAAATGTTCACGCGCAACATGGATCCAGCGGAACATCGCGCTGCTCATCAGCCAATGCTAGTCAGTCAATATGGGTTTGCCTTGTTCTTTTCTGAACATTGGTGGGTTGCCCTGCTGTTTGCCTTCGCCTATTTCACCTCAATGTTTCTTGCCACGTTTTGCAACGTCGCATTTTACCACGAAATCATGCAGGCGCTCGGCGGCGACACCGTTTCCATCCGGCGTGGATTTCGATTCGCCGCCGCGCGCTGGCGGACGGTGCTGCTGTGGTCGCTGTTCGCCGGACTGGTGGGCTATTTAATTCAAGTAGTCCAAGAGCGCCTTGGCTTTTTCGGAAGGATTGTAACTGGCTTGATCGGCTTTGTGTGGAGTGTCGCCTGCATCTTCATCATACCAACACTTGTCCGCGACACAGAGTCCAAAAGTCCAATCAGGCTGCTGCAAAACTCCGTTGGAACGCTCCGGCGGACTTGGGGTGAGACGATTGTGGGGTTCGTTGGAATCCAACTCTTCGCATTTTTGTCCATGAGTATGCTGATAATTGGCATTCTGCTTTGCTTTGGAATTCCCATGGTGGTTTTAAGCCATCCTGGCTCTGGATTCAAAATCAGCCATTTTATGTATTACGAGGCAGGCATTCCAGCGCTATTTGTGATCGTAGCTACATTGCTTTCTTTTCTCGGTGGTTTGCTTAATGCCATCTATCGTTGCGCGCTCTACATCTACGCCACCGAAGGCGTCGTGCCGGGAACGTTTGACAAAGAGTTGCTGGATTCAGCGTGGAAAATAAAATGATCCACGCAAAGAATGCGTGGTGGCAACTTTCAATTCTTCACCGTCGCCAATTCTGCGTCGGACGCCAGCATCTGCCGCAGCCGCACGAAAACGCGGACGACTTGCACACTCGTCTGCGCCGCCAATTCGCTGTTCAAAACATCAGCGCACCATGCCGGGTGAAGACGCCGGACAAATTGCTCAATTGCTTTTAATCCGAACCGAAGATCCTTTGAGGCCGTCGGATTCGGCATTGAGAATGATGGTTCCCGGCCGGCCGGCTTTGGCGCGGACGATGACCAGCGCCAGGCCGTTGAAGGCGTTGTGCTCCGGCACCTGGAACGATTCGAAGCTTGTCGGGTCGCCGTTGTCCGTGGCGACGATTTCGCCCGGGCCGGAGATTTCAAACTTGATGTGGTTCTTCGACTGCGGCACGAGCAGCCCTTGTTTGTCCGCGACGGTGACGGTGATGTAGGAAAGGTCCCGGCCGTCGGTGGCGATGGTCGAGCGGTCGGCCTGCAACGTCAGTTTCGTCGCCGGGCCGGTCGTCTTCATCACGTCGGTCGCCCATTTTTTGCCGTTCTTGTAGGCGACGACTTTGAGCGTGCCGGGTTTGTATTTCACGTCGTTCCATTCCAGGCGGTATTCAAACGGCCCCTTTGTTTTCTTGCCAAGCGATTTGCCGTTGAGGAACAGTTCCGCCGAATCGCCGGAGGTGAAAACATGGACCGGAGTGATTTGGCCGATACGATCCGGCCAGTTCCAATGCGGCAGGATGTGGGCCATCGGGAAGTCGGGCCGCCAGACTGACTGGTAAAGATAAAACCGGTCCTTCGGAAAACCGGCGAGATCCACTATGCCGAAATAGGAACTGCGGGCCGGGTCGTTGCGGTTGCCGTAGGGTGTCGGCTCGCCGAGATAATCAAAGCCTGTCCAGACAAATTCGCCCGCGACGAAGGGATTTTGATCCTGCCCGCGAAATTCATCGTCCGGCGTCGTCGCCCATCCCGGCGCATAAAGGTCGTAGTCGCTGACTTGGAAGACCGACCGCATCAGGCCACCGCCCTTGTTCTGGGTGACGGGAAAAAGGTATTCGCCGCGAGTGCTGATGCACGAGGCGGTCTCGCTGCCGAACAGCGGCTTGTCGGGATTGGCCTCGCGGAACCGACCATATTCAAACGGCCTGTAATTGTAGCCGAACACGTCCTCGTTGGTCAGAAAGCCGTTGTAGCCGGCTTGCGTGTCGCTGTTCGCGGAAGTCGTCGGGCGCGTTGGGTCTTCCTGGTGTGCAATCGAAGTCAGCTCGGCGGCAATCCAAAATTTGTTCGGACGGCCTTGTTCGCCGACTTCGTTGCCGATGCTCCACAAAATGATCGAAGGATGATTGCGGTCGCGGCGCAATTCGGCGCGCCAGTCGCGCTCGTGCCAGGCGTCGAAGATCAGATGGTAATCGTTCCGCGTCTTGCCGCTCTCCCAGCAATCGAAGGACTCGTCCATCACCAGCATTCCCATCCGGTCGCACAAATCAAGCAGCTCCGGCGCGGGCATATTGTGGCTGGTGCGAATGGCATTGCAGCCAAAAGACTTTAGAATTCTAATCTGCCGCTCCAGCGCGCTGGTGTTAATGGCCATGCCGAGCGCGCCAAGGTCCGCGTGGTCGCAGACGCCGTTCAGATTCACACGCTGGCCATTCAAGAGGAAACCGTCCGTGGCGGTGAACTCAATGGTGCGGATGCCGAAGTTGTTTTCCACTTCGTCCATCACGTTGCCGCCTTGGGTCAGCGTGGTAACGGCGACGTAAAGGTTGGGCTGGTCGAGACTCCATAGTTTCGGATCCGCCACCCGGATTTCGACCTGGCTGCTGGCGTTGGTTCCGGCGGGAATCGTCATGGTCCGCGAGTAATCACCCACGACTTGAGGGGTCCTTTTGCCATCGGTGCCGAGCGGATACAGTTTCGTCTCCACGGTCACGTTCGTATCACCGGTGGTTTCATTCACGATTTTTGTGCTGACCCGCACCACGGCGGTGGCCGGATCGACCAGCGGCGTCGTAATATAAGTGCCCCAATGCGCGACGTGAACGGGTTCGGTCTTGACGAGCCAGACGTTGCGGTAAATGCCACCGCCCGGATACCAGCGTGAGGAATCCGACGGATTGTTGAGACGGATGGCGATGACGTTTTCGCCACCGAATTTGACGTAGGGCGTCAGGTCCACCCGCCACGAGGAATAGCCGTAGGGCCAGCCGCCGACAAATTTGCCGTTGAGCCAGACAGCCGCGTAAGACATGGCACCATCCACGTCCAGATAGATTTTTTTGCCCGTGTCGGTCGCCGGGATGTCGAGATGCTTGCGATACCACGCGATGCCGAACCACGGGAGCCGGCCGGTGGAGCCGGAATATGACTGCTTGAACGGCCCCTCGATGCCCCAGTCATGCGGCAGGTTCAGGAGCCGCCACTGGCTGTCGTCAAAACTGGGCTGCGCGAAGGAAATATCGCCGCCGGAATTGCCGTCCGGCCACGGCGCAGGCGCGTTCGTCGTGAACGGATTGCCCGTCGCCAAATCCAGCCGCGCGACGGCTTCATCCGACAGACCAGCCCCGGCATCGGGCGCGTCGCCCTTGCTAAAACGCCAGTTCGCATCCAGGGAAATGCGTTCGCGCGATGAATCCGCAGGCGCGGCGAAAATTGCGGTTTGCGCCAGCAGCAGTGCGGCCAAGGAAAAAAATCCAGATTTCGTCATGATATTTAGTTGCAGTTGTGGATGCCTTTATAAGACAAAGAAACAACCGGGTCAACACTGCTTTTCTTTGCAGAAGCAGCGGCGCGGAAGGACGACGATCATTGCGCCCGGCGGCTCATCCCAACTGCGGGCATCTGCCGTTTAAGACGCTTGCGCGCATTGCAGAACGCGTGTGCGAGGTCAGCGGGTTGAGGGCCGAAATTTTTTAGCCAGGCGAAATTTGCCCGGCAACGTCAAGACCGTCGAAGCCCATCGCTCGAACATCAAGGTGAAATTGAAGTCGGCGTCGGAATTGATCCGCTTCGCCGTGCGCTGGTCCGAATCGCAGGGCGCGGAAACCTGATTCAACTTCCACGCGATTGAGGTCGGGGGAAAATCAACCGCTACTGACATGCCACCAATCGCCATTTACAATCGGGCAATCGCCCCTGACCGTTGAGCAACGGGCATTGACGCCCAAGCAATCGCCGCCGACGGCAATGTGCTGAACACGCCGCGCGGACAAATTGTCAACAAGAGCGCCTTGTTGCGCGAAGTGGAAACCGACGTGGCCGCCCTCGTGCAACTGGCAACCGACATGGACGACCTCGCCCTGCAATTCGACGGCACGGATGCCGGCAAGAGATTTATCGTAGCATGGAAACGCGCCCGCATCATCGTTGACACCGGCGGCGGCCACAGCGGCACACCGCCCACGCCGCCGCCCGCAACGCCAAAGCCGTAAAATAAAATTTGAAAACGCAAAGCGGCCTTTGGAAACGGAGGCCGCTTTTTCAATTGAATAGAAAAGTTGCCAATCGCAATATGACTTCTGCATACTGTGCCTGCACATGAGCTACCGCGATCCACTTCCGGAAGGATGTCCTCCATCCGAAGCTAGAGAAATTAAGGCTGAACGGGTGGTTTATCGTCTTGTTTGTGCAAACATTCCGCAGTTGACGGATTTTCAATCACAAAGAATGGAAAGTCCGCAAGCAATTTTTCGAGTGCCTGAATGTTTAGTATGTGGGATTTCGGTTCACACACTTCAAACAGACACTGAAAGAATCCGGAAACTTCCACGTTTCAGAAACAGTTTAGTTTGTCGTGTGCGTCTGCAAAATGGAGCAGGACGAATGCAACAAACATTTCAGCCGTCACATCATACTTGGTGGCCGCTGGCGGCTTTCGATATTTTGAGCCATTGTGAGGTGCCGGTATGAAAACCATCCGTCACACAAATACGCTTTATTATTACGATGGCCCGCAGATTTTTGAGGCTCGCGATGCAATCGGTGGCAATTACATTGCCGTAATGGTTGAGACAGTGGATGGAAAAGATAAATACATGATTGCTGGTGTTGAACCGGAGCGGCTACGGCAATTCCGAACGGGCGCAATTGATTTGCGGGGATTGCTTACGGAGCGTGCTGAAACGGAATGGTATTTAGCCACATTTGCGGAAGGATTAGAAACACCACTTGCATTGGAATCACAAAATGGATTATTGACGGCATATCCGCATTTGCCTGAATCGGGATTTGTTCTTCATGACCGCCCGGCGCTTGCGGACACTCTTCGCGAAGCAAGAGCACGCAATAATCTCATAATAGAAGTTGCCGTTGAACCGCCAGAGGCCGCGCAAGAACATCGTATCCGTGTTGGAACGCTTGCGGGTTTGCTTGGTCATTTGCAAATGATGGTTAAACACGCCTATGGTGTGGCCTTGCGAGAACTTTCGTTGGACGCACGCCGCGCAATTGACCGGTCAGATGCGCATTTACTTGATGTAATCGTGCCTGCTGCTCCGGGTTCCTTTAGGATTGTGCTAGAAGCTGCTCGGATGCCTGACTTGCTTGGTCAAAACGAATTGGCTCGCGCGTTGCAGCGTATTGATGCCCTTTTTGAAAATGCAAATGATCCCCAGAAAACTTTGACATTGGTGAAATCTCATCGCGGACATTTGGCGGGCGCATATCTGCGAACACTTCGTTTTTTGGTTCAGAGTAAAAGTGGTCTGCGTTATTCGTGGGCTGAACCCAACTTTGAAGAACCGCGAGAACGCGCTGTGACCGAAAGAGAAGCTGGACCATTAGTGGATTTGCTTTCGAGTGTTTCTAATCTTGGAGCAGAAACGGTTTCATTGATAGGCGCATTGAGAAAAGCGGACGTAGATACTGGTGCTTGGAGAATTGAAACCGAAGAAGGAGAATACTCTGGTAAAATTAAGCCCGGTGGACCGAGCTTGGCCGGCCTAAAGTTGGATAGCCGCTATCGTTTCAGTTGTCTTGAGGAAATTGAGGAAACTCAAGCTGGTAGTCGTGAACAACGGACACTTTATTTGACAGAGCATGAACCAGCCTGATCTTCTTTTTGGTTACAGCTTCAAGTAACCGGCTGAATACAATCTCTCGTCACCAACTTTTTCGCGGCGGGATTGCGCTTTTGCGCGGAGGCCGCTGAGCAAAAGCTGGAATCCCCAATTTCTTCCGTCGCATTCGAACCGATACTTCGGATCGGCCAATCTGCGCAGCCACCTTGCCATCCCACGTTGTTCCCGCCAACATCGTTTCCTGCGGCGTCCACGGGCGCATCGGATAAGTCTTGCGGGCGTTAAGGCTGCGTCGCTGGTCGGCGGCGGGAATTCCCAGTTTTAACCGCTGCGTTCTCACCGCGACTTCGGATCGGCCAATTCGCGCCGCTACCGCTCGATCCGTCATTGTTCCGAGCAATCTGACATCCTTGCGCTTCCACGGACGCAGTTTGATTCGGATGGATGGCTGGCGGAGGATGCCCAGGCGATGCCGCTGTGATTCAATGGCCCGGACGGTGCGCCCCAACAGTTCCGCAATCTCACGGTCGGGACGCTTGCCCAGCAAAGCCATGTCCTCCGCTGTCCAAGCGTCGTAGTTGTGAACGCTCGGCAGACTTCGACGAACCTGCACTGGCTTCTCGGCGATGCCCGACAATTTGCGCGGTGATTTGTTGCGAGGCATGGATGAATTTTTGTCTAGTCGCCGGGTTTGATGCAATCCTCCGTTACCAACTTTTTGGCGTCGGGATAATTATTTGGCACGCCGGGAGCGGTGACTGATTCCGCGTTTTCAATCTTGGCGGAGACTTGCTGGTTAAGCGCGAGGAGTTGGGCGAGCAAATCCTTCTTGGGATTGAAGCCGTAGGCGGTGAGGACGGCGGTGTCGAGGGCGGCGTGGGCGTCTTTAAGCGGATTCGCGCCGGGCAATTCGAGGGTGCGATAGAGTGCGCGCAAGCCGCCTTTCTTCATTTTTGTCAATGCTTCGGTTCGCACGCGGCGCACCTCGCGCGCTGCCAAAGCCACGGCGTCAATCTGCTTCACCGTCGCCGTCTGCGGCCAAGCGAACGTGTTCCAAATTCCTTCTCCAAATCTGAAACGCTCCGTCAGCTTGGATGACTTGCATTGAAACCATCGCCAATGAACGTCAGACGAAAGCACGCCGAAGCAGTAATCATCGGCGAGGACAAAAGCCTGAAGCAAATTGCTAGGACGAATTTCAGAACTGACAAAAACGAAGATGGGGCGTTTGCTGACCAAAGAAATGACGAGATAACGCGGCAATTTTTCGATGAGTGAAACGAGTTCCGGGCGGCCAAAAGAAAGCTGCCACCAGCGAGTCAGAAATGCTTTGTGGTGTGGACGCATATTGCCGTCCTTGTCCGCACCTTCTTTGGCTTTGCTTTCACGGTCTGGCAGAACGTGAGTCTTGACCCACTCGAACGCACTGCGATAGACGGCAGCTTCGAGTTGGTTTTTCGTTGTGAAGTCCAAGACAAAACGGTCTGGCGTGCCGCCGGTCAGCATTTCTTCACCGTTGAGATAGGGGAAAATTACTTCCTTCGATGGTTGGTCTGTCGAAATGATTTTTGCCCTCTGTTCCGCCGTCAGAAGAAATCCTTTATGGCCGAGCATTTGCCCGTTGAACGAAATCGGCGGTTCAAGATTACACTGGAGCGTCTTTGCTCCACTCACGTCTGTTTGATATGACAGTGCCGAGTTGATTTCATCGCACTCGCGAACATCCAGTTCGTATTCTTTTGCCGCCGAACCACTGCCGCGCTTGCGGAGTTTCTTTGCGCCAGCGGACGGTTCGACTTTGAACCAGAGCTTGCGCGTCTTGGGCAGCAGCGCGGCGTCCTGTGTTTTCACCCAATTGGCGATGGAGACATGGACATTGGCTTCGCCCGACCACGGCTGGTTTTCCACGGCTTCCACAATCGTGCCAGTCTGCACGACGTAATCGAGTCCGCCCACGCGGGACTGGTTGTTGCGAATGTTCTGCGTGCCGACGAGTCCGGCGCGGCCAGCCACGGGATCGGCGGCGGTGCAAGCGGGCAGATGGTCTGCGGCCTTGCGAATCCAATAAACGCAGTAGTCGGCCATGCCCGGAATTTCGGCATAGGCGCGGCGCAAAGTGTTCACATAGTCCGGCCCGCGTTCGGGCTTGAGGAGTTTCGCGCCGAGGAACGGCGGGTTGCCGATGATGACATCAGCCTTCGGCCATTGCGCGGGCAATCCTTCGGGCGTGAGCAATGCGTCGGCGGCGATGAAATTTTTATCAAGATTGTCGAGAGGCAAAGCCGGTTCGGTGATGTGCAATTCATCAATCGCCAACTTGCGGCCAATCATCATGGTGACTTTCGCCAGCTCGACGGCGAAGGGCAAGATGTCGAGGCCGTAGAAGTTTTGGACGCTCAAGAAGCTCAACATCCGCTGGCCTGGTTCGGCGCGGCTGGGAAATTCCTGCATCCGTTCGATGAGCCGGGCTTCGATGCGTTTGAGTTCGCGGTAGGCGATGTAGAGGAAGTTGCCAGAGCCGCAAGCGGGGTCGAGAACGCGGAAATGATTAAGCCGGTCACGAAGTTCAATGAGTCGTTTGAGGGTTTTGGCATTCTCAATCTGCTCTTTCCATGGATCGGTAATCGTCGGCTTGACGATTTTCATAATGTCGGATGGGCTGGTAAAATGTGCGCCAAACGCATGGCGTTCGTCGTCGGCCATCGAATGTTGAAAGAGCGTGCCGAAGACTTCGGGCTGAACTTTCTTCCAATCAAATTTGGCGGCGGCGCGCAGCAGCACCAGTTCATGATCTTGAATTTCAATCTGGGCAGGATTTGCAAACAGGCCGCCGTTGAAATAAGGGATTTCCTTGTAACGTCCGCCGCTCGCCGCCTTGGACTGGTTCATGGCCTTGAAAAGTCCACCCAACAGTTCATAGCTGTCGGCAGGCGTCGTGCATTCTTCGAGCAGGTTGGTGACAAAATACTTTGGCAGCAAATCAATGTCTTCGGCAAACAGCGCGACGAGCATTTGCAGGATGAAGCGTTGCGCGACGGAACGCTCGACCTGCGGCTGGCGGTC
>Ga0208357_1001445_pt1 | contig 17112 bp, 10 predicted proteins | sample NGESurdeep092012_6_FD_184487 | JGI IMG/M metagenome (GOLD analysis project Ga0208357, IMG submission 184487) | Arctic peat soil microbial communities from Barrow, Alaska - NGEE Surface sample F52-2 deep-092012 (SPAdes) | ecosystem: Environmental > Terrestrial > Soil > Wetlands > Peat ... | reverse complement strand
GGACTGGAGGCCGCGGTTGGAGACGGAGTAGTCGCGGAGAGAGATCTTCTTTTCGAGTTGCGAGCCGGTGATCCACTGCTGGAAGTTGGCGAAGCCGGCGGGGGATTTTGTGGGGTCGGGGGCGGAGGTGATGCGGGCTACTTCCCTGCTGGCTTCGGCTTCGCTGTCGCGGAGGATGCAGTAGCCGGTGACGCCGAAGATCATTTCGGGGAGGTGGGGGTGTTGGGCTCGGCGGGCGCGCATGTCGGCGATTTTGGCGGCGATGGTGGTGGGGTCGTCGCCGTGCATGAGGTAGGCGTCGCATTTGGCGGCGATGAGGTTTTTGGCGGTTTCGGATTCGCCGCCGGCGTAGAGGGTGGGGCGGGTGGCGGGTTGCGGGGCGCGGGAGTAGGTGCGGGTGGGGTGGGGCTTGGGGCTTAGGAGGTTGTCTTCGATGTTGTAGTAGCGGCCGTGGTGGGTGGCGTGTTGGTGGGACCAGGTATTGGTGAGGACGTCTAGCCATTCGGAGGTGCGGGCGTAGCGGTCGTCGTGCTCGTCGAAGGGGATGCCGTATTTTTTGGCTTCGTCGGCCCACCAACTGCTGACTACGTTGAGGGTGAGGCGGCCGTTGCTGATGCGGTCGATGTTGGCGGCTTGCTTGGCTAGTTGCGCGGGGTTGTGGAAGGTGGGGCGGACGGCTACCATTAGCTCGAGTTTGCGGGTGACGGCGGCTAGTGCGGCGCCGGTGGACCAGGCGTCGAGGCTGTCGGCTTCGGGACCCTTGATGTCGTTTAGGTTTAGCTCGGCGATGAGGGTTAGGTCGTAGCCGAGGTCTTCGGCGCGGAGGGTTAGGTCGCGGACGTAGGGCCAGGTGGCGGGCATTTGTTCGTCGTCGATGTTGCGAAGCCAGCCGCCGAAGACGGGTAGCCAGAAGCCATAGCGCATAAAGTTCCAGTGGTTAGTGATTAGTGGTTAGTGGTTAGTGGAAGAGACGTCTGTGAAGGGTCGGGCCCGGTGGATTGGCGTTGAGTTTCAAGATTGGATAAACACCTAGAACCTTCTCAAAGTGCCCATAGTACTCGTCGTCTTCCGGCGTTCCGTCCAGGTGATCCGGAAACTCTTCGCGGAACTGCTTCGCGCCGGATATTGGCAAGAAGCCTAAAGAAAAGTTGACGCCACCTTCGCCCATGCGGCGCCAGGTTCCCGTTGCGTGATCGACCTTACCATCGTGCCGCAGCTCCTGCTGAAAGGTGCGGTCAGGTTTCAAAACTAATGTTGAGGATTCTCCGTCGCCACTGAAGGTGTAGGTGCCGGATAGAGCGCCGTAATCATAGTTGGAGGCAACGGCCCACCAGCATACGAACGCGGCGACAACGAGCAACGTGATTCCGGCGGCGCGAGCGGATCGATTCAGAGCCATGCGGAAAGCGTACCTCGGGGGCGGAAGCCCGCTTGCTTGCGAATAGTGCTGCGGCTCTGCGAGCGAAATACGGGGGTCCTTCGCTTCGCTCAGGATGACGGCGAAAAACAAACAACGGCAAAAGCAATTGCAACGACAGAAGCAGATCCTCCGCCTGCGGCGAAGGATGACAAGTTTATGCGGCTAGACGGTGGTGGTGATGTTGGCTTCGGATTCTAGCCAGTCTACTAGTTTGGCGAAGGGGTCGAAGCCGAGGACGTTGGGGCCGTCGGCTACGAAGTTGCTTAGGGCGTTGGTGTCGTAGTAGTAGCGTTGGCCGTCGCGCTGGTCGGTGATGTATTCGACGCCGCCGATGTCGATGTGGCTGTGGTGCATGATGAGCTCTACGTCGCGGATGGCGTCGGCGGGTGGGGTGTAGGCTTCTACCGTGATGCCGGATTTGGGGGCGTCGATGGCGCAGGCTCCGCGGGCCAGGTCGGTGCCGGTGGTTGTTCGGCAGATGTCGGCGGGGCAGAGGTCGAAGGTTTCGCCTGTGATGTGGACCTTGATGGCGTAGAGGTATTTGCCGTTGAGGACTTCTACGCGGACGATGTGGGCGTCCTGTGCGGGGATGAATTCCTGGACTAGGGCGGTGGAGTCGAGGCCGAACTGGAGGGCGTCGGGGGTGCCGGGGTCTTGCGCGATCGCGGCCTGGAGTTGGGAGAGGCCGTCGAAGCGCTTGACTCCTGCGCCGCTGCCGCCGATGTTTGGTTTGACGACGATGGGCCAGCGGAGGCCTACTACGACTTCTTCAGCTTGGGCTGCCCGGTGGATGACGCGGGCCTTGGGGTAGGGGATGTTCAGCTTGTCCATGAGAACTAGCTGGCCGGCTTTGCTGAGCTCGGAGGAGAAGGCTTTGAAGCCGTTGATGACTTTGACGCCGCGGGACTCGAGGTGCTCGAGGAAGCCGAGGGTGTAGAAGATCTGGTCGCCGTGGTCGCGGTTCCAGGCGCTGGGGCTCATGCGGTTGAAGACCAGCGAGTATTTTTCTTCGGGGTGGTCTTCGGGGGAGTAGAAGTGGTCGGGGGCGTAGAGCTTTACGTAAGGGGTTCCTCGGCGGTCCAGTTCGGCGAAGAGGGGTTTGAACCAGTGGGGCTGCTCGTAGTAGATGGCGATGGGGAGGGTGGTTTGTGTCGTCGGCATGGATGTATAGGATATGACTTTCGCGGGGGTTGTGGGGATGCTGAATGTTAGGGATCGGGGGAAAGGTGCTTGGCTTTCGATGGGGTGAAGGGGTTGCAGGGCGGTCACTTCAGGCTGACTTGCTGTCGAAGAGAAGAAGCAGATTCCCTGCGAGAATGACAGAAAGAAAGGCAAAGGCAACAGCAACAGCAACAGCAAAGGCAACTACCAATACGGGGGTCCTTCCCCTTACAGGGTCAAAGATGACGGCGAAAAACGAGCAACGGCAACGGCAAAAGAAGAAGCAGATTCCCTACGGGAATGACAGAAAGAAAAGCAAGGGCAACGGCAACGGCAAAAGAAGAAGCAGATTCCCTACGGGAATGACAGAAAGAAAAGCAAGGACAACGGCAACGACAACGGCCAATACGGGGGTCCTTCGCTTCGCTCTAGGATGACGGCGAAAAACGAGCAACAGCAACAGCAACGGCAAAGACTACAGCAGCAAGGACTGGGAGGGAGGCGGAGATTTGTGGCGGCCCACTCATGCGTGATGAAGCCACGCATGGGTGGGGCACCCGGTCCGTGATGGGTTAGGGGGTGGGGGTGAAGTCGCGGATGGCTTCTACGGTTTTGGCGTCGAGGTGTTGGAGGAGGTCGACCATTAGGTCTACGGTGCGGTCGAAGTCCTGGCGGTTGACGATGCCGTTGTGGGCGTGGGTGTAGCGGACTGGGACTACGGTGTTCAGCGTTGGGGCTCCGGTGCCGGATTCCTGGATCTCGGCGGAGTCGTCGCCGTAGCCCTGGACCATGTCTAGCTGGAGGGGGATGTTGTTGTCCTTGGCGGTCGAGCGGACGAAGGTGACTAGCTTGCGGTTGGGGATGGCGGAGGAGTCGTAGAGGAAGGGGCCGGCGCCGAGGTGGGCCTGCGTCTCTTCGGGGTGGCCGCCCTGGTCGTTGGCGATGCCGCCTTCGATGGCGAAGCCGAGGTCGGGGTGGACCATGTTGGCGGCGGTGCGGGCTCCGCGGAGGCCGATTTCTTCCTGGGTGGTGGCGACGAAGAAGAGGTGGTTGGGGTGGGGGAGTTTGGCGAGGCGCTGCATGGCCTGGACGCTGGCTCGCGGGAGAGCTGGCGCTGGGGAAGGCTGGCGCCGGGGAAGCTAGCTCGAGCGGTGGGCGGGAGGAAGTTCCTTGAGGTGCTTGATGAGCTGGGTGGGGTGCAGGGGCTTGGCGAGGAGCTCGAAGTGATAGCCGCGGGCGCGGGCGCGGTCGAGAATCTCCACGGTGGCGGCCTGACCGCTGAAGAGGACGATGCGGGTGTCGGGGAGGAATTTCTGAATTTCGATCGCAGCTTCGACGCCGTCGACATGGGGCATGAGGACGTCGGAGAGGATGATCTCGGGGGTGATGCGGCGGGCGGCCTCAATGGCTTCCTTACCACCATAGGCCGCTTCGGCGATGAAGCCGCTGCGATTGAGGATCTGGACGATGGTATTGGCGATAAGCGCTTCGTCATCGACGACGAGGATGCGCGGGAGAGTGCTTTTGGACGTGACCCTGGATCTTGCGTGGGACGCAAGTTGAGGGGGTAAGTTCATCGTGTCGCTGGAGAGAAAAATAGAGTTCATAGGGGGCCCAGTGTTCCCCTATGAGTGTTGCATAGTTTCGCGACGGAAGAGCCTGAAAATTCTCTATCTGACAATATACAGATATCGTGAAGCGACGGACTGGTGTGCTGTTTTGATCAGATGAGGGCATCGAGCAGGAGGCCAGGGGTTGGATGGACGTTACCGGGCAGATTGACGGGCAGGAGGACGCGGAAGATGGTTCCGGCGGGATTGCCGGTGCGGGTGCGGAAACGGATGCTGCCGCCCTGCTTTTCAACGAAGCCACGGGTGACCCAGAGACCGAGGCCGGTGCCGATGGACTCCTTGGTGGTAAAGAAGGGGGAGAAGACTCGGTCGCGAACCTGGGAGGGGATGCCGGTTCCGTCGTCGGAGATGAGGATGGAGACGCGGTTCTGGCGGCCCTCAAAATGGCGGCCGCGGATATGGAGGAGGCCGGGTTTGGGGACGGAGGTGAAGGCTTCGATGGCGTTGACGATGAGGTTGGAGAAGACCTGGCGCATCTCTCCACGCAGGCCATGGATGCAGAGATCGGGGGCGAGATCGAGGGTGCAGTTGATCTTGTGGGAGCTCATCTTGCGGGCGAAGAGATCGACGACGCTGTGGATGAGTTCGTTGAGGTTGACCTCCCCGGGGCTGGTGGTATCGCGGTAGAAGCCGAGGGTTTGCTGTGCGATCTGGGCGACTCGGGCGAGTTCGGCGTCGGCGGTTTCGAGGAGCCGCTGAATGGGGCGAGGGACGTCGGGGTCGGTGCGGGAGAGGTAGATGAGGTTGGTGACGGCCTCGAGGGGATTGTTGATTTCGTGGGCGATGGTGGCGGCGAGACGACCGGTGGCGGCGAGCTTTTCGCTTTGGCGGAGGGCGGATTCCTGGGTTTTGCGGGCGGTGATGTCCTGCACGGTGCCGACCATGCCGGTGACGATGGAGGAGCCCGGAGCGAAGGTGGGTACACCGCTGGCGAAGACCCAGGTGGTGAAGCCGCTGGGAGTATCGATGCGGTACTCGGCGCTGAAGTGGCTGCCGGAGTCGAGGGAGCGGCGGAGGCTGGCGGCGGCTTCGACGGCGTCTTCCGGGGCGACGATGCGATGGCGGAGTTCGGTGCGGTAGATGGGGACGTGGGGTTGTGCGAGGAAGAGATGGGCGGCGCGCTCGTCGAGGTCGAGGAGGTCGGTGGAACGATCCCAGGTCCAGGTGCCGAGTTGCTCGGCGTCGAGGGCGAGACGAAGGCGGCTGGCGGTCTGGAGCTGGAGGGCTCGGGAGGCGTCGACGAGAGCGACTTCGCGGGTGAGGCGTTCGGCGAGACGAACGTTATCGATGGCGACGGCGACCTGCGAAGCGACGGTAGCGACGAGAGCTTCGCTGGACGGGGGGAAGACGTTGGCGTCGGGATGGCCGTAGATGAGGCCGCCGAGGACCTCGCCACCGCGGCTGCGGACGGGGACGGCGAGATAGCTGCGGACGGGGGGGTGGCCGGGCGGCATGCCGGCAAGAGGGAGGTTGTGGCCGTAGCGGGGGTCGAGGGTGATGTTGGGTGAGCGGACGATGCCGTGCGCGAGGAAAGTCACATCGAAGAGCTCGGTGGGGCCGGGCAGGGGGAGGCGATCGAGCAAGGAGGGGCTGAGACCAACGATCTTGTGGAGATGGTAGGGTTCTCCGTCCTCGTCGATGTTGGTGTAGAAGAAGGCACCGAAGCTGGCGCCACTGAGCCGCAGACCGGCGTCAAGAGCCGCCTGGATGACGACGTCGAGCGAGCGCTCGGAGGCGAGAAGAAGTCCAGTCTCGACCAGGAGATGGAGGTGTTCCTCGTTCTGGGAGGGAGGCGAAGTTGGGGCCCGTTGGTAAGAAGTAACATCCATCATCGCTCTACTAGGATGCAAAGCGGACGCGCGGGGATAGGGGTGACAGTTCGTTCATCCGAAAAAAAGTGGGAGTTGGTGGAGTGAGACAGAAAAACGGCTGGAGGCGAAGGCGGCTAGTAGCCGAAATGCCAGTTGACGCCGGCGCTGACCTGGATGTTTTTCTGCTGATTGCTGCCGCCGTTGGGAAGGTCGGTGATGAAGTAGTGGGACATGAGGCGGAGCTCAAAGGCGTGGTAGATGTTGTAGTTGATACCACCACCAAGGGCGTAGGTGAAGCCGGTGGCGTTGCTCTTGAGGGTTCCGGCGTAGGGGTCGGGATAGTAGCCGGCGGTCGCAAGAGTGATGCCGTAGAGGCCCTCAACGAAGATGCTTCCCTTTCGGTTCCAGATGGTGGGGGTGATATGGCCCTTGCTGTAGCTGTAGCGGACACCGCCGAGGAAGCTGACCTGGTGGATGTCAATCTGCTGACGGAGGTTGGTGACGGCCATGCCGTTGAAGGCGACGACGGGGCCGATTCCGTGCCAGAGGACGGTGGAGTAGTCGACGGTGGCTCCGCGGAGATAGAAGTAGTCGGAGGAGGAGCTGCCGACGAACTTGGAGCGCTGCTGGGTGAAGGTCATGCCGAGGTCGGAGGGCTGGTGGAACTGGGCATGGGCGCGGGGAGAGATGGCGGCGAGAGAGAGCGCGAGAAGGAGAGCGGCAGCAACTCGAATGGGATGAAGCGCGCGAAGGACTGAGCCTGGCGCGAGCGGGGCGTGCCGCTGGAGTGAGCGGTTCCCTGCGATTCGAGATGGAGAAGCGGTCTGACGCATGCCGGGAGTCACTCCTAAGCTTACTGGATGGTGAGAGTGAGATAGGTGGACCGAGCGAGATTGCCGGAGGTTGCGGTCACCGTAACGTTATAAGACTGAGGGGTCTGGCCATAGTAGCCAGAGGCGGGGTCGGAGATGCAACCCGTGAGACCACCGGTGATGGCGAGGAGGAGACAGACCGAAGCGAGGAGCGAACCGAAGCGCTTGCGGCGGCGGAACCAGGCCAGGGGAAGAGCGAGGAAGGCGAGAGCTACGGGGTCGTATCGCGTCGGCGAGCGGTGGGCCGGGGGCAGATGGGCGCGGAGGGCTGCGGTGATCTGGGCGGCGGTGACGGTGAAGGCGACGGGAGTGGCACCGGAACCTGCGGCGACCGTCGTCGGGGTAAGGACGAAGGTGGCCGTGGTGGGCAGGCCGGTGACGGTGAAGGAGACCGCCGAGGGGAGCGTGGTGGTGATGAGCGGGGTGAGGACGAGGGAGTAGCTGACCGTTCCTCCGGCGATGGTGGAACCGGAGCTGGAGGAGCCGGTGGCGACGGCGAAGGAGAAGTCGGCGACGGTTTCGGTGAGGGCGGGGGCGCTGGCCGGAGCGGTGGCGGTGTCTCCGGAGTAGAGGGCGGTGATGGTGTGGGGACCGGCGTAGACGAAGGCGGCGCTGATACTGGCGGTTCCGTTGACGAGAGCCGCGACACCGAGTGGGGTGGAGCCGTCAAAGAAGCTGACCGTGCCGGTGGGGAGGGGGCCGGTAGAGGTGAGGATCGCGGAGAGTATGACCGGGTTGTCGAGGAGAACCGGGTTGGCGGAGCTGGTCAGAGCGACGGTGACGACGTTGAGGACGGTCTGCGAAAGGGGCGCGGAGGTTGCGGTCTGGTTGTTGCCGTCACCGCTGTAGACCGCTGTGAGGGTGTAGACGCCGGCGGTTGGGAAGCTGACGACCAGGCTTGCGACTCCGCCGGTGAGGGTCGCGGTGCCGAGTTTGTTCGCTCCGGCATAGAAGCTGACGGTTCCGGTGGGGGTTCCAGCGGAGGTGACGGTCGAGGTGAGCGTGGTGTTGGCGTTGACCAGGACGGGATTGACCGAGCTGGTGAGAGTGATGGTGGAGAGATTGAGGACGATCTGCGCGAGGGTGGCCGTTCCGGGGGCGGTGTTCACGTCGCCGGAGTAGACCGCCTTGAGCGGGTGGGTGCCCGGGGTGGAGAAGCTGACCGAGATGCTGGCGGTGGTGCCGGAGAGGTTCGCGGTGCCGATCAGCGTGGCTCCGTCATAGAACTTGACGGTGCCGGTGGGCGTGCCGAGCGCTGCGAGGTTGGCGGTGAGGGTGGTGGACTGATTGAGCTGCGACGGGTTGACGGAGCTGGTGAGGGTGATGCTGGTGGCGTTGAGAACAACCTGAGAGAGGACGCCGGAGGTTCCGGGCGTGGTGTTCACATCGCCGGAGTAAACCGCTGTGAGCGGGTGGGTGCCCGCAGTGGAGAACGGAACGGAGATGCTGGCGGCATTGCCGGCGAGGTTCGCGGTGCCGATCAGGGTGGCGCCGTCATAGAACTTCATGGTGCCGGTGGGTGTGCCGGAGGCGGCGAGGCTGGCGGTGAGGGTGGTGGACTGGCCGACCAGCGAGGGGTTGACCGAGCTGGTGAGGGTGATGGCGGAGAAGTTGAGGACGACCTGTGCGAGGGTCGCGGTGGCCGTCTGGGTGAGGGTGTCGCCGGAGTAGACGGCGCTGAGGTTGTAGGTACCGGGATTGGGGAAGCTGATGGAGACGCTGGCGGTGTTGCCGGTGAGGGCCACGGTGCCTATCAGCGTGGCGCCGTTATAGAACTTGATGGTGCCCGTGGGGGTGCCGAGAGCGGCGAGGGTCGCGGTGAGGGTGGTCGACTGACCGGGTTGCGACGGGTTGACTGAGCTGGTGAAGGTGAGGGCAGCTACGTTGAGGACGACCTGCGCGAGCGGAGCGGAGGTGACGCCCTGGGTGTTGGCGTCGCCGGAGTAGACGGCCGTGAGGGTGTGGGTACCGGCGGTGGCGAAGCTGACAGAGACGCTGGAGGATTTGTTGGTCAGGTTGGCGGTGCCGATCAGGGTGGCTCCGTCATAGAACTTGACGGTGCCAGTGGGGGTGCCGAGAGAGTTGAGGAAGGCGGTGAGGGTGGTCGACTGGCCGACGAGCGAGGGGTTGACGGAGCTGGTGAGCGTGAGGCCCGAGGCGTTGAGGACGATCTGCAGGAGTGTGGCGGTCGCGGTACCGGTTTGGGAGTCTCCGGAGTAGACGGCCTTGAGGTTGTGACCGCCGGGGGTGGCGAAGCTGAGGGTGAAGCTGGCCGAGGTGCCGCTGAGAGGCACGGTGGCGAGGAGTGTGGCTCCGTCATAGAACTGGACAGTACCGGTCGGGGTTCCGAGCGCGGCGAGGTTGGCCGTGAGGGTGGTCGACTGATTGATCTGCGACGGGTTGACCGAACTGCTGAGCGTGAGGGTGGAGGTGTTGAGGACAATTTGAGCGAGAGGTGCGGAGGTGGCCGTCTGGTTGTTGGCGTCGCCGGAGTAGACGGCGGTGAGCGTGTGCGTGCCCGCGGTGGCAAAGCTTACCGAGACGCTGGCGGATGATCCAGTGAGAGCGGCGGTGCCGATCAGGGTTGCGCCGTCATAGAACTTGACGGTACCGGTAGGGTTACTGGAGGCGCTGAGGGAAGCGGTGAGGGTGGTCGACTGACCGACGAGCGAGGGATTGACGGAGCTGGTGAGGGTGAGGCCCGCGGGGAATAGAACCGTCTGGAGGAGCGTGGCGGTGGCTCCGGCGGTGAGGGGGTCTCCGGAGTAGACCGCCTTGAGGTTATGACCTCCGGGGGTGGAGAAGCTGACGGTGAGGCTGGCGACTCCTGCGGTGAGGTTGACGGTGCCGAGGAGCGTGACGCCGTCATAGAAGGCGACGGTGCCGGTCGGGGTCCCGAGGGCGGTGAGATTGGCCGTGAGGGTGGTCGACTGATTGATCTGCGACGGGTTGACCGAACTGGTGAGGGTGAATCCTGAGACGACGTTGAGGACGTTCTGCGTGAGGGTGGCCGTTGCTGACTGGGTGAGGGTGTCGCCGGAGTAGACGGCCTTGAGGGGGTGGGCGCCGGCAGTGGCAAAGCTGACCGAGATGCTGGCGACTCCTCCGCTGAGCGTCGCTGTGCCGAGCAGGGTGGCTCCGTCGTAGAACTGGACGGTGCCGGTAGGGGTGCCGAGGGCGGTGAGAGTGGCTGTGAGGGTGGTGGACTGGCCAACCTGCGAAGGATTGACGGAGCTGGTGAGCGTGAACGCCGAGGCTACGTTGAGGACGTTCTGGGTGAGGGTGGCCGTGGCTGGCTGGGTGAGGGTGTCGCCGGAGTAGACGGCCTTGAGGGGGTGGGCGCCGGCGGTGGCAAAGCTGACCGAGATGCTGGCGACTCCTCCGGTGACTGTCGCGGTGCCGAGCAGGGTGGCTCCGTCGTAGAACTGGACGGTGCCGGTGGGGGTGCCGAGCGCTGTGAGGTTAACGGTGAGGGTGGTGGACTGGCCGACCAGCGAGGGGTTTACGGAGCTGGTGAAGAGGATGCTCGAGAGGTTCTCGACCACCTGGTCAAGGATGGGAGAGGTGGCGCTGGTGACGTTGGGATTGGCGCTGGTGGTGGTGTAGACCGCGGTGATGGGGTAGGTGCCGGCGGTGGCGAAGCTGGCGGGCAAGGTTGCGGTGCCCGTATTTCCGTTGACGGTAACACTGACCGTGCCGAGGGGGGTGGCTCCGTTGTAGAAGGTTACGCTGCCAGTGGGCGACGCGATGGCCGTGATGGTGGCGGTGAAGTTGGTCGATTGATTGACGAGCGAGGGGTTGATGGAGCTGGTGAGGACGACGGCGGTGGGAAGCCCGACGACCTGGGTGAGCGCGGCGGTTCCTCCCTGGGTGCTGTTGGAGGGGGTGAAGGTGGCCGTGATGGTGTAGTTCCCTGCTGCGGGAAAGCTGTCGTTGATGCTGGCGGTGCCTCCGCCACTGAGGGTGACGGAGTTGCCGATCTGGACGCCGTCGCTGAAGAAGGTGACGGTGCCGGCGGGAGCGAGGCCTCCGGCGGAGCCGACGGTGAGGGTGAAGGTCGTCGATTGGTTGACCAGCGATGGGTTGATGGAGCTGGTCAAGGTGAGCGTGGTGGGCTCGATGACGAAGATGTCATTGCTGACGGCGACGGGGTTTGCGCCAGGGGCCAGCGCGGAGGGATCGGCGGTGGCGGTGGCGGTGAAGACGCCGTACTGGTTGAGTTGCAGGCCAGGGGTTACGTTGAGCACGCCGTTGTCGGCTGCGGTGAAGGTATAGGTGGTGGTGTTGGTGTTCGGACTGGTGCCGAAGAGAAAGAGGCCGGTCGCGTCCGTGGTGGTGAAGGTGACGGTGCCAACGAAGTCAGTGGCGACAGTGGTGCCGTCGGCGTTATAGGCGGTGAGGATGAGCTGGACGGTGCCGCCCTTGTTGATGGTGGCGGGAATGGCGACGAGCTTGAATAAGGCGGCGGTCGAGAGGCCGATGCCGGTGAGCGGGACCGTTGTTGAGGCGGTGAGGACACCAGCGGCCGCGGTGGTGGAGAGGATGAGATTCGCGCTATTGAGGCCGACGATGGTGGGCTTGAAGTTGATGTTGTAGGTGCAGACCTCGCCCGGGACGAAGGCGTCGGCGCCAGTGACAGGGGCACCCGCGGCGAGGATGGGGCAGGTGCCGGTGCTGGTGAGGATGAAGGCGGGGGTGGTGATGTTGGGGTTGGTGGTGGTGGGCGAGAGGGCCAGGTCGGCGGTGATGTTGCCGGAGCTCTGGACGGTGAGGGCTTCGGGATCGTCGGTCGCGTCGAGCGTGCCAACCTGGGTGGGCGTGGGGAAGTTGACGGCGGGGGTGGAGCGGGCGACGTCGACGAGGCCCTGGGTGGTGTCGCTGATGACGAGGTCGCCGTTGGGCTGGATGAGGATATTGGACGGGGTGACGAGGGTGAAGGGGTCGGGTGTTTCGGTGAGGATGAATTGGGTGCCGGTAACGGTGGATTCGATGACGTCGCTTCCGCCGGTGTTGGCGACGTAGATGGTGCCAGCAGCATCGACGGACACGCCTGTGGGGTTGCTGAGGGTCAGGCTGGTGAGGGTGACAACCTTGGACGTTAAGGAACCGAGAGGTATCTCGACGATCCGATTGTTGCCGGAGTCAGCGACGTAGAGATTGTTGTTGGCGTCAACGGCGAGGCCGGCGGGACCGGAGAGCGGAACGCCAGGGCCCGTGATCGCGAGCGTCGTGCCGGTGGTGCCGCCCAGAGCGATCTGGTAGATCACGTTCTTCGTGTTATCGGCGATATAGAGATCTTGTGCGAGGTCAATCGCGAGGCCTGCGGTCGTAAGCGGGGTGATGCCGGCAGGGAGAGGGAGGATCTGCGGAGTGCTGCCGGGCATGAAGTAATAGACAGAACTGCCCACAGAGACATAGAGGGTCCCGGTGCCGTCCATGGCAATGCCGGAGATGGCTGAGACGGGTAACGTTGCGATCTGGGAGTAGACGCCAAGAGCAGAGCGCTCCAGGACGCGTCCATTGGTGACATCTGTGAAGTAGAGATTGCCGTCGCCATCGGCCACGGAAGCGCCAGGCTTGAAGTCCGCGGGGCTAAGTACCGATGAAGACGATGTGATGACCGCGGCGGTTGGTGCGAAGACAAATTGAGGACCGACACCAACACCCGAGAGATAGACAGTGTTGGTGATATTGCCGTTGCTGTCTCTGACGTTGAGAGCACCCAGGCGAATACCTAGCTGCGTGGGGCTGAAGGAGAGCTCGATGACGCAGGTGGTGGGGGAATGGAGGTAGCCGGTGCAGGTATTTGAGACTACGGCAAAGTCCTTATTGGGTGCGCCACCGGTGACAGCGGTGACGGTCTGGATGGTGACTCCTGCCGGCGGAGCGGAGAAGGTGAGGGTGGTGGTGCCTGAGGTGTTGCCTATCTGAACCAGTCCAAATGAGACAGGGCCACCGGGCGAGAGGCCTTGAGCGGAGGCAAATCCGCCGCAAAGTGCGAGCAGGATCAGCAAAAGCCAGGAACGCACCGTCACGAGCGAGTTGCGGAGCTGACTCGGCTGAGCTGCGGGCGGCGAGACAGTCATCATTCCTCCAACAAAGGCCGACGGTGCAGAGAACAAGACGTATTCCTCGGGTCGATAGCGTGTCGTTGCTCTTTGGAGACAGATGCTTACCCGTTTCCGGACAACGCCTCGCCTTCAATCCAAAGGTAGGTACAACGGCTCTTCGAATGATGCTCTGCGGGCGAAGGCATTTGGCGAAAACTTGTGGTGACGCGCCCAGATTACCATCACCAGACTAGTTACTAGTGAATAAACCCGATGGTTACGAGGATGGTCCTGGGGCGTGTATCGCGCACGAACCGGGGGCTTCCTTCCTGGGGAGCGAGAGCTTGCAAGTGGAAGGAAAGGGAGGCTAAGTCATTCGGACTCAGCGTGTTTACAGGGGTGTGGGACGAAGTGGGTGATATTTCTCTTGAATCTATTTTGTGAAGTGGGGGGCCCTGGAGGGCGGGCGGCCCACCATCGCGGAATGGTACACGCGGCAGCGGGTCGCTACAAGGAGGATCGCAGCAGGAATTGAGGATTGTGATCGGTGCGCGAATCCGCGAAGATTCTCTTTTATTGGGAGAGATTCGCGGCGCGCAGGGCGAGGAGACAGAGGCCCCACGCAGCGGGGTGAACACCACGAGCCAGGCAAGGGCAATGCTGAGGGGAGCCTGGGCTTGTCGAGGTCGGCGTTGATGTGAGCGGCCCGATGATGCCGGCGGCGGGCCCCAGACGAAGCGGCCACCCATATTGAAGAGGGAGAGGAGGCCAACGAAGCCTCCGGCAGCGAGGACGGTGACCTTACGGCTGAAGAGGTTCTGGAGCATGGGTGGGACGGACTCGAGGACTCCGATGCCAGCGGCGACGTTGAGGGCAAGGACGAGCCAGAGAAGCCGGAATTGAGGTGTCGCCAGGGGGGAGTTCACCGTGACATTGTTTTTGGAGATCATGGCGGACTGAATGAGGGCACAGGCAGGTGCTATTCTTCCCCAAATCAGTTACAGGCAGAATTGAGCGGCGCGGGCGAGAGTAGCTCCGTGGTTGCAGAGGAGAGGGTGAGATGACACCACGGGATGGAGAGTCGCCGACGATGTTTGGCGTGCCACGGTTAGCGCCGGAGCGTGAGGGCGCGGAGATGGCGGCAGCCTATGCGATGCGACCGCTCTCGACGGGCGAGCTGCTGGACAGAACGTTTGCAATTTACCGGTCGCGATTCTGGTTGTTTGCGGGGATTGCGTCGGTATCGGGCGCGGTGCAGTTGGTGGCGAACGCGTTCAATCTGCTGGAACAACACATGCTGGTGAACCGCTATGGGTTTCATGCGGGAAAGATCGGGACATCGATCGGGACGATGGTCGGGGTGCTGTTGTTCTTTCTGGCGGTGTCGGTGACGCAGGCGGCGACGGTGCATGCGCTGAGCGAGGTGTACCTGGGGCGCGGAGCGACGGTCGGGGATTCGCTGCGAGCGACGATCGGGTTCTGGTACAGGTATCTGGGGATTGCGACGTGGCAGGGGTGGAGCGCAATTTGGGTGGCCGTGGTGGTAGCGTTGCCGGCGGTTGTGTTCCTGGTTCCTCGATTTGGGCTTCGATCGCTGGCGTGGGTGGGGGGAGTGATCCTCTTTGTGGCGATTGTCGGCGGTGGTGTGTATGGCGCGATTGCGTATCTGCGCAACTCGCTGGGGATACCGGCGGCGGTGGTGGAGCAGCTTAGGGTGCGGGAATCGATGCGGCGAAGCAAGGCGCTGACCTCGGGGGCGAAGGGGCGGATCTTCGTGGTGCTGCTGATTGCGACGGTGTTGTATTGGGTGGCGGGGGCAATCCAGATGCCGATGCTGATCTTTATCGCACGAGCTCCGCTGCAGCCGCATGTGGTGGCGCAGGCGGTGATCCTGGCGACCAGTTTTGTGGCGCATACGCTGGTGTCGCCGGTGGCGCTGATCGGGCTGTCGCTGGTGTACTTCGATCAGAGGGTACGACTGGAGGCGTTCGACCTGGTGATGCTGCTGGGCGGCGAGGCGCCGGTGATGGCGGCAGTTCAGGAACCGGTGATGACGACGGTTGTGGAGCCGGTGGCATCTGATGTGGAGAATGGTGGTGCGGGGGAGCCGATCGGGAATGATGGGCAGGTCCAGGATCCTGTTTAGAAGACTGTTCGAGGAGTCAGGGACGAGGCATCCGGGGCCACGGGTGCGGAGCGGGCGCGCGATGTTTTCTGCGGCGACGTTGCTGGTTGCGATGATGCTGTTGCTGAGCTGCATGCAGAGTGCGCACGCTGCGTTGAAGAGTCTTTCGGTGGAGGAGTATCGCGCGGATGTTGCGCGGCTGCAGGGATTGGTGACGGAGTGCGCGGGATCGGCGGCGGCCTGCAATGCGGGCAGCGTTGGCGACGATGTGCGGGTGGGGGATGTGGCGAAGGGCGGGTTTGAGCAACACTGGCAGTGGCTGCGCGATGCCCTGACAAAGGCGAAGAGCGCGAAGGCAGAGGAGCGGACGGAGTTGCTGCGCGATGCAGAGGGACAGCTCGCGGAGCTGGCAACGGACAGTGGCAGCGAGGCGAGTGGTGGACAGGTGCAGGAGTTTCGCCGCGCGCGCAGGGAAGCGAATGCGGTGCTGGCGCGGGGAGAGTTTCAGGTGGGCGGAGGGCCGACGTGGTGGGACCGCCTGAAGGCCTGGGCGCTGGAATGGTTGCTGCGATTCTTTACGGGTGTTGCGCAGGTGGGAGTCGCTGCACCTTGGCTGGGGACGCTGCTGGAGTGGTTGTTCTTTGTCGGAGCTGCGGCAGGGCTGGTGTTCTTTTTGTTGCGGAATGTAGCGCGGCAGAGGCTGAGTGTTTCACCGGGGGATGGAATGCTGCAGGGCTCGGCGTGGGACCGCGAGGCTGATGATTGGGCCATGCGGGCAGAGCAGTATGCTGCTGCGGGCGAGTGGCGCGAGGCGGTGCATTGCCTTTATTGGGCTGCGATTGTGTTGCTGGAAGGTCGACGGGCGTGGCGGCATAATCCGACTCGCACGCCGCGCGAGTATGTGCGGCTGTTGAAGCCGGGGTCGGCACAGGAGAAGGGGTTGCGACGGCTGACGCAGATCTTTGAGCTTGCGTGGTATGGATTGCGCGGGGCGAGCGCTGAGGAGTATGGGGAGGCGCGCGCGATGTATGAGGGGCTCGCGGAGAGTGCTGCGTGGAGTGCGGCGGGGGGTGAGGCTTGAGCCGGATTGCGAGCTTGAGCGATCGGAAGCGGCTGCTGATTTTATGCGGCGCGCTGCTGGTGCTGATTGTGGGCGTGAGTATTGTGGCACCGCAGAGCGAGGAGAATGATCCTCGTCCGACGACGACGAACAGCGGGCCGATGGGGGCGAAGGCGGCGTACCTGATGCTGGGCGCGTTGGGAAGGAAGACGTCGGAGTGGAACCGGCCGATCTCTGAACTGAATGACGGTTTGAGTGACGCGCAGGCGGGGCGCATGACGCTGATTTTGGCGGCTCCGATGTATGCGGCGACGGAGCAGAAGGAGTTGGCGGCGGAGGTAAAGCAATTTCTGGAGCGGGGTGGACGTGTGCTGGCGACGGGGCCTTCGGGGGCGCTGCTGCTGCCTGGCGGCACGGTGAAGGCTCCGGGAATTCTGAAGGGAGGACTGTGCGAGACGACGCCGGAGGGGCCGGGGCTGCTGGCTCGCGCGGGCAGCGTGGAGATGGTCGAGGGGGGACAGTGGGCGAGCGAAGGGCCGGAGTATCGCGTGGAGCAGAGATGCGGGTCGGATGCGGTGGTGGTGCGGTATGCGGTGTCCACCCCACCGGGCAAAGAACGCCCGTCGGGGACCCCGGTGTCCACCCCACCGGGCAAAGAACGCCCGTCGGGGGCCCCGGTGGGGAAAGGCGAGGCGATTTGGTGGGCGTCGGCGGGGCCGCTGGAGAATGCGGAGTTGAAGAACGATGCGGACCTGCGGCTGTTGTTGGCGACGGTGGGCGATAGCCAGGGGTCCGGACAGAATGCCGGGCGGGAGGTGGTGTTCGATGAGTCGCTGTACGCGCCGACGAAGACGTTGTGGGATGCTGCGAAGGGGCTGCCGATGGGCTGGCTGCTGTTGCAGGTTGCGCTGCTGATGGTGCTGCTGGTGGTGAGCTTTAGCAGGCGACGGGGACCGGTTAGGGCCCCGGTGTTGCTGCCGCG
>Ga0208357_1001444_pt1 | contig 17114 bp, 17 predicted proteins | sample NGESurdeep092012_6_FD_184487 | JGI IMG/M metagenome (GOLD analysis project Ga0208357, IMG submission 184487) | Arctic peat soil microbial communities from Barrow, Alaska - NGEE Surface sample F52-2 deep-092012 (SPAdes) | ecosystem: Environmental > Terrestrial > Soil > Wetlands > Peat ... | reverse complement strand
GAACAATTCCGGGAAAACAACCAGGCCGGAGTTTTCTTTGCCGGCTTCGTCGCCGTGTTTGAGCGCGCGGGCCAGCGCCTCCCGAGCATTTCCGTCGTTATTGCAGACCTGTGCCGGTGATGCGAGTACCGCAAGCCTTGCAGACACGACGGGCGTTGCGGCCACCTTTGCGTAGGGGAGCGCGTCGTATTTTTCCGTCAGCAGTTTATAAGTTGTAGGACGCCGGCCCCGCATGAGGCTATCCTGGCGTTGCCTCACCGCTGCAACTTCCTCGGTGTCAACATCTGCATATATGATCTCGTGATCGTATTGGCTACCCTGTACGCGCAGCGTTCCATCGGGGCTGATAATCTGGCTGTGGCCGGGATAAGTTAGACCTTCTTCGCGGCCCGCCTTGTCGGCGCAGACCATCCACAGCTCGTTTTCGTGGGCGCGCGCCGGTTCATGGATCTCATGCTGTTCGTGCGTAGTGGAATTCGTGATGTGCAGCAGAATCTCCGCGCCCTTGAGGGCAAGCATTCTTGCTCCTTCGGGGATGCGCGCATCGGCGCATATAAACATACCGATCTTACCTACTGGCGTGTCAAACACCGGATATCCGGTTGTGCCGAGGGTGAAATAAAATGGATCGAAATCGAAAAGGAAATTTTTCTGATATTTTCCGACAAGACCTTCGGGGCCGATGAGCGCTGCCGAATTATAGACCTTGTCGCCATCCTTCTCGGACATGCCAATGGCAACGTAAACCGAAAGCTCATTGCACAACTTTTCGATATTTTGCGTGAAGACGCCCGGGATAGGATCGCTGACCGAGACCGCGTGTTCGCGATCACGCCAGACATACCCGGCGTTCATGCATTCGGGAAACACAATCAGCTTGGCGCCGTTTTTTGTTGCTTCACGAATATTGCGCAGCACCGTATCCAAATTCAATTCAACGCGATCCGTTTCCGAATAAGTTTGCACCGCGGCTACTTTGAACTTGGGCATCACATGTTTCCTTCACGACGAAAAGATAATACGCGATTGTTTCCAAAGGGACACAAGGTGTCAAGCGCCTTGTAACGGGCATACGCGCCATACATTCGGATAGCTGAATGCTCACGTCCCCAAGCGGAACTCGGTCTCATCGAATTATACGGGCTGCCTCGAAAAGTAATGCGTGACACAACGTGTCCTCTTTGTTAAAGTCGAGGGGAATCTCGCTAATGGAGGACTCGATCATGAACGTCGTCGTCAGAGACAAGACCGAATATCACCAGCAAACCAGCCAGCGGATGGATAAGCATTTTGTCGTGCCGGAGTGGTCGGTGCGCCAGAAGCTCGCGCTAGCTTGCCGGATGCTCGCGGCCGACGGCCATGATTCAGGCCTCGCCGGCCAACTTTCCGCACGGGCGGAAAAGCCGGGCAGCTATTACATGCTACGTTTTGGTCTTGGGCTCGAAGAGATCACTGCAGAAAACCTCCTATTGGTAGACGATGATCTCAATGTTCTCGAAGGCGAGGGTATGCCCAACCCGTCGAACCGGTTTCATCTGTGGATTTACCGCGCCAAGCCGCATGTCGAATCGATAATGCACACGCATTCGCCTTACGTCTCTGCGCTCTCGATGATTGGCGTTCCGCTGGCGGTCTCCCACATGGATACCAGCCTCTTTCATGACGACTGCGCCTGGCTTTCGGTCTGGCCCGGCACCCCGATCGGCGATGAAGAGGGCCGCATCATTTCCGAGGCTATTGGCGACAAGCGCTCAATCCTGCTTGCGCATCACGGCCAGTTGACGGCCTGCTCTACGGTTGAAGAGGCGGCGATCTTGGCGGTCTTCATTGAGCGCGCTGCGCGTTTGCAGTTGATGGCCATGAGCGCCGGAAAAATCCAGCCGATCGACCCTGAACTTGCCAAGGAGGCGCACGATTATCGTTTGAAGCAGCGGGCAATCGCCGCCACGTTTTACTACTATGCGCGCCGAGTCTTGCGTCAGGACCCAACGGTCATCGCGTAAGAAGACCTTGGCAAGAGTGTGCTCTTGCTGGTCCGCCTTTTGACTTAGTCTTTACGAAGAATGCACCGATGACTTACCATCCCGGTCGTCATTTTCTGCAAATTCCGGGCCCGACTAACACGCCGTTAGTTGTTCTCGCGGCGATTGCGAAGCCGACGATTGATCATCGCGGGCCAGAATTCGGCCAACTTGGCCGCGCTGTGTTGTCCGGCATAAAGGCGATTTTTAAGACCGACGAGCCGGTCATCATTTATCCGGCGTCGGGAACCGGTGCTTGGGAAGCGGCACTCGTCAACAGCTTATCGCCGGGCGACAAAGTGTTGATGGCGGAAACGGGTTGGTTCGCGGAACTGTGGAAAAAGATGGCTGCGCGCCTGCAACTGGATGCGGAATTCATAGCGGGCGATTGGCGTTCAGGCGTCGATGCCGGAAAGATAGAAGCTAGGCTGCGCGACGACAAAGAACACCACATCAAAGCGATAGCTGTAGTTCATAACGAGACATCGACCGGTGTGACCTCCGATATTGGCGCCGTCCGCCGTGCCATCGATCGAGCCAAACATCCGGCTTTGCTTCTCGTCGACACCATTTCATCGCTCGGTTCGATCGACTATCGCCATGACGAATGGGGCGTAGATGTCACGGTCGGAGGTTCGCAAAAAGGCCTGATGCTCCCACCGGGGCTGTCGTTCAATGCGATCTCGGCAAAAGCACGTCGTGTTGCGAAGAGTGCACGCCATCTCCGTTCGTTTTGGGATTGGGAAGATATGTTGGCTGCGAATGCGACAGGTTATTTCCCCTATACGCCTGCCACCAACATGTTACAGGGTTTAAAGGTTGCCCTCGACTTGCTGCAAGAGGAAGGACTTGATGCCGTCTTCAACCGGCACAAGCGGGCCGCGGAAGCGACCCGCCGCGCCGTTAGGCACTGGGGCTTCGAGATTCAGTGCCGCAATCCGACGGAATATTCGTCGTCTCTCACCGCCGTTGTGTTACCAAAAGGATATTCTGCTGACCGGCTGCGTGCGGAAATTTTGGAACGCAGCAGTGTCTCCCTTGGGAACGGGCTTGGGCCTTTGGCCGGGAAGGTATTTCGTATCGGCCACTTGGGGGATTTCAACGACCCGGCTATTATCGCGACGCTGTCTGCTGTCGAAATGGGTTTACGGACGGTAGGTGTCCCTCACCATTCCGGCGCAGTTGATGCTGCAATGGATTATTTGGCTGGCAACGGCGCACCGATTACCACTGCGGCCGAGTGAACAATTAGTTTAGCCACAAGGCCGCTTGGTCCTTTACTTGCTACGGGCTTCCTAAGAAGCTGGCTGGCCTTATGAGGAATCATTGTTTCGCATTGCGGCTTGCGGAGTTTTCGAAATTGCAATTGAGACCATGAAACGACAAACCGCTACAGAGCGCGCCCGCGTCAAGAAGGGACGCACAAAAGCGGTTCCAGGCCGCATCAAGCCGATCGCCAGATCTGTTGAGCAAGGGATTGGCGGGCGCATTCGCTTTATGCGTCAGCAAAGAGGGATGACGCTTGAGCAATTGTCGTCGTCATCGAAATTGACAAAAAGTTTTGTTTCGAAAATAGAGCGTGGCGTGTCGGTCCCCTCGATTTCGACCGCGATGAGGTTAGCTGGAAGCTTTCAGCTCACGATGAGCCAGCTTTTAGGCGAGGATCACTACGAGGACGCTATCTCTTTGGTCCGCAAGGGCGAGCGGCGGTCCTTTATGCGGTCGGGCAGCCCGTCCGGTTACAATTACGAAATGGTTGCGGGGCCTAAGCGCTTTAAGCGCATGGAGCCTTACATCATGAGGCCTCCGCTCGAATTTCAGGACAAGCGGTTATTTGAGCACGTTGGCGAAGAATTCATGTTTATACTGGTCGGCAGCATTGAGGTCGAAATCTCAGGTCGGTGCCTTCGACTTCGGCCGGGGGATGCGCTTTATTTTGATTCTCACATTCCGCACCGCTCCCGATCGCTCGGCGGACGATATGCGGAGGTTCTTGTTGTCGTCACTGAAGGGTAGATGGGCAGTTCCTGGCGATTGTACTTACGGTGGACTACACGACAGTTCTAGACAATGGCACAGGTGTGTTCAGGCGTTGCGAAGGAATTCGTGAGCCTAGAAATGGCCAGACAGCAGGAAAAGCAGGCGTAGAGGCCTCCTCCATGAACACGCCAACTCAGGCAGACCGACCCATTCAGCATCCCGGTTGGGCAAAGGCGAAATTCTGCCGCGCGATTACACGACGAATCCTGAAATATTTAGCAGGGCAGGTGACGGTCATCGCGTCTCATCCGTTTTTGCAAGACGGAAAGTGGTGCATTCTCTATGGGGATAGCAGCCGATATCATATTTCCGAGTTTCCAGACCGCGGTATGGCAATTCGCGAATTTCAAGCGATTGAGAACTCGGTCCTTCTCGACTTCGGATTCCCATCCTGTGATTTTCATATCCTGGACGAGCGAGATGCAGCCAAAGTTGTAGATCTAGATTCGTACCGCCTTGTCATTGAGGCGGTCGCTGTTACGCCCTCTAAATGAACTTACCAGCCTTGTCTAATTGAGGCATGCAGGAACATCTATCGGACATGCACCTTTCTGAAGTAATTGCGAATGCTCGTCTTTAACATGCCTATCTCAGTTTACGTACCTCGCTCTCGGTTCCTCTTCGGCTGCTCCAGGAAAAATCGACGCTTCATTCAGTCGCGCGTGACACGAGGTGTCATTCGCGATACATTATGCTCTCAACCTTGAGGCTTCGAGGAGGCTCGTTATGTGGAGTAGGCGATCGTTCCTATCTAACGTGGTCTTATCGTCGGCCGCGACCTTGCTTAGCGCGCCCGCCGTCGCATCATCTTGGCCGTCACAAAGGATTAAATTTATCGTTCCGTTCGGGCCGGGCGGTTCGGCGGACGTTGTCGCGCGCTACGTGGCAAAAGGTCTAGAGCAAAAGCTCGGCGAGACCATAATAATTGAAAACCGCACCGGCGCGTCCGGTACAATTGGCGCAGCTACGGTCGCCAGGTCCAAACCCGATGGTTACACGCTTTTGGTGATTTCGAACACGATAACCGCAGACGAAACTTTAAGGACCAATCGGCCTTACAAACTAATGCAGGACCTGCAGGCCGTTGCGCTGTTCAATGTGGCGTACAACACGCTTGTCGTACCGCCGTCATCCCCATTCAAGAACATTTCCGAGCTAATTGCCGCAGCAAAAAAGAATCCTGGGAAGTTGAACTACGCAACCTCGGGCGTTGGCAGTGTATATCACATTATCGGCGAGACATTCCGCTCAGCTGCGGGAATTAAGGTCCAACATATACCTTTCAGAAGTAGCGACCAGGCTCGTACCGCTGTGCTTAGCGGTTCTGTCGACTACATGTTTGACGCAATTCCAACAATGCTTGAGAGCATTCGAGGAAATAGCGTCAGAGCTTTAGCAACGACGGGACCGCAGCGAGATCCGCTGTTACCAGATGTCCCTGCTGTCAGCGAAACGATTCCCGGATTCGTCGGCACGATTTGGATAGGCCTGCTTGCTCCGGCCGGAACGCCGAAGACGATTATAGAAAGGCTGAACGAAGAAACGAATCATATCATCGACTCCAAGGAATCTCTCGCATGGCAGAGCAAACTTGGCTTCCATCCAACAATCAAGACTGTGGCCGAATTCGAACAATTTCTCAGGCATGAGATCGAACAACAGCGAAAATGGATAATCGCCGCAAACATCCCGATCGAATGATCTCATCCGTTTGAAAAGATGCTTTTGACGGCCCGCGTCGTCTTGCGAGGGAGCATTTTCGCCTTGTTCTGCGAGCCCAAAATGGGCTGCTTGTTGAATGATGAGGGTGCTCACGTCGCCGCGAGCGGTTCGCTCCGCGCGAATTGCTGTCATCATGGCAAAGGAGGAGGCGTCATTTGCGCAGCAATAGTTTCGATTACGTGATCGTCGGTGCCGGCTCCTCAGGCTGCACCCTGGCCTATCGTTTGTCGGAAAACCCCGACGTACGAGTACTCGTCCTCGAAGCTGGAGGGTGGGATTACAATCCATGGATTCATATTCCGCTCGGGTGGCCTCGTCTTTTGCTCAAACGCATGAATGATTGGATGTATTTTTCGGAGCCTGAGCCAGGGATCGGTGGCAGGTCGATCGAATGCGCACGCGGAAAGGTAGTGGGCGGCTCATCCTCCATTAATGCAATGGCCTATGTGCGAGGGCACCGTGGCGATTACGACCGATGGGCGGCGAACGGCTTAGACGAATGGTCTTATGCACATGTTTTGCCCTACTTCCGACGGCAGGAATCATGGGAATTGGGCGCTGATGAATTCCGGGGTGCCGACGGACCGCTCACCACGCGTTTCTCGCGTTATAACGATCCACTTTCAGAGTCGTTCATCGCTGCGGGTCTGTCGGCCGGCTACGATTACACTCATGACTACAACAGCGCCCGGCAAGAGGGCTTTAGTAAGTGGCAGGCGACAATTCGCAATGGGCGGCGGTGTAGCGCCGCGATCGCATATTTGCGACCGGCGCTCGAACGAAGCAATGTGACCTTGATCATCAAGGCTTTGGCGACGTCCTTGCTCATTCGGGGCAGCCGCGTAACGGGCGTAGAGTACGTCCATGGCGGCGTGAAAAAGATCATTTCAGCCGAGCGCGAGGTCATCCTGTGCGGGGGGGTGATCAACAGTCCTCAGCTTCTGAACTTATCCGGGATCGGAGATCCCGACGAACTCGGCCAGCTTGCCATTGGCGTAAAGCTCCCGCTCAGGGGCGTCGGCAAGAACCTGCAGGATCACATGTCCGCGGGAGTTACATATCTCCGGAAAGAGCCAGGTCCGCTGCATAAGAGCATGCGTCTCGATCGCATCGCCCGCGAACTCGGAAATGCGTATTTCCTCGGCAGAGGGATTGCGACCGATCTGCCGTCTGGCGGGATGGCGTTCCTCAAAAGTAATCCAGATGAGAAACTTCCGGATGTTCAGCTCATACCGATTTCGGCGCCGATGACAGCCGCGCCCTATCTCGCTCCATTCAGCAAAAGTTACGATGACGGCTTTGCCATCAGGGCGGTGGTACTTCGACCGGAGAGCCGTGGTTACGTTCGATTAACATCAGCCAATCCGGCGCGAGCGCCAATGATCGTGCAGAATTTCCTTGCAACGGACAGAGACCGGCAGACCATGCGAGCTGCTGTCAGAATTGCGCGTGATGTCGGAAGGCAAACGCCGCTCAAAGGTTTTGTCGCAAAAGAGATGACTCCGTCTGCTAACGGCTATTCTGACGCGGATATCGATGCTCACGTCAATGCGACCGGCATATCCGTCCATCATCCGCTCGGAACCTGCAAAATGGGACGCGCTTCGGATCCGATGGCTGTGGTGGGTCCCGACCTTCGCGTTCTCGGAATCGACGGACTACGAGTCGTCGATGCTTCAGTGATGCCTGATTTGATCGGCGGGAATATCAACGCACCGGTGATTATGATTGCTGAGAAGGCGGCGGATATGATTCAAGGGCGTCAGCCGTTAAGCCCCTCGCAAATGCCTGCACGCCATTCACTCGATTGAATGTGTGCTGAACTCAACTTCCACTACGCGTCGGTTAGGCCAAACGCCCAATTTTCGAATCCGCAGAACTCACCCGACGCCAGATTGGCGATTGCCGTAATATCTCACAGAAGGTGTCGAACAACAGTGTAGCCGGCTCAGAAAAGAAAAACTCTACGCCCAGCCGCCAAAAAAACTGTTGCCTGGGGGGAATTGCATGGCATACTCGTACTTCACGATGGCGTTTAATCGTTTTTGTGAGATGCGGTGCAGAGAATGGAAATAGCCGTAAAATTCGATTCAGACGGGATTTCATTAGCTGGGAATTTTACAACGCCCGACGGTGGCCAACGCGGCCGCATCCCCGGCCTTGTCGTGGCGCATGGTTTTGCCGGCGCGCGGTATCCAGCATTAGCTGCTCATCTCGCGGGTCTCGGCTACGGGGTGTTATCGTTCGATTTTCGTGGCTACGGACAGAGCGCCGGCGATCGCGGAAATGTAGTGCCGCGGGATCAGATCAGCGACATCCGCCATGCGGTCGGTTGGTTGGAAAACAGGCCGGAAATTGATCCTGAGCAAATCGCGGTAATCGGCTCCAGTCTTGGCGGTTCGATCGCCATCATGGCCGCGGCTATCGATCCACGAATTAAGGCTTGCGTTGCGGGCTGCCCGCTTGCCCACGGTGACGCGGCTTTGCGCAAGCTTTACGATACCGAGGCAAAGTTCGGCTCTTTTATGAAAAAGGTGGAAGAGACAAAGCACAAAAACGCTCGAATCGCGCGATTCGAAATTGTGTTCATTCCGGAAAAACTAAGAACTTTCTTGCCGCCCGGTACGCCGATGGAATTTACCGCAGACACGGTTTACGGCTTTCTCGCGCTCAATCCGCTGGTCATTATTAAAGACATTGAGCCTCGCCCCGTTTATATCATTCATGCCGCAGACGACCACGTTGTACCCGTCGAAGACGCGCACGAACTTAAGGCGAGGGGCGGGCCGCATTGTGACCTTGAAGTTGTTCCGACCGGCGATCATTTTATCTTCGGGGCGAAGCCGGTGATCGAACTCATTGGTGGCTGGCTCGTGAAAAAAATTCCGCCAACCTGACGAGATGCAAGTGACACACACGACTAGATCTCTAGTTCGTTTTAGCTTTGGAGATGAAAATGGCTAAGCCGGTACTTTTTGGTGAGTTGAACACCTACAGCATGCAGGCACTGGTCGATAGAGGAATGCGGACGGCAATTCTTCCTGTCGGTGCGACAGAGCAGCATGGGCCGCATCTCCCATTAAATCTCGATTACGTATGTGCTGAAAGTATTGCGCGGGGAGTATCGGAAAATACCGGCGTTCCGGTTTTCCCGGCGTTGCCCTTTGGCCATTCCGGCGGACACCTTGGATTTCCTGGAAATCTGTCGCTGCGCCCAGAGACTTTTCAAAAGGTTATCGAGGAGCTCTCTGACTGGATCTACGGAATGGGCTTTCGGCAATTAATCTATCTTAACGGCCATTTGCCAAATCTCTTTCCGCTTCAATGTGCGGTAGTCAATCTGTTGGTCGCGCACCCAGACTTTCAGCTTAAGGCGCTGAACTGGTGGGACATTACGCCGGACCTGCAGAAGCAAATGTTTGGCGATAACAGCTACGGCTTCCCGCACGGGAATATCACCGAAAGCGCGCTCATGCGTTATCTGCGGGATGACCTCGTCGACATGTCACAGGCCACCCCGGTGCCTGGTCAAGGAAAGAAGCTTTTCTTCTCATATTTGATGCGCAACCTTTCTCGCTCGGGTCATGTGGGTGACCCGAGCGCGTCAACAGTCGAACTGGGTGAGAAAATTTTTCGGATGGCCGTCGACGGCCTTTCGGAGCAGCTCAACGCAGCGCGTAACGAAAAGCCGCCCGTTACCGAGCCGCCGTTGGTGAGGTAGCCCCAGCGCAGATCGGCGTAACGAGTCGTTTGGAGTTGGCAAACGTCATGCTGCTCGACGTTAGGGGGGTCGGGAAGAGGTTCGCAGGGTTGGAAGCTCTGCGCAACGTCACGTTTTCGATTGCGGCGGGCCGGATTTACGGGCTCATCGGTCCGAATGGCGCCGGTAAGACGACTTTGTTCAATGTCATTACCGGCCTGCTTCCGGCTACAACAGGAATGGTGAGTTTTGAGGAGCGAGAAATAACGCGACTCAAACCTCATCAGATCGCCCGAGCGGGGATTTCGCGCACCTACCAACTCGTGCGGCCGTTCCAGGAGCTGAACGTAGCGGAAAACATTGAAGTCGGCATCCTATACGGTCGCGAACGTATGTTTCTAGCCTCGGACGACATCGCGGCAGAGACAGAGAAATATTTAAGCTGGGTTGGACTTGCTGAAAAAGCTTCGAATCCAGTCGGGGGGCTTAATCTAGGAGAACGCAAGCGGCTCGAAATTGCAAAGGCGCTCGCCACATCCCCGAAACTAATCTTGTTCGACGAAGTGCTTGCAGGTCTCAATCCTACAGAGACAGTTCAGGCTATCGAACTGTTTAAGCGTATTTGCGCAGCAGGGATTACCATCCTCATGATCGAGCACAACATGCAAGCGATCATGTCGGCGTGCGAACACATTATCGTCCTACACCATGGCGAAAAGATCGGTGAGGGGACGCCGCAACAGATTTCGGGCGATCCAAAGATTATTGAGGCTTATTTAGGGCGCAAGGATCTCAAATTAGAGCGGCGGCGGCGGATGGCTTCGAATGCTTGAGGTCACCAGCCTTACGGCCGGCTATGGCGCCATCCAGATTTTATGGAATGTTTCCCTACGAGTCGCGCAAGGTGAGATCGTCTCGCTTTTGGGGGCAAACGGCGCTGGGAAAACTACAACGATCCGTGCGCTGGCTGGTGAAATCGTGCCGTTTGGCGGCACTGTCACCTTTCGGGACCAAGACATCACCAATCTTCGCGCCCACAAGACGGTGGAATCCGGCCTCGTGGAAATCCCCGAAGGTCGTCATATCTGGGGCGGACTGAGCATCGAGGATAATCTTGATCTTGGTGCTTACTCACGGCGCGCGCGGCCCGATCGGCACCGCTCGAAGGAATGGGTCTATTCACTCTTTCCGGTTCTCGCCGAACGCCGCAAAGCCTCGGCGCGGGATCTGAGTGGCGGCCAACAACAAATGTTGGCAATCGGTCGCGCGCTGATGTCCAAGCCGCTTCTCCTCATGCTGGACGAACCGTCGCTGGGTCTCGCACCACAGATTGTGGAGGACCTATTTGGGATTCTGGTTCGTATCAACGACGAAAACATTTCAATTTTGCTGGTCGAGCAGAATGTCGATTTTGCGCTCCGCATTGCCGATCGCGCGTACGTACTTGAACATGGGCGTGTGACGCGGGAGGGGCCGGCGGAAGAGCTCCGCGCAAGCGATGATATTCGCGCGGCATTTCTGGGTTTGTGAGGGACGATGAAATGAAGAAGCTGGAAAAGCGCGTGGTGCTCGTGACCGGAAGCCAGCGCGGGCTTGGAGCGGCAATCCTACGTGAGTGCGCTGCGGAAGGCGCGACTTGCATTGTCAATTATCTCGGTCCGCAGGAGCTTGATACAGCCAACGAACTAACTGCGGAGTTGGGCAAGAATGGTAATCCCGCGGTCGCGCTGGCGGCGGATGTTTCCGATACCGCACAAGTCGAGGGGATGATCGGCGTAATCCGCGAAAAATTCGGTCGGCTCGACGTGCTCGTCAACAACGCCGGCGTCAATACGCTGCGTACGTGGGAGGACATGGACCGAGAAAGTTGGGACCTTACTATGGCGGTGAATCTCACAGGAGTCTTTAATTGCTGCAAGGCGGCTCTCGCGCCGATGAAGGAGCAGAAGAAGGGAGCGATCATCAACATCGCCTCGATTGCAGCCTTTATCGGTCGGGGCAATGTGGATTACATCGCCAGCAAAAGTGCGTTGCTTGGAGTGACCCGAAGTCTTGCTCGCCAATATGGAAAATATGGTGTGCGCGCTAATTCAATTTCTCCAGGCTTTCATAACACCGATATGGTTCGTCGTGCGCGCCACTCTAGTAATGAGAACGCCGATGAATTCATTAAGATGGTTCCACTTGGTTATATGCCGGAACCCGACAGCATCGGAAAGGCGGCGCTGTTCCTAGCTTCGGACGATTCGTCGTACATCACCGGCCACAATCTCGTTGTGGATGGTGGCCTCACGCTGCGTTGAGAAAGAAAACGACGAGCCGTGGACATTTTTCTGCAGATTCTTATCGGCGCGGTGCTACAGGGCGCCCTCTATGCGCTGGGCGCAATTGGCCTATCGCTCTCCTTTGGAGTTCTCAAGATTTTGAACTTGAGCCACGGCGATTTTCTGATGCTAGGTGGCTTTCTCGGCTTTCTCGCATTGTCCTATCTTGGGATTAACCCGTTTTTGTCGGCAATGTTGGCGGCATTGTTCGGTTGCGCTATCGGCTGGCTCTTTTACCAATCTTTGATTTCCCGGATCGTCGGGCGAAGTTTTCGACAGATGTTGACCACTTCGGTGATGATCACTCTTGGTGTGTCGCTGGTCATCGAGGACACCACTTCATTCCTGTGGGGCGGAGGATCGACCGGCATTCCGTTTCAGCTATCGAACGTCGAATTAGGCGGCGTCGTATTCCCACTTCTGCGAATGACCTTGCTCACGGGTACCATTCTTCTGACAATTGGCTTGCATCTCTTTCTCACGCGTACATACGTCGGTCGCGCAGTGTTGGCTTCGTCGATGAACCCCATTGGAGCGATTGTCGTCGGGATCGATATCCGTTTCGTCGGAATGCTCACATTCGCGCTCGGCATCGGCTTGGCGGCGGGAACCGGGGTATTTTACGCTACGCTATATTCGATCGAGCCTTTCATGGGGCTTGGACTGACGCTCAAATATTTAGCGATCATCATTGTTGGGGGTATGGGTAGTCTACCTGGCGCGCTGCTCGGAGGGTTCATCATCGCCGCGTCGGAATCCTACACGACGTATTATATCGGCGCTCAGTGGTCTCCTTTGGTAGCGTTCATGATCTTAATTGCAGCGCTGCTCATTCGGCCGCAAGGATTGCTTGGGAAGGCCGAAACATGACGGCGAAACTCACAGACGTTCACTCCCGACGCTTTAAATACCGGAGCGCGCTGATACTGCTGGCAGCAGCGATTTTGGGATCCGCGGTGGTTCCGATATTAGGCACATCGTATCACATCTCTTTGCTTTTCTTTCTTTTCATCTCCATCACGCTCGCCAGTACCTACGACATCCTTGCAGGCTTTACCGGCTATCTTAACCTTGGCCACGTCGTCTTTTTCGGGATTGGTGCCTATGTTTTCGGGATAACGATGCAAGCCGGCGGCGGCACGGCGCTAGCTCTGGCGCTGCCCCCCTTATTGACCGTGCTATTTTCAGTCGCGATCGCATATCCATTGTTCCGGCTCCGCGGGGCCTATTTTGCGATTGCCACGTTCGGTATTCTTAAGGTGATGGAGGTTCTCGCATCCAATCTGCGTGATCTCACAGGAGGGACAACAGGTCTCTCTATCCCGCCGACGAGCAGCACTGAAATCACATTTTATATGGCAGGCGGACTGTGTTTCGCGGCAATTATTCTCAACGCGTGGATTGCTCATTCGCGGCTCGGTCTCGGGCTGCTGGCCACGCGAGAGGATGAAGAAGTTGCGGAAGGATCCGGCATCAACACGACGCGTATCAAAATTTATGCGATGGCGCTTTCCGCAATCTTGCCAAGTTTAGCAGGTGCGACTTACATGTGGCAGATGACGTACATTGATCCAGCTTCTGCATTCGGGTCGGACATAGCCTTTGTCCCCGTCATCATGGCGCTCCTCGGGGGCAGCGGAACCATTCTGGGGCCGGTTATCGGCGCCATATTCCTGACGGTCGTCGAAGAAGTCCTTTGGTCGCACGTCGGTTACCTGCAGCTCACGATGTACGGCATCGTACTCATCTGCGTCGGTATTTTCATGCCGGGCGGACTGATGCGGAGTAGCATTTTTGCACGGCTCCATGCGCGAATTGGCTTACCCAATCACTACGGCTATCAACCCTATCGTCTCTTTCGTATCACGCGGGGAGACAGCAACGGTCGAGGAGATCATCAATGAAAAATATGACTCAGAAAATGCTTGCTGCCGTTTTAGTGAGCTTTGGGATTGCGGGGGTGCCGGCAAGGGCCCAAAATGTTATTAAAATCGGCGCGACGGCACCGATTACGGGGGCGCTTTCTAGTATTTACTCGATTCAGGGAAAATTATGGGACGCTTGGACGCAGGCCCAAAATGAAGCCGGCGGAATTTATGTCAAATCATTAAACAAAAAGCTTCCGATCAAGATCATTTACTATGACGACAAAAGCGATCCGAAGGTTTCGGTGAAGTTCTATGAGCGGCTGATATCCGAAGACAAAGTCGACTTCCTCATGGGGCCTCCGGGTAGCCCAATCGCATTTGCTGCCAGCACGGTGGCTGAGCGCTATAAGTTTCCGATGATCCACGGCGCCGCGAGCGACCCACAAATTTATTCCCGCGGTTTCAAATACATCCAAGGGGTATTAGGGCCGGCCACTGACTGGTCACATTATTTCTTCGAGATGCTCGGTAAACAGGGCAAGGTCAAAACGGCCGCGCTGGTCGTGGAAGACTCCCTCTACTCGCGGGGGGTGGCAGCCGGCGTACGCCAGCTCGCGAAAAAGGCCGGCATCAAGATTGTCGTCGATCAAACAATTCCGGCTGACAATCAAGATTTTACGGCTGTGACGGCACAGATTAAGCAGGCCAATCCGGATCTGGTTTATGTCGCGACGTTCCCGCCGTTTTACATTCGCTTTGCGAAACAGGCAGCGGAGTTGGGACTTAAACCTAAGGCGATGCATTGTTCGACGTGTTCGGCCGTGTCGGTGCGGAATGCCCTTGGCTCCGAAGCCGAAGGAATTACCGGAGAAGTGTTTTGGGTTCCCGGCATGAAACTTGGAGATTATAAAATGCTTGAGCGAGCGCTAACCATCAGCGGTCTCGATCCGGTTCAATGGACCTTCGCGCTCATATCTATTCCAGCCCTTGAGGTCATTCGTGCTGGCATCGAAAAGGCTGGAACGCTGGATCGGAAGGCTGTGTATGCTGCGATTCAATCGAACGAAATTCCGACCGTGATGGGCACGTTCAAAGCGGTCGGCAAGGGGGTGGGAACGCTCAACCCGCTCCCGATGCAGGTTCATGACGGCAAAGTCGGGGTGATCTATCCGCCGGCGGCTAAAACTGCTGATTACATATATCCGCGGTGACACTGACGGGTCTGTGGTTTCCATTGGGAGAAGGCGCAATGTTGTTGAAAGGCAAAAGTGGAATCATTACCGGCGCGGCCGGCGGAATGGGGAAGGCCGCGTCGGAGCTATTTGCGCAGGAGGGCGCTCAGGTGGTTTGTGCCGACGTCGATCTTGCTGGAGCACAGGCAACAGCGACGATCCTAGGCCCGGTGGCGGCCGCCTCGCGGCTCGATGTGTCGTCGCGCAAAGACTGCGCGGCGACCGTCAAGGCGGCCTTGGATAAGTTCGGACGAATCGATTTCCTGGTAAATTTCGGAGGCGTTTGGGACGGTCGGAACACGTCCGAGATTCAGAACGAACATTGGGATCGAATCATGGACGTGAATTTGAAAGGTGCGTTTCAGATCTGCCAAGCCGTATCAGCAGTGATGATGAAGCAGAAGCAAGGGCGTCTGGTTCTCATTGGATCCATCGCTGCTCGCGTGGGTGGTGAGATGGGTGGTCCGCATTACGCCGCTTCAAAGGGGGGTGTCATCTCGCTTGCACGGGCGTTAGCCAGACGGTTGGGCCCCAGCAATGTAACCGTAAACACCATCAACCCCGGCGCCGTAGAAAGTGCGATGACGGCGAACTGGTCGGCGGAGGCGAAGGCTCATCTTGCAAAGGTCACGCCGCTAGGGCGGCTTGGACAGCCGCTCGATATTGCGCGGGTCGCACTATTCCTGTGCTGCGACCTGTCAGGATGGATAACCGGGCAAACGCTGGAGGTGAATGGCGGCGCATATTTCGGCTGACGTGCACGTGCCGCTGATGCATGCAGACAACGGTAAGTAGGATGTAATCAGCGCTTATGCTTTTACGTGATGACATTCATTTAACTCTGCGGAGCGAGATTCTGTCGTGTGCGTTGCCGCCCGGTTCTGAATTGCGTGAGCAACAGTTGGCGAAGAGGTTTGCTGTCAGTAAATCGCCTGTGCGAGAAGCGCTTTTAAGGTTGCAGCGGGAGCATCTCGTCGAAGTCGAATCTCGGCAAGGGTATCGCGTTACACGAATTTCAATCCGTGATGCTCGCGACATGTATTCGTTCAGGTCCACCTTAGAATCCGCGTGTGTCACAATGGCAGCGCAACAGGCTAGTGATGAAACTCTCGCTGCGCTTGATGCGCATCGCAGGTTGCCTAAGAGAATGAGCACCGAGGAGTTTGTTCGCCGCAATCGCGAATTTCACTGTGAGCTTTTTCGTGCATCAGGTAACCAGCGTTTGGGGACGGTCGCGCGCGAACTGATTGAGCAAATGGATAGGATGACGCTTATTAGCATTCACACAATTATGGGCCACGACACAGCCCAGTTGGTTCGAGAACACTGCGGTGTGATAGACGCATTGCAGGCGCGGAATGGACGTCTCGCAGCTAAATTGATGCGCGCGCATGTGGGCGAAGCTGCCAAACGGATGCTGAAGGGATTGGGGAGTTCCGCGGTTACGACCTAAGGTGCTCTTTAGGCCGGAGGATGTGAGTTTCGCTATCCTTCAATGCTCCTGCTCGAAATAGAGACCTGGGATAATATAATGTTTGAAAAGGATTCAAACCTATCGCGTATCAAATGGTTAGAATGCTAACCAATGAGTCTCAACATATGAGCGAATTCAGAGAGTGCCCGACCGCTGCGCGGCTGATCTCCATAATTGTGTGGTCACAAGCATGCATCGTTATTGTAATACTTGTCGTTCGCTTGTTCGCTTCCAGCGTGTCATAATTCGCTTTAAGCCTGTCATTAAAGCGACTGAGAATAAGATTATCGATAGAAAATATTGGTCGATTCTCGAGCATGAAGGCTTTGCGTGGACTCTATGTCATCAAGATCATGCGCTACAGACCGACATGCGAGATATGGACGGCTCTGATGGCGACCATGGCGGAGTAGTTGAGCTCGCGGTCGTCCGCGAGCACATCTGCATCGACCATCTATCGCGCTCGGACATATCCGAGAAAGTGGGGAGCGTCGTTGGCGAGCGTTTGCGCGACCATACAGACCGCGCAAGTTTCAAGATGGCGGCAGGCATGGGAATCCGTCTATGCGCGACCTGATCTGTATCGTCGCGGGGATGCTCTGTAGGTGCCGTCCGGAATGCGGTTGGAATTCTGTGGCGCGATCTCCGGTAACATGAGGCTATCGTTTCAGGCGGCCAGGTCAATCGGCTGATCGATGAGCTTTGTAGCGAGCGTCTGCCAGCCATCAACCTT
>Ga0208357_1001440_pt1 | contig 17142 bp, 14 predicted proteins | sample NGESurdeep092012_6_FD_184487 | JGI IMG/M metagenome (GOLD analysis project Ga0208357, IMG submission 184487) | Arctic peat soil microbial communities from Barrow, Alaska - NGEE Surface sample F52-2 deep-092012 (SPAdes) | ecosystem: Environmental > Terrestrial > Soil > Wetlands > Peat ... | reverse complement strand
GGTGGGGATCGCGCTCGTGCGTCGCAGCCTCGATGGCCAGATTCCGTTCTCGATCTCCATCTCGACCGAAGGCTACCGATGCCGAACCCCAAGTCGAGGACGCGATCAACAACGCTGCGACCAAGCCCGCATCCAAATGGACCCTCGCCGATATCGGTGCGGACTTCTCGCACCAACGGGTGAGCGACGAACGCTAATCCCGCCGCCGCGAGGCGAGCCGACAAGGTCCTCGAAGCTCGCGACCGGGCGAATCCGAACCCCGTGCAGTGAAACCACATCCGACGCGTTAGGCGATACTGGACAGATGCCCGACAACAATGTGCTCGGCGGAGCGCTCGAACCTTGCGGCACCGACCCGGTAACGGGCTTCTTCCGGGATGGCTGCTGCGCGACGTCGCCGGAAGATCTTGGCAGTCACACCATCTGCGCGGTTGTGACGCCGGAATTTCTCGAGCATCAGGCAGGGATCGGCAACGACTTGATTACGCCGATGCCCGAGTATCGGTTCCCCGGCCTCACCCCCGGCGATCGGTGGTGCGTCACCGCGCGGAACTGGCTCCGAGCGCACCTCGATGGCGCGGCGTCATTCGTGGTGCTGGCATCGACCAACGAGAAGGTCCTCGATCTCGTGCCGCTCGAGCTGCTCGAGCAACATGCTGTCGACATACCCCCAGCACTCGATGACCTGTAGCCACCTGCCCGGTAGCACGCCGTCAATAGCGCGACGCAGCTACCGACGGGCACCTTTCCGGCGAGCCACCTTGGCTCCGCGAGACTGCAACTGGTAGCGACGCCGGGCCTCCTCGCGGGCAAGCTGTGCAGCGAGGTACCTTCCACGAAGGAACGGCACCAGGAAGACAACCCCCGACAGGATCGCCACGCCGAGCAGGATCAGCAGCGTCGGCCCGAGCGGGTACTCGGTCGATGCCATGTTCTTCAACCCGACTACCCCGGACTTCATCACCGCCGCCTCGCGAGCAGCGATTCGAAACAAGCCGGAGCGCGTCGCCGCGGTGCCGGTGAAGTTGATGCGCGTCGCGACCCTCCCCACCTGGATCTCGGCCGTGTACCCGGGCTGAGAGGGCTGGGGAACCTCTGCGCCAGAGGCCGACTTCTTGGCAGGGACGGGGATTAGGTAGTACACAGCGGAGCTCCCCGCCAGCCCCGGGATCACGAACGTCGACTTCAACGTGTACTTCTGCGATGTCAGCACCGCCGGCGTCATGTTCGCGTTGACCTGCGACTGCGCAGCTGTGGTTGCGAGCGCCTTGGTCGGCAAGAGCTCCACGAAAAGTCCGACGTTTCCTCCGGCGCTGCCGAGGCCGAACCACTGCGCGGTGTAGGCGCCGGTCTCACCAGGCGAGCTCGAATACGCCTGCTCGAGAATCGCGAGTCCCGACGACTCCGCTGTGGTGGGAGCGCTGTAGGTCGCTGCCGCGGTGATGTGCGGGATCTCTGGATTGCTCAGTGCGAGTCGTGACATCGGTGCCAGATTGACCGTTGTCTTCGGCACCACGACCAAAAAGAGGACAACACCCGCGGCGACGCACACCATGACGAGGCCAAGCTCGATGAGCAACTTCTTTCGCATGAATGTGACCGCTCCTCCAGCAAGATCCGGGCCTTCTCGTCGAGCCCCGCAACTACGACGAGGCAGTTTGCCACATCGAGGCCAGCCGTCACTTAGCAGAATTGATCGAGCAGGGGGTCATCTGGCCGCGGCCTGCTTCGTTCGGACCACCCGGATAGGCTTTGTTTTGTTCCAACTTTCTCTCTTGCCTTCCGACTGAGGTCATCCAAATGCGTCGCCTAGCTACTCCATTCCTTATCGCGGCCCTCGTCCTGCTCGGAGGGACCGGTCTCATCACAACCACGGCGTCCGCTGCGAGTGCCGCCCTACCAAGCGTCACCGGCGGATTCAATCAAGTACCGAAGATCACGTTCCCAAAGAGCGCGCCCTCGAAAACACTTCAGGTCTCCTACCTGCATCGCGGGAGCGGGCCCAAAGTTGTCGCCGGTGAGCTCCTCGTCACGAATTATCTCGGTCAGATCTGGGGCGGAAAGGTCTTCGACAGCTCATACAGCCGGAAGCAGTTGAGCTCGTTCCCGATCGGCGTTGGGCAGGTCATACCTGGATGGGACAAGGGGCTCGTCGGCGTACCGATCGGCAGTCGCGTGGTTCTCGTCGTTCCGCCAGCTGAGGGATACGCCACAGCGGGTAACTCGAGTGCGGGAATCACCCCGACGGACACGCTCGTCTTCGTGATCGATGTCGTCGTCGCCTACGGCAAGACCGCGCTCGCCCAAAAGAACCCGGTCGTCTTGCACACCCACGAGGGCGGCGTGTCGGTGGTAGCTACCGGCAACAGTCAGCCGACGATCAAGATCGCGAAGAAAACCTCGACGCCGAAGACGGTTGGTTTCTATGAGCTTGCGGCAGGCACGGGCCCGAGAATCACCGCCGGGCTCGTGGTGCTGCAACTGGTCCAAGACAGCTGGGCTGGTAGCGTCGTCGCGTCGACGTGGACGATCGGCAGCCCGTTCGGCGCCAACGTCGGAATAACGGGAACACCAAGCATTTTCGACGGCCTCGTCGGCTTGAACATCGGCAGTCGCGTGCTGCTCGATCTGCCCGAGATCCCCGCGACGGCGACGGCCGCGGCGTCGGGTCCCTTCGCCGTCGTCGCTGAAGTCGTGCTCGAACCACACGACGGAGCCGTGTGAGCGAACAACCAGGTGCCGGCGTCGCCGACGCTGCTCCGAGTGCGGGTGGGCTCTTAGAGCTTGAAACCGGAAACATCGCAGCAGGTGGTGGTTGTGTTGCCAGGGCGCCCGACGGCCGAGTTGTGTTCGTGCGCCACGCGTTGCCAGGTGAACTCGTTCGTGCACTCGTCACCCAGGAGACGAAGTCCTTCCTCCGCGCCGATGCCATCGAGATCCTTCGCGCGGCGCCTGAACGCGTCGTCCCGCCGTGTGGCTACGCGGGGCCGGGCGGGTGCGGCGGGTGCGACTGGCAACACGTCTCGCTCCCCGAACAGCGGCGCCTTAAGGCCGCGCTCGTCACAGAACAACTACACCGTCTCGCTGGCCTCGACATGGAAGTCGAAGTGGAAGAGCTCCCCGGTGCACCAGACGGCCTCGGATGGCGAACGAGGGTACGTTTCGGCGTTTCCGACGCCGGCGTAGTTGGGCTCCGTCGCCACCGCAGCCACGAGATCGAGCCGATCGATCGTTGCCTGATCGCCGCCCCCGGCGTGGAGGCACTCGATGCAGAGGATCGGGATTGGCCAGGCGTCGCGGAGTTCGAGGTATTCACCTCGAGCGACACCGGTGAGACCCTCGTCGACGTCGTCTCGGCCAAGCGCAAGGTCGGCGAGGTCCCGAACCTCGACGCCGGCTTCGTCGTCGACCACAAGTCGGTACGTTCGCCGACAAAGGTGCACATCGGTGTGCTCGGTCGGATGTACCAGGTGAGCGCAGGGGTCTTCTGGCAGGTCCATCCCGCGGCCGCCGCGGTTTTGACCACTGCGGTGCTTGAAGGTCTCGACCCGAAGAAGGGCGAGACCGCGCTCGACCTCTACGCAGGCGCTGGGCTTTTCGCCGCCCAACTCGGGGTTGCCGTCGGCAAGACGGGTGCGGTCGTATCGATCGAGCGCGACGTGCACGCATGTGAAGACGCCCGAGCCAATACTGAGGATCTCCCCTGGGTTCAAGTCGACGTCGCGAGCATCACTTCACGGATGATTCGCGAACGGCTCGGCGCCCCAGACCTGCTGGTGGTGGACCCGGCGCGTGAAGGTGTTGGTATTGAGGCCATGGAGGCACTCCTCGAGCTTCGGCCCCGGCCGCGACGACTCGCTTACGTTGCCTGCGATCCTGCATCCTTCGCGCGTGACCTGCGCGTGGCGCTAGACGACGGCTGGACGATCTCATCGCTTCGCTGCTTCGACCTCTTCCCCATGACCGAGCACGTCGAGATCGTCGCAATCTTGTCGCACGCCGAATAACGCGAATAGCAGCGCCTTCGTCGCCAAAGGGGCGACCGGGTCCAGGGCTCAGGTCGGCGAACGCGAAAATCCCGGGCGTGCTCGTCGAGCGCGCCCGGGACATCGCTAGGACTTAGATCCCCATCGCCTCTTCGTAGGCCTTCTGGACATCTTCTGGCTGGCCCGCATAGAAGTTGAAGTAGTCGTTCTTCGCGCGAAGCGGACTGGCGAAGTTCTCCAGCTGCTTCAACAGGGCCTCTCTCGGCTTACCTGGCTCGAGCCTCTCGCGACGGTTGTCCGGCCAGCGCACAATCGTGTTCGCCTCCGGGTCACGGTAGACACCCGACGGATCCTCACCCCTGGCGACCTTCTCGAGGTCCTCGCGGAGGCGGTTGCGGTACTTGATGACACCGATATCACTTCGACCAAGGTGCTCGTGCTGGCGGTCAGAGAGCACGCCCTGGCCGATCCAGGCGATCGTGTCCTGGTTGATGACGTGGCTGGAGATCCAGCGTCCGGTCACCGGGTCGGTGATCTGGGCCTGCCAGTGCGGAATCCTGCTCTGCACGTAGGGCTGCTGCTCGAGCGGAACCGCTGCCCATGCCCATACGAGCGACAAGGTGTGGGTGTCATCGATCGGGACCCGGTACTCGAAGTGCGTTCCGCCGGGCATGAAGATGTTCGGCATCAGGTGCAGACGGGGCTGGGTCCAGACGCTGTCTTCCTTGGTGGTGTTCTCCAAGATGCGCTTGTACCCGAAGCCGAAGTCGTACTCCTCGATCTCGATCAGCACGTGCTTGGGGGCAGGCGGCGCGTCCGGGTCGACCTGCTTTCGCGACCAGTTGTTGTGCAGCCACTCGAAGTGCACCGGGTCGATGTCGTTCTCCGCCGCCTGCATCCAGTTGCAGTCAAGCGGCGCGAGGACGATCTGGGCGAAGCCGTTCTTGTAGTCAAAGAGCTCCCAACGGGGCAGCACCGGGGTCGGCTGCGGGCCAAGGTAGGCAAAGATCAGCCCCGCCATCTCTTGGACCGGGTAGGCAGGCTGCTTGATCTGGTCGCGAAAGCGCGTGCTGCCAGACGATGAGTCCTCAAAGGGCGCCGACACGCAGTTTCCAGCCTCGTCGTAAGCCCAACCGTGGTAACTGCAGCGAAGGCCGCACTCCTCGACGAAGCCGTAGGAGAGGTCCGCGCGACGGTGGGCGCAGTGCAGCGCTAACAGCCCGTAGGTTCCGGAACGGTCCTTGTAGAGGACGAGATCTTCGCTCAGCAGGCGCACCTGCTTCGTCGACTTGTCCTCGAACTCAGTTACTGCGGCGATCGGGTGCCAGTGCCGCCGGAGCAGCTCGCCCATCGGCGTGCCCTTGCCGGTCTGAGTGAGCAGGATGTTGTCTTCAACGCTGAGCATCGGATCCTCCCTACAACCGCAGTGCCGAGTTCTCTCGGCAGCCCCCTGGCTAGATTGGATCCAATCCTAGCCTGACCCCCATCCGACTACAACTCGCCACGAGCGGCGAGCTCCGCGCTCGCGCGGCCGCTACGGGGGCCAGCGACGTCGGTCCTACTCGTTCACGAACGGCGTCCTGGCCGAGGTCAATCAGCACCCGCGAGATGGCGGACGGCAAGCCGAGTGACATCGGAGAGGTCGCCTCCGTTGGTCTGTTCGTAGGCGATGATCTCCTCGCGCATCTGCGGCGTCCAGTAGGAACGAAGATGGCTGGCGACGTCGATGGCGGCGCGATCAGGAGACTCGTACACGAAGTTGTCGGAGATCTGATTCACCATCCGAACCAGGTCGGCAAGGGCCATCAGCGACTAGTGCTGCGCAACGAGTGCCGTGTCGTCAGCCGGCGCCACGTGCGTCGGCACCACCGAGCGCGCGGTGACCTCCACGGCGGTGACCTTGTACTCCGGGCAATTGGTTGCCCAGTCGGAGTATTCGGTGGTCACAACATTGGCACCTGACTCGGGGTAGTGGAACGTCGTATAGACGACGCCTTGAGGCATGCGGTCAGTGAGGTGGGCCCGAAGTGACGTGTCGCCGACTCGCGACGTGATCGTCACCCATGAGTCCTCGCTGATGCCGCGCTCTTCGGCATCATAGGGATGGATGTCGAGACGATCCTCTTCGTGCCAGATCACGTTGTCGGTGCGGCGGGTCTGTTGACCGACGTTGTACTGCGAAAGGATCCGCCCGGTCGTAAGTATCAACGGGAAGCGTCGATTCGCTCGCTCCTCGGTGGCGACGAACGGCGTGGGGACGAATCGGCCTTTTCCGCGGACGAACTGCCCGATGTGCATCACCGGCGTACCGAGCGGCGCCGCATCGTTACAGGGCCACTGCACGGAGCCCACCTCATCGAGCTTGGCGAATGACACACCAGAGAACGTCGGCGTCGTCGCTGCGATCTCGTCCATGATCTGGGATGCCTCGTCCCAGCCCATTGGGTAGCCGAGTGCCGTCGCAAGCTCGGCGACGACCTCCCACTCCTGCTTGCCGGTCTTCGACGCCATGACCGGTCGCACACGGTTGATGCGCCGCTCGGCGTTGGTGAAGGTGCCGTCCTTTTCGAGGAACGAGGTGCCAGGGAAGAAGACATGCGCGTACTTGGCGGTCTCGTTCAAGAAGAGATCCTGCACGATCACGAGCTCGAGCGCGGCGAGCGCTCGGCGGACGTGCTTGGTGTTCGGGTCAGACTGCGCGATGTCCTCACCCTGGACGAAGAGCGCCTTGAAGGTGCCCTCGACTGCGGCGTCGAACATGTTCGGGATCCGAAGCCCCGGTTCGGGGTCGAGGTGCGTCCCCCATACGGTGTCGAAGATCTCGCGCACCGTGTCGTCAGAGACGTGTCGGTAGCCGGGAAGCTCGTGCGGGAACGAGCCCATGTCACAGCTGCCCTGGACGTTGTTCTGGCCGCGGAGCGGGTTGACACCGACTCCCTCACGGCCGATATTCCCTGTCGCCATCGCCAGATTGGCCATCGCCATCACCATCGTCGAGCCCTGACTGTGCTCGGTCACACCGAGTCCGTAGTAGATCGCGCCATTCGGGGCGCTGGCGTAGCAACGAGCCGCCTCGCGAAGCGTGGCGGGAAGCACACCAGTCACGTCCTCGAGCGCCTCTGGGCTGTTCTCGGGACGAGAGATGAAGGCCTCCCAGGCTGCGAAGTCGTCGGTCTCACAACGAGCTGCGACGAAGTCGCGATCGACGAGGCCCTCTTCGATGATGACGTGCGCGATCGCATTCATCACCGCGACGTTCGTCCCCGGCTGAAGCGGCAGGTGGTAACTGGCACCGACGTGTGGGCTTCTCACGAGGTCGGTTCTCCTGGGGTCGACGACGATGAGCGTCGCACCCTCTCGAAGACGTCGCTTCATCCGGCTCGCGAACACCGGGTGGGCGTCGGTCGGGTTCGCCCCGATCACCATGATCACGTCGGACTCCATAACCGATTTGAAGTCCTGTGTCCCGGCCGAGGTGCCAAAGGTCTGCTTAAGCCCGTACCCGGTCGGCGAGTGGCACACGCGCGCGCACGTGTCGACGTTGTTGTTCATGAACGCGGCCCTGATCATCTTCTGGACCGCGTAGACCTCCTCGTTCGTGCACCTCGACGACGTGATCCCGCCGATCGAATTCCGCCCGTTCGCCGCCTGGATCTCGCGGAGCCGAGTTGCGGCAAAGGAGATCGCCTCCTCCCAGCTCGCCTCGCGCCACTCCTCGTCGATCGAGTCGCGAAGCAGCGGGGTGGTCACCCGGTCCTTGTGCGAGGCGTAGCCGAACGCGAAGCGTCCCTTCACACAACTGTGGCCCTCGTTCGCGCCGCCGTACTTGTACGGCACCATCCGAACGAGCTCATCACCGCGGAGCTCTGCCTTGAACACGCAGCCAACTCCGCAGTAGGCACAGGTGGTGAGCACCGTTCGGCTCGGCGTGCCAAGTTCGATGACCGACTTCTCCTCGAGCGTGGCGGTCGGGCACACCTGGATGCAGGCACCACACGAGACGCACTCAGAGGCAAGGAAGTTCGTCCCGCCAGGTGAGACCTTCGACGCGAATCCCCTGCCGTCGATGGTCAGCGCGAAGGTGCCCTGGACCTCCTCACAGGCGCGGACGCAGCGCGAGCAGACGATGCACTTGGACGCGTCGAAGGTGAAGTACGGATTCGACTCGTCCTTTGCTGCACCAAGGTGGTTCTCTCCGGCATATCCGTACCGGACGTCACGTAGGCCTACCGCCCCGGCCATGTCTTGAAGCTCGCAGTCCCCGTTCGCGGCACAGGTCAGGCAGTCGAGTGGATGATCGGAGATGTAGAGCTCCATCACTCCCCGGCGAAGGCGCTCGAGGCGAGCGGTCTGGGTTGAGACAACCATTCCGTCCGCGACAGGAGTCGTACACGAGGCGGGCGTGCCCCGCCGGCCCTCGATCTCGACGAGACAGAGCCGACACGATCCAAAAGATGCCAGCGAATCGGTCGCGCAGAGCTTGGGAACGTCAGTCCCGAGCATCGCCGCGGCGCGCATAACCGAGGTCCCGGCAGGAACCGTTACGCGTGCACCGTCAATCGTGACCTCGACGAGGTCCGTTGACGAAGACGCCGGGGTCCCGAAGTCGTGCTCCTTCAGCAAGGTCATCGAAGCGCTCCTAGTCGAAACGAGCCTATCCGCGATTTTCGAGAATTCAGGCGCCTGGTCATCGGTCGAAGTCCTCCGGGAAGTAAGAGAGCGCACTACGCACCGGCATCGGCGTCAATCCGCCCATCGCGCAAAGCGAACCATCGGTCATCAGCTCGCAGAGATCCTCGAGCAGTTCGAAGTTGGCTTCTCGTTCGACGCCGGCGATGATCTTGTCGATCACCTCGACGCCGCGGACCGACCCGACCCGGCACGGCGTGCATTTCCCACATGACTCCTCCGCGCAGAACTCCATCGCGAATCGAGCCTGGTGAGCCATGTCCACGCTGTCGTCAAAGACCACGATCCCTCCGTGACCTACCATCGCCCCGATCGCGGCGAATGCCTCGTAGTCCATCTCGACATCGAAGCGGCTAGCTGGAAGGTAGGCACCGAGCGGACCGCCCACTTGTACGGCGCGGACCGGCGCACCGCTGCGGGTCCCGCCGCCGAACTCCTCGACGAGTCGTCCGAGGGTGATGCCGAAGGCACACTCGACGACGCCGCCGCGAGCGATGTTCCCGCCGAGCTGGAAGACCTGCGTGCCACGGGAGTTGTTCACACCGAGCGCCGCATAGGCCGCGCCTCCCGCGGCGAGGATCCCTGGAATCGACGCGAACGTGAGCACGTTGTTGATCACCGTCGGCTTGCCGAAGAGCCCAGCGTGTGCCGGCAGCGGCGGCTTGGCCCGGACGATCCCGCGACGCCCCTCGAGGCTCTCGAGCATCGCCGTCTCTTCCCCGCAGATGTAGGCGCCGGCACCGACGCGAACGGCCAGGTCGAACCGCTTCCCGGATCCGAGGACGTTCTCGCCGACTAGGCCGTGCAGGTACGCCAGCTCAATCGCCGTGATCATCGTGGCGATGGCGTCGGGATACTCCGAGCGAATGTAGACAAAGCCCTCGGTTGCACCGAGCACGACGCCGGCGATCGTCATTCCCTCGATTAGGCAGAACGGATCACCCTCCATCAACATCCGATCGGCGAAGGTGCCTGAGTCGCCCTCATCGGCATTGGCACAGACGAACTTCTGATCGCTCGTCGCGTCGAGCACGGTCTTCCACTTGATGCCGGTCGGAAAGCCAGCCCCACCGCGGCCGCGAACCCCACTCGTCTGGATCTCCGCGACGACCGCCTCGCCGGGGAGTTCGAGCGCCCGGCGAAGCCCTACTAGGCCGCCTGCTGCCTGGTACTCCTCCAAGGAGACCGGATCGATGACACCGACTCTCGAGAAGGTACGCCGATCTTGACCTTTTAAGAACGGGATCTCCTCAGTCAGACCGAGCCCAAGGCGATGCCGACCGCCATCGATGAAGCCGGCATCGAAGAGACCCACTACGTCCGCGACCTGCACCGGACCGTAAGCGATGCGTCCCTCGTCGGTGACGATCTCGACGAGCGGTTCGAGAAAGCACATCCCCCTAGAGCCGTTCCTGACGAGTCGGAGCTCGATTCCGCGCCGCCCGGCCTCTTCCACAATGGCCTCGGCGACCTCGTCGGCTCCGACCGAACGCGCCGCGGCATCACGTGGGACGTAGCAGGTCACGCCACCTAGAGGACCGGTCATCGCGTGGCCCGAATGGATTCCACGATCGCGTCAAACCGCTCAGGTGTGACCCTGCCGACGAGTCGATCCTCGACCATCACCGCGGGTGAGAGCGCGCAGTTGCCGAGGCAGAAGACCTGCTCGAGGCGGACCGTGCCGTCACCGGTCTCCTCCCCGCACGCGATGCCGAGTGCCAACTCCGCGTGAGCGAGCAGTCCAACCCCCCCAACGGACTGGCAGGCCTCGGCGCGACAGATCCGAATCGTGGTGGCATTCGTCGCGCTCTGGCGGAAGTCTCCGTAAAAAGTGAGCACGCCATAGACCTCCGCGCGCGAGATGTTGAGTGCTTCGGCGATCGGACCAAGCGCACGTTCATCGATGTAGCCGAAATGCCCCTGTAGTCGATGGAAGATCGGTAGAAGTGGGCCTCGCTGCGATTTCTCCTCATCGATCAGGCGCGCCGCTTCGGCCTCGGAGTACGGCTCATAACGCCTCGCTTGACTGGCTTCCACCTGGGCCCTCTTCGAGTGTCATCAGGAGCAGAACCGCTCCATGGCAGGGCTTTAGCCTATAGGTACGCGGTCGAAGGTCCTCGAACGAGAGGGGCTCGTGCTACTCAGGTGATCCGGCGCCGACCGAGAGCATGATCGGCACCGACGTCGGATATTTACCTGTCAGGCAGGCGGTACAGAACCCAGGGTCACCGACGCCTATCGCCTCTTTTAGCCCCTCAAGACTGAGATAGGTGACCGAGTCGGCGTCAAGATGCGCAGCGATCTGCGACGGTTCGACCTGGGCCGCGAGCAGGCCGTCGCGTGTCGGCGTGTCGATGCCATAAAAGCAGGGCCACGCCCACGGTGGCGACGAGATCGCGAGGTGGACCTCGGTGGCACCTGCCTCCCGCAACATCTTGACGACCTGGCGGGTGGTGGTACCCCGCACGATCGAATCGTCGACAACAACGAGGCGGCGACCGTCGATGCTCTCGGGCAGCGGATTGAGCTTTCTCCGCACCGCCTCAACCCGGGCCTGCTGTGTGGGTGCGAGAAAGGTCCGACCGATGTAGCGGTTCTTCACGAGCGCCTGGCCAAAGGGGATGCCACTTCGCTCCGCGTACCCCTCGGCCGCTGGCACTCCAGAGTCGGGGACGCCGACGACGAGGTCTGCGTCGATTCCAGACTCCGCGGCGAGCCGCGCGCCCATCCGGCGCCGTGCCGCGTGGACTTCGCGGCCAAGGAGGCGGCTGTCTGGACGCGCAAAGTAGACGAACTCGAAGATGCAAAGCCGCGGGTCTATCCGCTCTGGTGGGAACGGGAAACTCGAATGCACGCCCTCGTCGTCAATAACGATCATCTCGCCGGGCTCGAGTTCGCGGACGAAGTGCGCGCCGACGATGTCAAGTGCCGGCGTCTCCGAGGCGATGACGTAGCCGATGCCGCTCGGCGTCACGAGTTCGCCAAGGCAAAGCGGCCGAAAGCCGTTGGGATCACGAATGCCAATGAGCCGCTTGGCGTCAATGACACCGAGCGAAAAGGCACCTTCGAGGCGGGGGAGCACCTCAGCCAAGGCTCGTTCCAGCTCATGGCCGTCCCCGAGACCAGCTAGGGCCTCCGCCGGGAAGGCATCGGCGATCAGCTCGGCGACCAGGTCGCTGTCTGAGCCAAGAACACCTGGCAGCATTCCCTGCGCCTGCTCCAAGGCGGCGACGTTAGTGAGGTTGCCGTTGTGGCCGAGCGCGAATCCCGACACCCCTACAGATCGAAACGCCGGCTGGGCGTTTTGCCACGTGGACTTTCCCGCGGTCGAGTAGCGCACGTGGCCAAGGCCGAGGCTGCCTTGCAGCGAGGAGAGCTTCCGCTCGTCGAAGACAGAGGTCACGAGACCCATGTCCTTCACGACCGTGAGCATCTCGCCGTCCGCTATCGCCATGCCAGCAGACTCTTGACCACGGTGTTGAAGGGCGAACAGCCCGTCGAAGACGAGCTCGGCAACTTGAACCCCTGGCGCGTAGACGCCGAAGACCCCACAGGCTTCTTTCACTTGATCCATTCTGCCACCTTGGCGCGACTTATCCGGCAACGCCGAAAGGCGCACTCGGTAGCCTTCTGCAGTCGGAGAGGAGCCAGTGGTGATCGATCTTCATACGCACTCGAGGTTCTCCGACGGCTCTGCAACGCCGACAGAGGTGATCGACCTCGCTGTCGAGGCGGGATGCACGGCGATCGCGCTCACTGACCACGACGGGCTGGCAGGTCTGACAGAGGCAGAGAACCGCGCCGCGGCCACCGGGATCGCATTCGTCCGGGGGTGCGAAGTCTCCGCGAGCTTCCAGCCGGGCTCGCTTCATTTGCTCTGCTACTTCGTGCCTGCCGAAGGGCCGCTCTCGAAAAAGCTGGCCGACCTCCGCGCGGATCGAGAGCGGCGAAATGAGCAGCTGCTGCAGCTCTTGAACGATCTCCGCATAGAGATCACCCGCGAGGAGGTAGAAGTCGAGGCAGGCAGCGACGTCATCGGCCGGCCGCATTTCGCGGCGGTGCTGATTCGTCACGGCGTGGTGGATTCGATCGAAGAGGCGTTCCAACGTTTTCTCGCCAAGGGGGCACCCGCGTACGTAGAGCGCGAGCACGTCGAGCCCGTTGAGATCCTCGAGCTCGCCGCCCGCTCCGGCGCGCTCACGTCGATCGCCCATCCGATGACCCTCGGGCTCGCTCCCGCCGAGCTCGACCGACTCCTTGATGACTATGCCGGCTCGGGCTTAACCGGGCTGGAGTCCTACTACTCGAGCTACGACGCCGACCTCCAAAAAGACCTCGTCGCGATCGCACGACACCACGATCTCGTGCCGACGGGCGGTTCGGACTTTCACGGCACATTCAAGCCGGGCCTTCAGATCGGGATCGGACGAGGCGAGCTCTGTGTTCCCGATGAGGTCCTCGACGAACTCCGATCTCGTCGCGCCTCCTAGGGCGGCGACCGTCTGAATCAAACCGCTCGGCGCGATCGTGACCGAGTACAACCTGGACAACTGATGTCGGCGATCGCCGACCGCGCCGGTCCGAGCAGCTCAATGATCAGCTAGCAGCTCCGCCTCGCTTAGCACTGCGGCGAGATCCCCGGAGTCGGAGAGGTGAAACGCCGCTTCATAGAGCGCGTCGGCATGCGCCGTCCCGTCATTTGGCGCAGCAAGCTCGGCCCGCCAGATGCGGCCAAGCTCACTTGCCAGCTTCGCCGCGTCGGCGCCCTCGGAGACCAGCGCCAAGAGCCCGCGTCGGCCTTCGAGTGGGAGCGGATCTCCGATCAGGCCGACGGCAGCCACCACCGCTGCCTCGACGCCATCATTGGCCGCACGTCCTGCTACGAGCGCAGGAACGCTGACACCGGAACCGATTGCGAAGCCTGCGGCCTGGGTGGCAGCGAACGCCATCGCGGCGAGATGGTTCTCACTACTTCTCCCAAGTGTGCGACAGGCCGCTACTGCCGCGCCCACTCGGCCGGCAGTGCCCGCGACTCGCCAACCGCGCTCGCTGTGCCGCTCACCGAGCGCATCGGCGATCCGTGCTGCGGCCTCGAGGCCGGCGACCACGCCGACGAGGAGATCAGCAGGCTCGACGTCCGCGGACTCTGCAACCGCGATGGCAGCCGCCGCGACGACGTCAGAGATCTGGCGCTCGACGCTTCTCGCGCCACCTGACAAGGTCACCTGGGCGGCGGCCGCGTTCAGCAACGCCCCGTATCCGGCGCCGAGTTGCACCCGCCGCCCCACAACGCTTGCTTCAGGGGTCGAGTTCAACGGCGATACAACCTCGAAGAGTTGGCCGAGTACCTCGTCGTCCCATCCGTCAGCGGCGCCTCGGAGCAGCTCGGCGATCGCCTCGACCGCCAACTCGACCAGGCCGCTCGAGAGCTCGCCGTAGGTCAAATTGGCGCTAAAGGTTGCAAGGAGGGAGCTCGGGCTCGGACCTTCCACCACGTCGCTCAAGCTCTCGCCCCCCTCGCGTCGCTAAGTGAGGCGGCGCCACCTCGGGAGGTGGCATCGCCGATCACCGCGCCGAGATCGGTCGGCCCGGTCGTTGCTCCGACCGCGAGCGCCGAAGCGGCCAGCGCCCCGCTCGCGCCGGGAAGCACCGGCTCGACGAGCGAGGTGAACTTCGAGAGCAACGCTTCGTCACTGAGCGGTCGCTCGAGGCTCCCGGCGGCCTGCAGAACCTCACTGACTTCAGAACGCCCGTCCATCCAAACGACGGTCACCGTTGCGGCATCGCGGGGACACGATGAATCGGGCATCAACTTCGTCTTCCCACGAAGCTTTACGACGCGGGCATCGACCGCTTTCTCGTCGGAGAACTCAGCGAGACCACCTCGTCCGTACAACAGGCCGACCGAGACACCGTGAATGGCACAAAATCTCGCTTCAAGTCCGGTTGTCGCCGTGGCGCGGCCCATCAACTCAGGAACGAGCGGATTGCAGGTGACAAGCACCTCGTCGATGGCATCGACATCGTCGCCAAATCGGCCGTGCAAGTTGACGGCCGCCTCGATAGCCGGATGCGCGACGATCCCGCAGGGGAACGGCTTGTAGGTGTTGTCGAGTAGTACGAGCCGACCGGCGATCGAGGGCGCACCAAGGATCGCAACGTCGTGGTCGTGCGCGAGCGCCGTGAAGTAGCTCGGCTCGCCTGCGAAGCAGTCGCCTCCGGTTCGCAGTCCTGCCCTGGCGAGCGCGGCCGCGAACAGCCCGTTCGACGCCGCTTTCCCGGCGTGAAACGGCTTGATCGGTGTGCCGAACGCCTCCCGGTGACCAAGCGTCATCTCCGCCGCGATACCAATCGCCGCGGCGAGCTGGGCTTGGTCGAGCCCCATCATCAGACCGGCGGCCACTGCCGCGCCGATGACGCCACAAGTTCCGGTGATGTGCCATCCGTCGTCGTAGTGCGAGGGCGTCATCGCAAGCCCTACCCGGAGCTGGGATTCGACCCCCATCGCGAACGCCATCAGGGCCGTCTCGGGAGCGACCGGTTCGAGGTTCCCCTGGACGTACCAGGCACCAAGTGTCGCCGCGCCCGGGTGGATGACGGTCGCCAGGTGTGTGTCATCGAAGTCGTCGAAGTGCGCAGCAAATCCGATCAGGGTCGCTACGTAATACCGATCGAGGAGGTCGTTCCTACCAGGGACACGCAGCTCAGAACCGCCGAGCTGCTGCCCGACGGCAACGAGCGCGTCTGCCTCGCGCGATCGAATCGCACCAACCGAGGTACCTACGACGTTCAGCAACGTGCGATGGGTCTCAGCGGTCTCCTCCGGACCCAGCCCGCGGGCGGCGCGATCCATCAGCGCCGCGACAAACTCCTCGAGGACACCCAACGTCTCCACCCTTCGACTCCGAAACGACGGCGCACCGACACTAATAGGAGACGATCAACGCCGCTTCGACCGACCAACGGCCCGCTGAATTCGCCTATGCCAAGATGAGACGATGTCGGGAGCGCCGAGTTGGGATGCCGGGCTCTACGCGCAACATACCGCTCACCATCGGGCCTACGACGATCATGTCCTCGATCAGCTCTCAATACTGCCGAACCTCAACGTTCTCGACATCGGGAGCGGGGCCGGGGATCTGACCGCAAAACTGGCGAGCCTGGTCCCTGGCGGCACGGTGGTCGGCATCGACGCGTCCCTCCCGCTCGTAGAGAGCGCGAGGGAGCGTTTTCAACACGACCACAACGTCGCCTTCCGGCATCTCCGGGCACAGCAGCTCGGCGAGCTCGACGTCACCGAGCTCGAGGGAGGCCTCCGGTCGGGGCCGCCGTTTGACCTCGTGATCTCCGTCGCCACACTGCACTGGGTGCCGCGCGACGACCATCCTGCCGTCTACCGAGCGATCTTCGAGCTGTTACGCGACGGCGGGACCTTCCGTGCGGATTTCGGAGGCGAGGGACAGATAAAGGATGTTCGAGAGGTGCTGAACGCGGTCGCAACCGAGCTCGGAGGCGCTGCGGACCCGTGGTACTTCCCCGCCGCCGAAGAGGTCGCGGCGCGGCTGATCGAGACCGGCTTTGCGATCGACGACGGCTTCGTCCGCCTCGTCCGACAGCGCCGGAGCGTGCCCGACGTCGAGGCCTTCACCGGCTGGTTGGAGAGCCAGGTTCTCATCGCCTATGAGCCGAGCCTGCCCGGTCCTTCCTACGCGGAGTTCCGACGACAAAGCCTCGAGCGTCTCGTCGAGCGAGGGACGCGCGAAGACGGGAGCTTCGACCAGGACTACATCCGGCTTGACCTGATGGTCACCAAACCGGACCACTAAGCAGCTATTCGCTGCCTCCCGGCGTAGACCGCACAGCTGCTACCGCGCAAGAAGCCGACGAGCGTCATGCCCGAATCCTCGGCGAGCTCCACCGCCAGGCTCGTGGCTGCCGAGACGGCTGCGACGATCGGGATTCCCGCCCGGAGTGCCTTCTGCACGATCTCGAAGGAGATTCTGCCCGAGGCCATCAGCGTCATATCGGAGAGGGGCAACTTCCCGTTCAACATCGACCAGCCAATGACCTTGTCGACGGCATTATGGCGCCCTACGTCCTCGCGGAGGCAGAGCACCTCGCCATCAGGGGCGATCAGCGCAATTCCGTGCAGCCCTCCCGTCGAAGAGAAGGCGCGCTGACCAGAACGCAACAGAGCCGGGAACGTGGACAACATTTCGAGCGGGATGACCGGACCCTTGCTGAGCTCCGGGTGTCCTGCGAGATGCACCGCCTCGATCGATGCCGAGCCGCACACACCACACGCTGAGGAGGTCATGACGAGCCGCTCGATGCTCGCGCGACCCGGCTCGCCCCGTAGCTCGGCGGTGACGACGTTGTAGCGCTGTTCGGCGGTCAGATCCTCGTCGAGGCAGTAGGCGATCTGACGGACCTGATCTCGACCGTCGATGACGCCCTCGGAAAGGAG
>Ga0208357_1001439_pt1 | contig 17159 bp, 13 predicted proteins | sample NGESurdeep092012_6_FD_184487 | JGI IMG/M metagenome (GOLD analysis project Ga0208357, IMG submission 184487) | Arctic peat soil microbial communities from Barrow, Alaska - NGEE Surface sample F52-2 deep-092012 (SPAdes) | ecosystem: Environmental > Terrestrial > Soil > Wetlands > Peat ... | reverse complement strand
CAGACCTTCTTGACTCCTGTGCCGCCGGAATGCGGGAATCGCGTATCGGCGCGTCCAACGGGGAAGTCAGCCGTCAGTAATGTCCGATACGTTCGTATTTCCGGGTTTGCGTGATCGCATTCTTTCGGGCGCGTGGACCCTGCGTGTCCCGCGTATGCCCGCGCCGACCGATATCCGCACATTGGCCACCGCGGCTGTAACTGCGGCGGCGATCGCGGGCGTAATGACGTGGATGCAAAGCGCCTATTTGCCGACCACTCGCGACCTGACGCCGGCAAGCGCCCTGCCCCCGGCCCCAGTTCCGGTGCCCGCGCCGACGGCATCATCGACCATTGCCAAGACGCACGAGCAAATCGACACGCTCGCTGGACTGCGCAGCGATCCGACCCTGAACCTCGATACGTCGTCGGTGTGGCTGCCGGCCGGCGGCCTCGACATTCTCACGGTTCGGTCCACTCCGAACACCCACCTCGCCGCGCTGCCGATGCCGGCGCCAATCGTCGCCGCGCGGGACACGCCGCAGACGGCCGAGGCCGAAGACGTGCCGTTGCCGCGCGCCAACCCGACGACCGTCGCCACATTGCCGGAACGGCCAAGGGACGGCGCGCCCGCCGTGATCGCGACAGCACCCGAGGCTGCCGCACAGCCGACACTGCCATCCTCCGGCGGCTTCTTCGGCATGCTCGAGCGTTTCTTCACGCCACGCGACAGGAAAACCGCGACCGCGATGATCGCGTCGAACCCACGCACGGCGATTTACGACATCGACGCCCATGTCGTGTACATGCCGAACGGCGACACGCTCGAGGCGCATTCCGGTCTCGGCCAGTGGCTCGACGACCCGACCTCGTATAATCGCAAGGATCGCGGCGTTACGCCGCCGAACACTTACAAGATCTCACTGCGCGAGAAACCGTTCCACGGCGTGCAGGCGCTGCGTCTGACGCCGGTAGGCGAGGCCAGTATGTATGGCCGCGACGGCATGCTCGCGCATACCTACATGCTCGGCGCCAACGGCCAGTCGAACGGCTGCGTCTCGTTCAAGGACTACGAGAAGTTCTTGCAGGCCTATAACAGTGGCCAGATCGAGCAACTGATCGTCGTGCCGCATGTCACAGCGGCGACCGCCTACGCGCAGGCGAACTGATCAGCGCCGCCTGAGCAGGGCGTCGAGCGACCAGCGGCCGCCGGCGGTGACGAACAGCAGCAGCATCCCGCCCATCATCGTCACGTTCTTCCAGAAGTTCGTGTTCTGCGCGCGATACTGCGCCGGATCGGTGAACTCCCAGTAGCGGTGCGACGACAGGGTCGCGATGATCGTGAACACGATCATCAGCAACGCCGCAGCTTCCGTGAACAGGCCGAGCATGACCGCGAGACCGCCGAAGAACTCCACCGGCGGCCCGAGATAAGCGAGGAATTGCGGAACGCCGCGCTTGGCGATACCGGCGACGGTGGCGCTGTAATTCAGCAATTTCGGCCAGCCGCTCATCACGAAGATGGCGCCGATCATGATGCGGGCGACGAGGATGATCGCGTCGGCCAGCGGCGACTCGAAGCGGCTGCGCGGCACGGCGGCGGAACGGTCCAGTGTGGTCATGAGCATCCTCTTGCAATGTCAAAAGGCGCGCCGGCGACATGAATGGCGAACAGGGCGGCGCGCGGACGGAACGCACGAAGGCCGGTCTGCGTTGCGCGCGGGAGCTTTCATGGGCACGCTCCGTCGCCCTGCATGAACCCCAGGGCGCGCTGTTCATTCCCCGGCTGTGCGGAGGGTTGGTGACGGTGCGCTAGTAGCGCGGCGTGCCCGGCACGAAGGCGTCGAAGGCCGCCCAGAACTGGCCGCGATAGACGTCGAGCTCCTGCAGCAACTCATGCTTGGCGGCGGCGAGGATAAGATGCCGGCCGGCGAGGAGATGCGAGCCGAAAGCCTCGATCGCCGGCGTCGACACCACCTCGTCGCGGCCCGCGGCCACGAGCAGGATCGGTTGGCGGATGCGGCCGGCGTAGCCCGGATCGCGGAAGCGCTTCATCAGCCGTAGCGCCGCATCGGCCCAGGCCACGGTCGGTGGTCCAAGGCCGAGATCGGGCTCTTCCTCCAGGATCGCGCCATTGCGCGCGAAGCGCACCGGATCGGACGTCAGCACATTGCCGAGGAAATTCTGGTTGTTCGCGGTCTGCGCCTCCTTGCTGCTCGGCACGAAGGCCTTGCCGCCGCCGAAGATACGGAAGACGCGCGCGAACGGCCCTGCCAGGCTCATCTTCGTCTGCGACGGCAGCGCGATCATCGGCGCCGACAAGACGACGCGCTCGAACCAGCGCGCGCCGTCATAGCAGGCGCGGATCGCAACCGCGCCGCCCATCGAATGCCCGAGCGCGAAGATCGGCGGCGGGCAATCGGGCAGCACGACCTGCTCCATAAAAGCTTCGAGGTCGGTCAGATATTCGGAGAAATTGCGCACGTGGCCCTTGCGCCGGTCGGATAGCGCGCGGTCGGACAAGCCCTGGCCCCGCCAGTCGAACGTCGCAACTGCAAATCCGCGTGCGCGCAGGTCGCGCACCGTCTCGAAATATTTCTCGATGAATTCGGCGCGCCCTTGGAGTACCACCACCGTGCCCTTGCGGCCAGGTGGAGGGGCCCAGCGGGCGAAGCGCAAGGCCACCCCGTCAGGCGTCTTGATCGCGCCGGTGACGACCTGGTCGGGAACCGGATTGGCGGGGATGCTGACGAGTTTCATGGATGGCCGCGAGGCCGCTCCGGCCCCTTCCATGGCTTATAGCAGGGTCGGCCGCGCGCTCAATCGCCGGATCCGTGGCCGAACCGATTTCCCCGGGAATTTCAGCCATTTGAGCCCCACCACGGCGCATCTTGCGGGCCAAAAAACCGTTCTTACATCTATGATCGCACGGGCCAATGACGGCTGTGCACGGTTCGGCTCGGCCATATGGCGGGCCGCCGCATGTCGCTCAACATGGAGGATATGCCATGCGTACGTTCGATCTTGCTCCCCTCTATCGTTCCACCGTCGGTTTCGACCGCCTCTTCTCGATGCTGGATGGCTTCGAGACCGCTCCGGGCTACCCGCCCTACAACATCGAGCGCACCGGTGAGAACGACTACCGCATCACCATTGCCGTCGCCGGCTTTAGCGAGGCCGACCTGTCGATCGAAGCGAAAGACAACACGCTGACGGTCAAGGGCGGCAAGCAGGCCAAGGACGAGCAGAACGGCGAAGTGCTCTATCAGGGCATCGCCGCGCGCGCCTTCGAGCGCGTGTTCCAGCTCGCCGACTACGTGGTCGTGAAGGCCGCGAAGCTCGAGAACGGCCTGCTGCACGTCGATCTCGCCCGCGAGATTCCCGAGGCGAAGAAGCCGCGGCAGATCCCGATCGGCAGCAATGCGGCTAAGCCGCAGGTTGTCGACGCGAAGGTCGCGGCCTAACGGTTTCGAACCTTCCAAAACGGAAGCGCCCCGGATGCCCCCGGGGCGCTTCTTTTATGTGTGTGGCGTCGCGAGAGGGCGTCAAGTCACCGGCGCCGGGTTGAACAGCGCCAGCGAATTGGAAAGTCCGTGCGTCTCGGCCCAGGTCTTGCGGCCGGATGCGGTCTCCAGCAGCAATTTGAACAAGGCCCAGCCCATCTCCTCGATGGTCGCCTTGCCGGCGGCGATCGGCCCGGCGTCGAGATCCATGAGATCGTGCCAGCGTCGCGCCAATTCGCTGCGCGTCGCCACCTTGATCACCGGGCACGTCGCCAGACCGTAAGGCGTGCCGCGGCCGGTCGTGAAGACATGCAGGTTCATGCCGGCCGCCAGTTGCAGCGTGCCGCAGATGAAGTCGCTTGCCGGCGTCGCCGCGTAATTCAGGCCCGGCACCGTGGCGCGTTCGCCCGGCGCGATCACGCCGGCAATCGGCGCCGTGCCGCTTTTGATGATCGAGCCCATCGCCTTCTCGACGATATTGGACAGCCCGCCGGCCTTGTTGCCCGGCGTGGTGTTGGCGCTGCGATCGGCGCCGCCGCGCGCCAGATAGTCATCGTACCAGGCCATCTGCTCGATCAGCTCACGCGCGACCTCGGGCGAAGCGGCACGCGCGGTCAACTGATCGATGCCGTCGCGCACTTCTGTCACTTCGCTGAACATCACGGTGGCGCCGGCGCGCACCAGCAAGTCAGTGCAGAAGCCGACCGCCGGATTGGCGGTGACGCCGGAGAAGGCGTCCGAGCCGCCGCATTGCGTGCCGACGACGAGCTTCGATGCCGGCACGGTTTCGCGCCGGCGCGCGTTCAGGCGTTCGAGATGCTGCTCGGCGGTTGAGACGATGTCGTCGACCATCGAGCCGAAGCCGACGTGCTTCTCGTCCTGCAATCGCACCTGCGTCATGGCCGGCACGGTGCCCGGCGGCATCAACCGGTCCGGCTGCAACTTCTCGCAGCCGAGGCCCACCACCATCACCTCGCCGCCGAAGTTCGGATTCTGCGCGATGTGGCGCAATGTGCGGATCGGGATCGGCGCGTCCTTGGCTTCGATCGCGACGCCGCACCCATAAACGTGCTCGACGCCGACGACGCCGTCGACGTTTGGATATTTCGGCAACAACTCGCGGCGGATGCGGTCGATGGCGACGTCGAGCACGCCGGCGACGCATTGCACCGTCGTCGAGATGGCGAGCACGTTGCGCGTGCCAACCGAGCCGTCTCTGTTGACGAAACCCTCGAACGTATAACCCTCGAGCGGCGGCATCTCGCATTTCACCGTCGCCATCGGCAGGCCGTCGAGCCCTGGCGCCGCCGGCATCTCCAGCAGCCGCTCATTGACCCAGCTTCCGGCCGGCAGATCCTTCAACGCGCGGCCGATGACGACGCCGTAGCGGACGACCTCGTCGCCCTGACGCAGATCGGCGAGCGCCACCTTGTGCGCCTGCGGCACGCGCTCGCGCAACACGATGCCGCCCGGCAGTTCCGTTCCGGAAGGAAGGCCTCCGTCATTGCCGACGATGGCGACATTGTCGCGCGCGTGCATGCGCACGAGCACCGGTGCGGTCGATGTGCGGTTCCTGTCGAGCATGTCGTTTAGATAGCATGCCCCGGCGCGATTTGGAGGCCGGTCAGTCCTGCGCGGGTGCGGTGTCGGCCGGCGGCGGGGCGGGCAGGGGCGGCGAGGTAACGGTCGCCGGGATCGGCGCGGCGAAGCTGCCGGTCTGCTCCTCACCGGAAAAGCGCGGTGTCGGGCGGATCGGGGTCGGCCCGTCATCCGCGACTTGCGGCGGCGCGCTCAGCACCGTGCGGCGCTCGGCCGGCGGCGGAGGCGCGCTGCTGAAGGGGCGGCGAACCGTCGGCTCCCGCTTGGTGACCGGCTTCGCACGGTGGTGCGGCCTTGCCGTCGGACGCGGATGTGGCGCCGGTTCGTCCGGCGCCACTTCTTCGACGTCCGGCTCATCGCCCGGATCGGCACCGGCATTCTCCTCGCCCGGCGCCGGGACGTGAATGATGCGCGCGCCGCCGACAGTGCCGGGCCCCGGCAGCAGAGCCAATGTCGCGGGCGTCACCGAGATGACATCGCCGAAATGCGCATCGGCGACGACACGCACCTCGGTCCCGCGGCGGTCGTAGGCGTGCAGGATGTAATAGGACCCTCGCCGCAGCGGCTCGCCGATCGGATCGAGCGCGAGAGAGCGCACGCGCGTCAGGATCTCGTAGGTCGGCATATCGTCGGCGGCAGTGACCGGTTCGAGATAGTGCGAGCCGGCGGCGTAAAGCGTGATCGGCGTGGCGAAGCCGACGATGGCAGCGATCGTCAGTACGGCCGTCCGTTTTGCCGCCGCGCCCATGTCAGCGCCGCGCGATCATGCGAACGATATTGTCGATCGACACCGCTCCGCCGCCGAGCGACAAGAGCACGAGCAGGATCGACGCCCAGAAGATGGGCTCGCCGGGAAGGCTGTTCGGCACGACGAACACCGCGATCAGCGCCGTGATGAACAGCAGACCGAGCGAGGCGAAGCGCGTGGCGAACCCGAGCACGAGGCAGATCGGCAGCAGGAACTCGGCGTAGCTGACGACATAGGCGGCAATCGCCGGCGGCATCGGGATCGGCGGATATTGGGTCGCGAAGTCGGCGATGGTGTCCGCTTTCACCTGGAACGGCAGCACCACCGAGAAATCGAGGCTCGGTAGCTGGAATGGCAGGCTGAGGTGCAGCTTTTCGATCGGCAGATGCAGCGACCAGCGCAAGCCCGCGAGCCGGGTCTGGCCGTCGAGGAAGAAGATGCGCGCCATCAGCAGCCGCAGCGCCAGCGCGACCAGCCCATAGGGCAGCATCGCGCAGGCCGAGATGAAGCTATCGACGGTCATGCCGACGACCGAGCGCGAGCGGCGGGCACGCTCGGCGGCGCGCGCGGCGATCGCCGCGCTGGTGTTCAGCGCGGTGGTGACGGCCGGCGACGGCCGCGGCATCGATACGGCCTGCATGCGCGAGAGTTCCAGGGCCGGCGGCGGCGCCAGGGTCGCCAGCCGGTCGGCCAGGCGGGCCATCGCGAGTTCGCCGGACGCCACTTCTTGAGTGGCGCGTTTATTGAGCATGGCAACGCTCCGAGAATTTTCTCGGAAAACTTTAGCGAACGCGGCTCGGAAAACGCGCATTTCCCCGATTCACAATTAAACGGTTAACCCCTGCGCGCGTTGTCCACGTGGCGTCGCAACGCCATTGCGCCGCTTGGGCACCCATGGTCCTGTTGTTGCCGAAGACCAATGCTCGGCCGCAACAAAACCACGCCACGGCGCGATTTCGGCGTGGACCGGTCTTGTGCGGCAGGGCAAAATTTGGCATGGTTCATTAGGACAGTAATGCTGTCCTAATCGCGTCGGCACGATACCGGCCTCCAGAGTGCAGGGCGGCATCGGCAAACGCGAACGGGAGCGGCGCGCTCCGGCGCACGAGGCCGGACGAGAGCCGCCCTTCTCGGGAATGGTGGTGCTTGGCACGCGGCGGACGACGCGCCGCGGACGAGACGGGTACGCCGGCGGTCGAAATCCGCGGGCGAGGTAGGGCCAAATGACTGAGCGAAAGACTGGCGCAGGTTTTCTCCAACGCGAATTCGCGGCTCGCGACGCCAAACTTTCGCGCACGGCCACGCTTGATCCCGGCATGCCGTTGCCGGAGGGACTCTACGATCCTTCGCTCGAAAAGGATTCCTGCGGCGTCGGTTTCATTGCCGACATCAAGGGCCGCAAGTCGCATCAATTGATCGAAGACGGGTTGCGCATCCTGTGCAACCTCGAGCACCGCGGCGCCACCGGCGCGGACCCGCGCATGGGCGACGGCGCCGGCATCCTGGTGCAAATCCCGCACAAGTTCTTTGCCAAGAAGGCCAAGGAGGCTGGCTTTGCCCTGCCCGCGCCCGGCGAATACGGCATCGGTCATCTCTTTTTGCCGACCGAAGCGACCTGGCGGCAGATCATCCGCAACATCTATGAAGAGGTGATCGCGCGCGAAGGCCTCTCGCTGCTCGGCTGGCGCGACGTGCCGAGCGACAACTCGACGCTCGGCGAGTCGGTGAAGCCGACCGAGCCGAAGCACATGCAGGTCTTCATCGGCAAGGGCAAGAAGAAGCTCAGCGAGAACGAGTTCGAGCGCCGGCTCTACATCCTGCGCAAGGCGATCTCGAACGCGGTCTACAAGAAGCGCGAGCGACGCGTCGCGAGCTACTACCCGGTGTCGATCTCCTGCCGCACGGTGGTCTACAAGGGCATGTTCCTCGCCGACCAGCTCGGCACCTATTATCCCGATCTGCACGATCCGGATTTCGAGTCGGCGCTCGCGCTCATTCACCAGCGCTTCTCGACCAACACCTTCCCGACCTGGTCGCTGGCGCACCCATACCGCTACATTGCGCACAACGGCGAGATCAACACGCTGCGCGGCAACGTCAACTGGATGGCAGCGCGGCAAGCCTCCGTTGCCTCGCCTTTGTTCGGCAAGGACATCGAGAAGCTGTGGCCTATCTCCTATGAAGGCCAGTCGGACACCGCCTGCTTCGACAACGCGCTCGAATTCCTGACGCAGGGCGGCTACTCGCTCGCGCATGCGATGATGATGATGGTGCCCGAGGCCTGGTCGGGCAACCCGCTGATGGACGAGGAGCGGCGCGCTTTCTACGAATACAACGCCGCGATGATGGAGCCGTGGGACGGCCCGGCCGCGCTGGCCTTCACCAATGGCCGCCAGATCGGCGCCACGCTCGACCGCAACGGGTTACGGCCAGCGCGCTATTTCCTCACGCGCGACGACCGCATCATCATGGCCTCCGAGATGGGCGTGCTGCCGATTCCGGAAAAGGACATCGTCAAGAAGTGGCGCCTGCAACCCGGCAAGATGCTGCTCGTCGACCTCGACGAGGGCCGTCTCATTCCTGACGAGGAATTGAAGGCAACGCTTGCCCGGAAGCATCCCTACAGGGAGTGGCTCAAGAGCACCCAGATCGTGCTCGAGGAGCTGCCCGGGACCGACAACCATGCACCGAAGTCGAACCTGGCGCTGCTCGATCGCCAGCAGGCCTTCGGCTACACCCAGGAAGACATCAAGTTCCTGATGACGCCTATGGCTTCCACCGGTGAGGAAGCGATCGGTTCGATGGGCAATGACACCCCGATCTCGGCCCTGTCGGACAAGTCGAAGTCGCTGTTCACCTACTTCAAGCAGAATTTCGCGCAGGTCACCAACCCGCCGATCGACCCGATCCGCGAAGAGCTGGTGATGAGCCTCGTCTCGATCATCGGCCCGCGTCCGAATCTGTTCGATCTCGAAGGCTCGTCGAAGACGAAGCGTCTCGAAGTGCGCCAGCCGATCCTCACCAACGAGGACCTGGAGAAAATCCGCGCCATCTCGCAGATGAGCGACTCGCATTTCCAGTCGCGCACCTTCGACATCACCTATCCGGCCGAGCACGGCGCCGATGGCATGGCCTGGGCGATCGACGAATTCTGCGAGCGCGCCGAGGAGTCCGTGCGTAACGGCTGCAACATCATCATCCTGTCGGACCGCAAGGCCTCGGCCGACCGCATCCCGATCCCGATGCTGCTCGCCTGCGCCGCCGTGCATCACCACCTGATCCGCAAGGGCCTGCGCACCTCGGTCGGCCTGGTGCTGGAGACGGGCGAGCCGCGCGAGGTGCATCACTTCGCCTGCCTCGCCGGCTACGGCGCCGAGGCGATCAATCCCTATCTCGCCTTCGAGTCGCTGACCGCGATGAAGGGTGATCTGCCCGGCAAGCCGTCGGACGACAAGGAGATCGTCAAGAAGTACATCAAGGCGATCGGCAAGGGACTTTTGAAGGTGATGTCCAAGATGGGCATCTCCACTTATCAATCCTATTGCGGCGCGCAGATCTTCGACGCCGTTGGTCTGAAGCAGGACTTCGTCGACCTCTACTTCACCGGCACGCACACCCGCATCGAGGGCGTCGGCCTCGCCGAGATCGCCCAGGAGACCGTGCGCCGTCACCGCGACGCCTTCTCGGATGCGCCGATCTACCGCGCGATGCTCGATGTCGGCGGCGAATATGCGGTGCGCGTGCGCGGCGAGGACCACGTGTGGACGGCGGAAACCGTGTCACAGCTCCAGCACGCCGTGCGCGGCAACTCGCAGGACCACTATCGCGCCTTCGCCAAGATTATCAACGACCAGAGCGAGCGGCTGCTCACCATCCGCGGCCTGTTCCGCATCAAGTCGGCCGAGGAAGACCACCGCAAGCCGGTGCCGCTCGATGACGTCGAGCCGGCCAAGAACATCGTGCGCCGCTTCTCGACCGGCGCCATGTCCTTCGGCTCGATCTCGCGCGAGGCGCACACCACGCTTGCCATCGCCATGAACCGGATCGGCGGCAAGTCGAACACCGGCGAAGGCGGCGAGGAGTCCGACCGTTTCAAGCCATTGCCGAACGGCGACTCGATGCGCTCGGCGATCAAGCAGGTCGCCTCGGGCCGCTTCGGGGTCACCGCCGAGTATCTCGTCAACTCGGACATGATGCAGATCAAGATGGCGCAGGGCGCCAAGCCCGGCGAAGGCGGCCAGCTCCCCGGCCACAAGGTCGACAAGACCATCGCCAAGGTGCGCCATTCGACGCCCGGCGTCGGCCTGATCTCGCCGCCGCCGCACCACGACATCTATTCGATCGAGGACCTGGCGCAGCTCATCTTCGATCTGAAGAACGTCAACCCGGCCGGCGACGTGTCGGTCAAGCTCGTCTCGGAAGTTGGCGTCGGCACGGTCGCCGCCGGCGTCTCCAAGGCCCGCGCCGACCATGTCACCATCGCCGGCTACGAAGGCGGCACCGGCGCCTCTCCCCTCACCTCGATCAAGCACGCCGGCTCGCCGTGGGAGATCGGCCTTGCCGAGACGCACCAGACGCTGGTGTTCCAGCGGCTGCGCAGCCGCATCGCCGTGCAGGTCGATGGCGGCCTCCGCACCGGCCGCGACGTCGTCGTCGGGGCGCTGCTCGGAGCCGACGAATTCGGCTTCGCCACGGCGCCGCTGATCGCCGCCGGCTGCATCATGATGCGCAAATGCCACTTGAACACCTGTCCAGTTGGCGTCGCTACGCAGGATCCGGTGCTGCGCAAGCGCTTCAAGGGCCAGCCCGAGCACGTGATCAACTATTTCTTCTTCGTCGCCGAGGAAGTGCGCGAGCTCATGGCCGAGCTCGGCTATCGCAGCTTCGACGAGATGGTCGGGCAGATACAGATGCTGGACCAGCGCCGCCTGGTCGAGCACTGGAAGGCGAAGGGCCTCGACTTCTCCAAGCTGTTCGTGAAGCCGAAGGCCGGCAAGGGTGTCGCCATCCATCATTGCGAGAAGCAGAACCACAAGATCGCCGACGTCCTCGACCGCAAGCTGATCGCGGAATCGCAGGCGGCGCTCGACCGCGGCGCGCCCGTGCGTCTGCGCTCGGACATCAAGAACCTCGACCGCGCCTGCGGCGGCATGCTCTCCGGCGAAGTCGCCAAGCGTTACGGCCATGAGGGCTTGCCCGATGGCACGATCCACGTGCACTTCAAGGGCACGGCGGGGCAGACCTTCGGCGCGTGGCTCGCGCGCGGCATCACCTTCGAACTCGAAGGCGACGCCAACGACTATGTCGGTAAGGGCCTCTCGGGCGGCCGCATCATCATCAAGCCGACCGCCGATGCCGGCATCGTGCCGGAGGAGTCGATCATCGTCGGCAATACGGTGATGTACGGCGCCATCGCCGGCGAGTGCTACTTCCGCGGCGTTGCCGGCGAGCGCTTCGCCGTGCGCAACTCGGGGGCCATTGCCGTCGTCGAGGGCGCGGGCGACCATTGCTGCGAATACATGACCGGCGGCGTGGTCGTCGTGCTCGGCAATACCGGCCGCAACTTTGCCGCCGGCATGTCGGGTGGCATCGCCTACGTGCTCGACGAGGACGGCACGTTCGAGAGCCGCTGCAACATGGCTATGATCGAGCTCGAGCCGGTGCCGGACGAGGAGAAGATCGCCGAGACCGAGTTCGGCCTCTACAACGATCTGGAATCGCACGGCCGCGTCGATGTGATGGGCGACCTCACCGGCAATGACGCCGCGCGTCTGCACAGACTGATCTCGGACCATGCGCGGTACGCCGGATCGAAGCGCGCCGCCGAGATCCTCGCCGATTGGAAACGTTATTGTCCTCTGTTCCGGAAAGTGATGCCGGTCGAATATCGCCGCGCGCTCGCTGAGATGGCAAAGGAAAAGGCCGCCACCATGCAGGCCGCGGAGTGATATGGGCAAGATCACCGGCTTTCTGGAAATCGAGCGCAACGACCGGCACTACGAGCCGGCGGATACGCGCATTCGCCATTATCGCGAATTCGTCCTGCCGCTGCCGGAGGACGAGGCGCGCCAGCAGGCGGCGCGCTGCATGGACTGCGGCGTGCCGTACTGCCACGGCACCAGCCGCATCACCGGTCAGCCGACCGGCTGCCCGGTCAACAACCAGATCCCGGACTGGAACGACCTCGTCTATCGCGGCCAGTGGGACGAGGCGGCGCGCAACCTGCATTCGACCAACAACTTTCCCGAGGTCACCGGCCGAATCTGCCCGGCGCCGTGCGAGGCGTCGTGCACGCTGAATCTCGACGAGAACCCGGTCACCATCAAGACGATCGAATGCAGCATCGCCGACCGCGCTATCGAGCAGGGCCTCAAGCCCGAGGTCGCGGCGGTGAAGACCGGCAAGAAGGTGGCCGTCGTCGGCTCCGGTCCCGCGGGTCTTGCCTGCGCGCAGCAACTCGCGCGCGCCGGCCACGACGTGCACGTCTATGAGCGCTGGGCGAAGGCCGGCGGCCTCATGCGTTATGGCATCCCCGACTTCAAGATGGAGAAGGTGCACGTCGACCGCCGCGTCGCGCAGATGCAGGCGGAGGGCGTCACCTTCCACTACAACACCGATGTCGGCGTGACGCTGCCGGTCGACAAGCTGGTCAAGGAGCACGACGCGATCGTCGTTGCCGGCGGCGCCGAAAAGCCGCGCGATCTGCCGATCCCCGGGCGCGATCTCAACGGCATCCATTTCGCGATGGATTTCCTGCCGCAGCAGAACCGCCGCATCTCCGGCGAGCCGCAGGGCGGCGCCACGCCGATCCTCGCCGCAGGCAAGAAAGTTGTCGTCATCGGCGGCGGCGACACCGGCTCCGACTGCATCGGCACGTCGATCCGCCAGGGCGCCGTCTCGGTCGTCAATTTCGAGATCATGCCGGAGCCGCCGGAGCACGAGAACAAGGCGCTGACCTGGCCGTTGTGGCCGTTGAAGCTGCGCACCTCGTCGAGCCACGAGGAAGGCGCCGAGCGCAAATTCGCGGTGCTGACGCAGAAGTTCTCCGGCGAAAATGGTCAGGTGAAAAAGCTGCATTGCGTGCACGTCGATGCCAAATTCCAGCCGGTCCCCGGCTCGGAGTTCGAGATCGAGGCGGACCTCGTCCTATTGGCGATGGGCTTCGTCCATCCGGTGCATGAGGGTCTGTTGAAGTCGCTCGACGTCGCGCTCGACAACCGCGGCAACGTCTCCGCCGACACCGACGCCTATCTGACCTCGGTGCCGAAGGTGTTCGCGGCCGGCGATATGCGACGCGGCCAGTCCCTTGTCGTGTGGGCGATCCGCGAAGGCCGCCAGTGTGCGCGCGCAGTCGACTTGTTTCTCATGGGTTCGACGACGCTGCCGCGCTGAGCCTGCCGCATGTCCGGCGCGCATTACGCGCGCCGGCGGACGAAGGAAGACCATGCGAGCCGCAATCGTCTTCCTGTTGGCCAACTTCACCCTCACCTTCTTCGTGGTCGGGCTCGCGGTCGCGCTGGCGGCGATCGCCCGTCTGCCGAAGCCTCTCGCACCCCGGCGCCGCCGCAGAGAGACTGCTCGCCTGGTTCGTGTTCTTCGATGTCGGCGTGAGCTACGCCTACAATTTCGTCATGCACGGCTTCTTCGGCGCGATGTCGGCGCGGTTCATCGGCTGGGCGGACAGCCCGTTCCAGTTCAAGGTGGCGACGGCAAGCCTGGGCTTCGCCGCGGTCGGCTTTCTCGCCTTCTTCCGCGGCTTCGACATGCGCCTCGCGGCGATTCTCGGCCCGGCCTTGTTCACGTTCGGCGCCGCCGCCGGCCACCTTTATCAAATGGCCGTCGCGCGCAACTTCGCGCCCGGAAACAGCGGCATCATCCTCTACACCGACATCGGCATCCCGCTGGTGGGGTTCGTGCTGTTGTGGCTTAATTCGCGGACCGGTCACACCCGTCCGGCGTCCTGACTGACGGCGACACGTGAAAAGCACCGGCCTCACACGAATAGCCCGGCGGGCCGGAGCGGAATGGCTCCTCGGCGTCAGCCTCGCGACCTGCGCATCCTTTGCGTTTCTCGACGAGGCCCTGTTCGCGCATCTTGCCGAACCGGCGTGGTTCGCCCTCATCTTCCTCTGGCTGTTCGGCGTGATCCTCGGCTCCGCTTTGGCGGTGGTCCGGCACGCCGACCGCGTCGCCGAAATCCTCGGCGAACCCTACGGCACATTGGTGCTCACTTTGTCGGTGACCGCCATCGAGGTCATGAGCATCACTGCGGTGATGCTGCACGGCGAGAACAATCCGACTTTGGTGCGCGACACGCTCTACTCGATCGTCATGATCATCCTCGGCGGCGTCGTCGGCTCGGCGCTTTTGCTCGGTGGCTGGCGCCATCGCGAGCAGCATTACAACCTGCAAGGCGCCAACGCCTATCTCGGCGTGATCATTCCGCTCGCCGTACTGACGCTGACCCTGCCGAACTTCACGACCACGACGCCCGGTCCGACCTTGTCGTTCGGGCAGCAGATGTTTCTGCTGGCGATCGCCGGCGGGCTCTATGCCGCATTCCTCGCCGTGCAGACCGGCCGGCACCGCGGTTACTTCACCAGCGACGGCTCCGACGAGAGCACACCGCCGGAACTGCCACGCGCCTCTTCATCCCTGTCGTGGCACGGCATCCTGCTTGTCGCCTACATCCTGCCGGTGGTCTATCTCGCCGAGCAGCTCGCCCGTCCGATCGACCAGCTCGTCGAAACGCTGCGGCTGCCGGCACTGCTCGGCGGCGTCATCATCGCTGTGCTGGTCGCAACGCCGGAGGCGATCGGCGCAATCCGCTCGGCCATGGCCAACCGGATGCAGCGCTCGATCAACATCTCGCTCGGATCGGTGCTGTCGACGACCGGCATGACGGTGCCCGTGATGCTCTTGGTCAGTCACGCCACCGACCACGAACTCTATTTCGGCCTGAACGGCGCCAACGACGTGATCCTGATCCTGACGCTGGCGGTCAGTGTCGTCACCTTCGCCAGCGGCCGCACCAACGTTCTGCAAGGCGCGGTGCACGTGATCCTGTTCGCCGCCTACGTAATGCTGATCATTCAGGATTGATGCCCGGCGTCGTCCTGGGGCGCCCGCGCACAGCGCGGTCCTCGAAGAACCTCTGACTCACAGACCCTTCGAGGCCGTCGCTTCGCGATGGCACCTCAAAGTGACGGGCGAAACTTACCGGAAAATGCCGAATAGCCCACCGCGGCCGAACGGGTCGTTCGAGCGCTGTACGTTACGCGGCGGACGCGGCGCACTGCGATCGACGCGCCGGCGTTCCACTTCGGCCTCGCGCGTCTTCGGCGCGACACGCTGTGCCGATTTTGCTGCGGGCGCTTGTGCTTCGCTCGGGGTCTCGCTCGCCTTCGGCTCGACCGCGGCCTGCGACTGGTCGGTGCCCGGCTCGGGCGCGGCAATGACCGGCACCGGCGGCTCGGACTTCTTCGATGCGGCGGTTGGCGCGGCCCTTGCGAGAGTAGAGGCGGCCGATCCCGGCGCGGCAGGCTTAGCAATGATCGCGGCCGGGGCCGTGCTGGGCGCCTGCGACTTCGTTACCGGCGCGGGCTTGGCGGGAGGCGCGACGACGGCGGGTTCGGGCCGCGGCTCGCTGCCCGGCGGCCAGGCGAAATCGTCGGCACGGCCGCGCTGCGGCGACAGCGGCTCACCTTTCACCAATACTTGCGATGCAATGGCGTCGCCGTGCACGCGCGACGCCGACGCGCCGCCGAGCAGTTCGTCGGTCGTCGACGTTGTCACCGTCAGCGGCACCACGGGGCCTGCGAGCGGACGCTGCGCCGGTTTACCCGCTTCCGGCGTCGGCGCCACAGGCGACGTCGGCAGAGCCACAATGCGGTTGGTCATGTAACGGCGGACCTCGCGCTCGACATAGTGCGCGAGCTTGCGCGCGCCGTATTTCGTGAAATAGACGCCGTCGGCCGTGCGCAGTCGGCGCTTCTGGCCTTCGTAGTCCGGACCGAAGGTGGTGAATTTGCCGGATTCGTCGACGAAACCGTCCCATACATCGATGTAGACGACGCCGGCGCGCTCGGCTCGCTGCCGGTAAAGATTGTTGAGATAGCTCGCCTCCGCCGTCGACTTGGTGCCGCGGATCGGCGGCAGGCCGACCCAGAACACCGGCACGCCCTTGCTCTTGAGGGCCGCGATGGTGTCGTCGATGCGCCGGTTATAGATGCGCTCCCATTGCTCGCTCTGGAATTCGACGACGCCGGTCGGCTTTTTCGTCTTGGTCTCCGCGGTCTCCGGCTTGTCGGCCGTCGCTTGCTGATCGGCCTTCGGCGACGCATCGGACTTCTTGTCTTGCTCTTCCTTGGCGTTCTTCTCGGCTTCCTTGGCGAGATCGCGCTCGCGGATGTTCTGGCGGTCCGAGACGCCGAGCATCATCACGACGTAGTTCGCTTTTTCCTGCGTGAGGATGTCGCGCGCGACGTGCCACCAGTCGAGATCGTCCTTCGGGTCGTAACGCAGGAGCCCCGAGTGCAATTTGTTCTTGCGCACGATCGCGACTTCAGGGGAATCGGCGAAAGCATCCTCGAGGCCGTAGGCGAGCCAATCGGCCATGGCGTCGCCCATGACAACGATTGAGGTCGTCGGCGCAACCGCTTCACCTTTGGTGTCGGGCTTGCGCGGGGCCGGTGCCCGCGCGCTGTCGATCGGCGCCTGGTGGCGCGGCTCGTATTGATCGCCGGAACGGGGCGGGTTGTCGGGACCGAACAGGTTCTGAAAGATGCCGCCGGAGCGCGGCCGCGACGGACGGCGTGAGGAGGTCCAGTCGTTCCAGAACTGCGCCTGCGCCGGCGTGGTGACGGCGACCTCGATCGCGAGCACTCCGGCGCATTCCAGAAGCGCCATCAGGAGCGCCCCGACGAGCCAGCGCGTGACGCGGATTTTGCCGAACATGCGAGATCGCCCAAGGACTTGGCGGAACTTGCGGCCGCTCGCGGCGGCCGGCCGTTCCACCTCGCAAGAGGGTAATAGCACGCCGAAAATGTCAACTCGAAGATCGGGATAGTGTTACCCGGCGCGGCCTCGCCGTCGCGAGAGTGGGGCTTGAATTTCCACGTTCTGCTAAAACTCCTTTACTAGGACTGTTGACACATTCTCAGATATGACTATTATCCGTCTCGTCCTGCTCTTTCGAGGGGCGTCGTCATGGGACGCTATGAGGATGGAGCGGCGGTGAGGGAGGGCCGGAGATGTGGCCTCAACTCACCGGGTCGGCGAAGGGAACAGTTTTCCCGGCGTCGATCGATGCGGCGCCCGCGGCCCGGCCTC
>Ga0208357_1001437_pt1 | contig 17173 bp, 43 predicted proteins | sample NGESurdeep092012_6_FD_184487 | JGI IMG/M metagenome (GOLD analysis project Ga0208357, IMG submission 184487) | Arctic peat soil microbial communities from Barrow, Alaska - NGEE Surface sample F52-2 deep-092012 (SPAdes) | ecosystem: Environmental > Terrestrial > Soil > Wetlands > Peat ... | reverse complement strand
CCTCCAACTGCCTCCGTACGTCTCCAACTGTGTAGTTACTCATTTTCTACCCGCTTTCAGCGCATCATTCTCTTCGGTTAGTAAGGCAATGATAGTGTCGTTCAGGTGAACTGTTTCTTCCAAGGTCATCTCTGCAACCTTGTCCTGCTCGGCGTACCATGAATCCATGGCCCAAATGCCATTATCTGCTAACTGGTGGATTTCAGTCTCATCCATCTTGATTCCTTTCTGTTTCGCTTGTTTTTAGTGTATCACATATCCGGGTCGCGCGTGCTCTAGTTTCCGTCCTCCCCCTCCCAAAAATTCTGAGCGGGGAAAACACGGGTTATTCAATAATGAGGGTACTACCATTCTCAAACTCGTCTGATTCAGGTGCGAACACATTACGCTCTGGAAGGTGCCTACAATACTCTGTGAGTCGCTCTCCCAATTCTCTGTATTCGCGGTCCCAAAATCCCGTACCGTGACCCTGCGACGTGTACCAAAGGTCGATACCAACGTCCTCATTCGTCACGATACCCTGACCGTTGGAAAACTGACGACCTATCATGTACTCTACGTCAGTCTGATTAGCCACTACAAACGCAGCACACTCTTGAAGCGCAAGGTCTAACGCGCTGTCCTCAAAGTCATCCACCGTGTAGATGTAATCCATCGGTTCTCCATCGTCAGTCACACCAGTGAACAAACTACACTGCAAATATCCGTTCACGATCTTATCTAGGTCCAGGTCGGTCATGACTTCACCCAAAATCCGTTGTCATCCAACTCCCATCCATCGGGCATACCGATATATGGTAGACCAGTTGCTCCGTAGAGGTATGCTCCGGTGAGGTCTGCTCCGGTGAGGTTTGCTCTGGTGAGGTCTGCTCCGTAGAGGTATGCTCTGGTGAGGTCTGCTCCGGTGAGGTTTGCTCTGGTGAGGTCTGCTCCGTAGAGGTCTGCTCTGGTGAGGTCTGCTCCGTAGAGGTCTGCTCCGGTGAGGTCTGCTCCGTAGAGGTCTGCTCCGGTGAGGTTTGCTCTGGTGAGGTCTGCTCCGTAGAGGTCTGCTCTGGTGAGGTCTGCTCCGGTGAGGCTAATTACCGATACTACTTCGATCTTGGATGTACGCAATTTCTCCTCTCCCCACACAACCTCTGCACCGTCAGGGATTGTAACCTCAATAACCACTGGACCCCATTTCAGCGCCAGCGCTAGTGAGGTTACAACGTGAATTCCTGGCGCGCACGCCTCAGCACTTATAACAAAGTCATCTGCCGTGTAGGTATTGCCTACCTCGTAGGTGATCTTTTTCGAGTGTGAAGGTGATTGCATCTCATGGGTAAGTCCCTTGTAGAACTTCCCGTTATAGTGAACCTTGTATGTCATTCGCTTTCCTCGCTTGTGAAATTAGTGTATCACATCTGTACGTCGCGCGCGCGCGATTTATCCCCCTCGCGGGGATTTGTTACCAACTCGCCCGATAGTAGAAATCCACCGACTTGTCTTTGTATTCTTCCAAGATACTTGTCAGTTGCTTGATCGTGTCCTTAACATGCTCAAGATAGTACTCGTTGTAACTGGTGTCACCGAAAAAGAATCCACCCTTTGTCGGCAACAACTCACTGATGGCCTCAGCATTGGTAATGACCTTGCCGTCTTCGTAGTCGTCTACCCACTCGCCACCCGTGTCGGGTCCGGCATGAGAGCCATTCTTAACACGACCATCCTCCAAAGCGGCAGAATCAACCACCCTATTACACAAGGCCAGCAAATCTTTAAGTTGGTCAACGTCCACGTATGAACGCTCGCAGTTATCGACGCTATCCTGCACGTTATCAACAAACCACTTGTGAATAGCATTGGCCTTGCGCCAGTAAGCCACAGTGTATTGAATCGTCGCACCGTATGAGTGATCTGACGGCACGCCGGGGAGTAGAGACAGAATTTTCTCCCACTTTGGGGTTGCCTCCGCAATAGACTCTTCCTTCATCCATTCCACCGGCCTACTAACGTAGACCTCTACTTCAAGATACATGTCCAATCCCATTTTCATTCCTCTCTCGTTTGTCTTTAGTATAACATACCTGCTCATCGCGCGCGCGTGATTAGATTTAATCTGTTGATTCTATTAAATCCGCTCCACACTGAGTACAAAAAACGTAAGCGGCCTCAGACCTTAGTATTGGTGGGCTACAGTGTATAAACGCTGATCGCCAGGGATTTTTGTCCACGCAATCCAGACAAAATAATTCCCCGGCACAACTGTAGCCCACCACATCATCCATCCTACTTACGACCTCTCAACTTTCCGAGTAGACCCTTACTGTTCTCCACAACATTCGCCGGAAAAAGCTTGGAAGTCTTTGAAATGAAGGTCATGCCGACAGGGACACTACTGGCCTCAAGATACCCAGTAGTCCACGTAAAAAGATTTTCGGCCTGATCTTTGGCCTTTTCAAACGCTACACGGCCACTCTCACCCATATCTGAGATACGAACAATTAGTAAACCGGATGCGTCTCCCCAAATACCAGTATCTCTGTCAATGTACACCAACTCTTCGGTACTGTTCACTTTGCTCCTCGTAGGTTCTTTCGGCATTGCGTTTTTGTTCGCAAACTGATTGAAGAATTCATATTGTGCCTTTTGCTCGTCCGTCATACCGGATAGTGAAGGATGGTCTTGTACTCCCATTACTGTACCTCCCATTTCTCTAGTTTGTCGTAGTCGTAGTACTTGCTGATATTTGCTTGATAGGCGCCGTCGTATTCTTTCGTCCATTCCCCGCCCAAAAAATTCTTGGCGCGGGTGAGGGTAGTATAGACGCCGCGCAAGAATCCACCCTCACCATCAACCTCAGTCGTATGAACCCAAACGTAATGCTTACTCACCTATCCTCCATTCTGAACCATTGTAGCATATTCCACATTGCTTGGTGCGAAGGGCATGACTCAATGTACTCATTGTCATCCCCGTAGGCCTCACAGTCATCGCACTCATCCTCACTGGCATTGATGAGAGAGTGAATCGTGTCCACACTCGCCACGTAGAACTTGTTAGGAATTAGTGTCATAATCTGCCAACTCCAATTCTGAAACGCAGTCTAACCATTTGTTCACTCCATGCGGGTCATCTGCCCATAGCTTTAGAGCATCGGCCAGGTAATCCGCTTCGACGTATCCCAGTGTACCCTCTTTAAAGTCGTACAGAGTCGTTCCTATAATTTCCTCTGTCCACCCGACTAAATCTCGAAAGAGATTGAACGGACTTGTAGACATATCGTAGTTAAGACCCCAGTGGTAAAAATCTGCGAGCGGGGAATGAAGGGTCACAAGCAACCTAGACCCCGCAGGATAGTCGTCAGGACTCTCAAGCCACTCCCATAAATTTTGAGTCGGGGGAGTAACGGAATCCTCAGCCAGGTCCACGTCTCCGACTATGTGCCGATCTAAGTCGCTCATGCCCATTTCCTCGACTCTTCCCATACGATATGGTATCCCTTCTCCATCTGTTCAATCTGGTCGTTGGCTTCGTCCAGTAGTCCGTTGGCATACTTTAGATCGCTCTTCAACTCCTCTACCCGATCTTCCAAAACTCGAATTTCGTGTTCGCTCATTGTATTCCTTTCTCGCTTGGGATTAGTGTATCACATTCGTACATCGCGCGCGCGCTCCGTTTCCCCCGCCCAAAAATTCTGAGGGGGGAGACGGAAGCCTAGACACGCTCTCCGCATTCATTGCACCATTCTAGAAACGATGAGCCGGTATGAGTAGAAAGGTGATAGCATTCCGGCTCATCGTCATACTCCTCTGGAAACAATAGAGCAGCCTCATCGTGTCGATATTTCTCCTCGTAACCAAGGTAGTCATGTGCCATGTCTCTACCGGCCTCGTCGTGCCACGGTCGCTGTGGCTGTTCGCCGTGCCACCGAATAGCGAACGGCTCAATACCACTCTCCCAATCGTCAACGCCGTCCAGAATGGGTCCACAGAAACCGCTCTCCCAAATGTCTCTAACCATCTCCAAGAACTCGGGTAGTCTTACTACAAGCCCTGCCTCATATCCCTTGCGCCCCTCTGCCGCCTCCAAATTTTCCACCGGGGGAGACGAGGGTTCATAGGCACCAAACCCCTTAGTGAATTTAACACTCATAGTCTTATCCCCCTGTCCATACATACGTATGAAACTCTAATAGAGAAAACACTTGATACCGAACAAAGTATTCCGAGCATCCAATGTCCATAAACGAATGACATAATCGAAATACCGAATAAGACCGAACCGATAACAGCACACAAAAAATACCCCACAAAGTACAGCCATACGCTCGCTTTGATCTGTGGGCCGAAAACCTCAGACCAGAATCCTTTGCTCATAGACGCGAACCCCCTACGCTGAAACCGATCTTAGTACGTCCCTGTATGTGCGACAGGTCACCTTCATAACTGACCGTCCCACTCTCCTCGTCGTCAAAACTGTATCTAACCGCCATCGCTCGCGCCTCATCCTGAATCTGCTGAACCTTAGTTCTCTGGTCGATCTTCATTCTACACCATCTTCCCGAGCCGCGAAAAATGCTACGGGGTCAAACCACTTGTCTTTCATCAGATTACCAATACGCTTGATAGGTCGGCCTAGGCCATCTGACTCAACACGAATGTACTTACCCTTCAACTGCTCCCAGGTATCCACTCCCACTGTGTCCAAAATGGCCCGCACATACTCGCCAACCGTGCCATCCAAATCCTCACGGTGAGAGTATTTTCCGTTCGGCTTAACTGGGGAATCAAGGCAGAATCCACCAAAGCCTACCCCGCTCCCATCACCGCTCAACATCAACCATGCGTCGAATAGACCACGATCATTAATGCCGAGCATGGTACTTTCAATCACCATGTTCTCAATTTTGGTATCCATCTATTTTCCTCTCGCTTGTTCGTACCTTTTCAGGGTATCATGAAAACGCTCGTATGTCAAGCGCGTTTGCAACATTTCAAATTCCGCAAAATCGGCTTCCAATTCCAACTCCAATTCACTTTTCGGCGCGGGGGGAATAACGGACTTAACAGGACGGTCCACCGCATAACGACAAACCGATCTATAACCAAACCCCGTCACCCTCTCTATATACCTATAGGTGTAACCCTTGTCCAGCAACCAATCCACCCGCTTACTGAGGTAGGGGTCACTGTATATCCTACTGCGTATTCCGTTGTCACCCATGCGTACATTGTAGCACATAACGTCATCGCGCGCGCGTGATCACCAAAATAGCGGTGATTCATGTATAAGCATTCCAAAATTACCTATTGACAAACGTGTAATTACAAGGTATACTGGGTGAGTCCCGTTGAAGGACATATTCTGTGTCAGGCGAGTTTCGGAGATGGGTCTTTTCGCTTGGGCCTGTCTCCGAACCTGCGCCACCAGTATACGTGACGTGATCCGAACTTGGGGCGTGATTTGATAGGCAAACGCTAAACGAATTTTGCTCTCAGAAATTGAACGTGTTTCAATTCAGGGCGTAGCTATGCCCGATTGCTCTTGATGGGGGATGCGTCCCTCGATGACCCGTTCCCGCGCACTCAAAAATTGTGGGGGGATACGCGCGCATCACGACGTATGGGAACTTTGGTCGGTGATTTATTCAACTAGCGCTATGGCGCAGAATTTTACGGTCGGGGAAGAGTCGGGTAATCAGAAGACGTAAAGTTCTGGAAGAAAAACTGTCCCTTCTCGGTGACAACCCTCCAGTAACGGTCGCACTCGTCGCACTGCCATACATCGCTTAGAGAACATACTGAAGTCATCTTGAACTCAGGCGCGGAGGAAACGAAATCGTGAAGGCCAGGTAACTTGCAAAGATGATTCTTCTTCTGTTGCTTAACCCAGGCCATTACTTTACCCCCGGTACAAACGACTTTACAATGGCGATGGCGTCTGCAATTCCTTGCGCTCTTGCCCGTGTCTTTTCACTTTCATAGTGCGCTTGACGCTGATTCGATTCAGCCTTCTCCAAGGCCTCCACTATCACCTCACGCCCATTGCGTAGTTCCGCGTTCTCGGCCTCAAGTTCCTCGATGTGTTCTTGAAGAATCTGGATGAATCGTTCGCGGCCTCCAATGCAGTGAACCCATCCCTTGTCGTGCGTGGCGCACCAACCTTCAGCGAGTCCAAAAGCACCGCGAGGCTCGGCCTGATAAACGCACTTGTCGGCCTTCAGTTCCGCGTTCTCGGCTGTGAGGGTGGCGAGGGACGCGCGGAGTCCCTCGGCCTCAATAACCGACAATTGGAGGGCTTCACAGACTTCACTTCGCGTTGCATCACGGATTGCCCCGAGAGGGTCTTTAACCGTGAGCCACGCCATAATGCCTTTAAGGTCGCTCACTCCCCCTCCTCGTCTGTAGGGGCTGAGAGGATGGCGCGACAGGAGTTGCACAGAATGATTACCTGGCTAGTGTTGCCCGAGGGATTGATGCGGAGTTTGTTCTCGGGGTTCTTGGAATGACAGGCGTTGCAATAGTTCTCCCAGTGGTCTGGCTTAAGCCACTCAATAGGTGGCCGCGCCTCTTGTAGTCGGTCGGTCATGAGAAGATGTCTCCTCTGACTACTGCGCTGTGAATGAATCTGGCTAGTTCTCTCTTGGTTACGAATCTTTGCGCATCGTAAATTTCTAGAGCGAGTTCGCGGCCTTCTTCATCCACTCCTCCGGGTATGAGCAAGGAGCTCAGGTAGCCTTCGGGGTTCATCATGATCTCGCGGTATCGTACTGTAGCCTTAACCATCGCGTCCTTCATGGCATCGTATTCAGGAAGTTCCGTCCCTCCCCCGCCCAAAAAACGGAAGCGTTCGGTCCAGAAGTCTACGTCCTCTTGAGTCATGCAGACCTTACGTATGCCGACCTCTACGGGCTTGTCAAGAAGTTTCATCGATCTTTTCCCACATGTGGTGTATTTTTTCGGTGGGTTGCCATCCGACATTACCTTCGAAACAATATCCGACCTCCTCACCCCGATTATTAGTCAGCAGTGCTCTGATATTCTCGTAGTTTATTCTTCCAACAGGAGTTAGAACTGTGGCTGAAGTCTTCCACCACACCCTTTCCCCCGGAGTGAAATTTTTGGTCGGGGGAAGAGGAGACTCAGCGGAGCAACACCCGTCCTGGCTCTCTTCTTCAAGTTCCCACTCGTGAAATACCTTATCTACCTCGCAGAATCCGCCACCATCAAACCATACTTTTTCGCGCTCGGAAATTGCTACTACTTCCCACTGAGGTCCCGCTTCCCTACCACCGTTGTATCCCTCTTCGAAGTAATAGAACACTTTATCACCCGGTTTGAAAACTCCGCGCGCGGGAAGGGGGACCTCAAGAATGGGAGCATCTAGAGGCGTGTACACAAGATGATGAGTCACAACCGTCTTCTCTTCTCGGGTAACCTTCACAATATCTTGATACCAGAATCCGTTGCCCCTGGCGCTAAATACCTTTACCCCCGTATTCGGAATGATCTCAATTTTACCCACTACATAATCATAACTATAACCGTTGCCCAGGCGCTGACGGAAAGTGTCCCCAACCTTCAGTTCTAGATCGTTCTCAGTGATCAGTCGTGTCTTCGTCATTGTGTTTCCCTTTTCCCCGGCCAAAAATTTTAGGCATTCAGCTTGATATTCCCAGTACATTGCCTCTGCTTCTGTCGTTTTTTTTGACTCGGGGGAGACGGGTTGAGTAAGGCCAGCACCGCACTCTGGGCAATATTTGTTAAACGCTACCCTTCGATTTATCCCTTCCCCGTACTCCCGAGCGATCATGTGGTTAGTGCAACTCACCAAATTCCAATCAAATCGTCTTCGGCGGACTCGAATACTACGCCCTCGTCATCCTTAATCGTGTAGACTCTGCGGCCAAACTCTGTGCGACTGTACAGGATAGTACCCTGTCGGCCTGCGCTTACAGTCATCACCCTCTCAAGATCTTCGTACAGGGGTTCTTCGCCGTCTAAGAAACTTGTGTTACTCATTAGAGATACGACCAACCTTTCCGCCACTGTTTCCAGAGACGACGCCACGGCCAATCAAAACCCTTCGATGCCTTTGAGGAAGATACGTCCCAAGGGTCACCCTCCGTGAATTGCTCCTCTGCCCCGACTGGAATTTTTATACCCACGTTCACCGTTGAGCAAGCCAAGATCATCTCTTCGGTAATCAACGGAACTTCAGCCCAGCCCTTCACTACCTCTCCTCAATTTTTTGGCCGGGGGAAAGCGGGTATACAAGAGGGCCGACCAGGTAAGTTAGAGACACAAATACCCACGCAGTGAAGAATGCTCCTAGTCCTAACCCGAAGAACCACGCATACGGGATGGTTAAGAGCCCGAGGAGCACTACGACCGTAGCGTTGAGCAAAGATTCGTTCACGCCAGTGCCCATACTCTGACCGACTCGACCACGTAGTCCGAACCGATACCCGAACCCTGGCCGTGGTTCCAGATTCCGTACTGAGGGGAAGTCGTCGCGACAGCCGCATTAGTGAGGTTGTCGTCCAGGATGCCATCAACGTAGACCCTGGCGTTATTGCCGTCCCAGAAGAAAGTGAACTTATGCTTGGCTCCGACGAGGTTGGAAATCTCCGGCCCGTTCAGGTTAAAGGACGACGAGTGGAAGTTCAGCACCGAAATGGCGCCACCTCCGTTTAGGACCTCCTCGATGTCGAACTCGTCTCCACTGGGCCAGGTGACACCATTACCGACTGTCCAACCAGCGGCCCAGTCAGAATTGAACACTGTCGCCACGAACTCCAAACAACCTCCAGGTCCGAATACCCAGCCCTTGCCGTCCGGCGCCGTGCCAGGATTGGAAGAGATCAGTGAACCGCCCGCCGCAGTGAGTTTCAGGTGCAAACCGTCCGCCGCGAGAGAGACGTTAGCGGGGATCGTTGCGACCCCATTCTTCACGCCACCGCCGTACCAACTGTTCGCATAGTGTGCTGGCAACGTGGTCAACTTAGTGAAGTCGTCATTGACGATTGGATTAGTGAGGTTTAGTAGTGCCAACTCCGCAGCGGGTAGTGCGGGCGTTATCGTCCCGGATGGCGGAGTAACGGGGGGAGGGGTCACCGCATTTGGAGTCCACTGAGCATACACAGTGATATTAGCCGTCAGAACGTGCGGCGACAATACCTGCGTGCCGCCCGAAGGAGCAGTGAACCACCCGGTGAAGGTTTGACCCGCCAGTACGGGCAACAGATTCAGCATGACAGTTGTGCCAGCGTTACCGGTTTCCGAGGGCCATGACGAGCCACCCTCGGAGTTAAAGGTGACAGTATACTGAGCCGGTGGCGGAGGGGTGACGGAGACAGAGATCTTCAGCGTAGTAGTGAGCGTCTTGCCACCCGCTTCTGTCGCCGTGAAAATATACGTGTCGCCCGGAACCAAACTATTGAATGCAAAGCTGCCGGTCGTTGGTTCGCCGGTCAACGCTCCCGTATCCCAGGCGCCGGTGCCATTAGTATCTACACCATTGCGACCAAGTTTAATGGGCGAGAATCCAGTCCAGATAACCTGAGCTTCATTGTTGCCCAATTGCTTTGATGTTAAGGTACCAGCAACGGGTGGTGGCGTGGGGGTCGGTACGGGACGCGGAGCATCCCAACCAGCGACGGCGAAGAGGGGGGTATCGATGGGGACAAACTTCGTAGGAGCCACCACTACGAATTGGCCCTTAGCGTTCTTCTCGTAGAGAGCCCATGTATTGTTGTGAGCTATCATTGCGTTGTTAGGAATTTCGACTAGGTTGGTTGGTATTGTCATTAGTAACTCACGCTCCAGATGATAGGTGAAACAGGAATGGTCCAGGTGTCTCGGTCGTTATACCGTATCCATTGTGGAGTAATGAGTGGGTAGTATGGCCACGTCCACGGCTCGATCAGGGGCTTTGGACACTCAATGATCTTTCTGTTTAAGCGTTCGATTTCCCGCTTAGCCTCGTCTAATTGACGCTGTAGGTCGTCTGCTCGTTTTCCCATATTACTCTCCATTCTATCACCGATTTACCCCGGTGTCAAGCTAACTTTCTAAGAATACCGTGGCTTGTTGACCAGCAAGTTCGAACTTGAGTCCGTCCAATGCGACTACGCCTCCGCGATAGAAAAACTCATCGTCTCTTTGCGTTTCATTCGCCATGTCTAAAAATTCCTTCGGGCTGTGCATTTGTCGCCAGGTCAGCAAGTGTTGTTCGATCAGGTTTATAGTGCGCGAATAGGCAACATCTAATATTAATGGATCTATTTCTGGTAAGCTACTTTCAAAGTCACTCATCATCACTCTCGGGTTCTTCTTCCTCGTATACATCTCCAAAAGCCAGGTGTGGAATCTGCTCTGTTACCTGAGATACGATCTCGTTATTTACTGCTACGGTCTGGTCCTGAATTTCCGTATCTACCCCTCCGAAAAATCCGTGCGAGAAGTGGAGGGATGACATGATGATCTTAATAGATTCCCCTGTTAGAGTAAGATTGAACGTCTGACTTTCCAGGTCCAAGCTTTCATCAAGTTCCATTAGTCCTCCTGGTCCAGGTAGTTTTGCCAATCATCTTCCCAGTCCCCCGCGCCGGAAAATACGGCGTAGTCAGGGTCCCAGATTGACGAGCCCTTGATGAGCAGAACCGTCCCCGGTTCGACTAGCGGACTGTACTTGACGTGAAACCCGTAGACCTGAAGCAGTGCATGACTTTCCGGGTCGGGGGAAGTGAAGGATGAACGAAGCTCACGCTGATGGTGAATAGAGTCAACCACTCCCATACCAATCATTAGCAGTGCTGCTATCACTATCCAGAATAAGTAGATCACTTCGCTGCCTCCTTCTTGGCCTTCGTCTTCTTTCGCGCTTTTAACTTACGCGAGAGGCGAGTTGTGACTGTGTACGTAGTGCCGTCCTCGCGATGCACATGTGGGTTGCGCTGAATCTTCATTATAAGTTCCGGGCGGCTCATTCGTCCCCCAGTATTGCTAATACGTAGTCTGCGTCTACCCACACATATTCTGTGCCTTCGATCTTCACGCCCTTCGCCTGCAATTTTTCGAACTCTACAATGTCTCCTACCTTGCAGGGGTTGGGGATGAACTTACCGCTCTTGTGATGTTTTCCCGGTCCCGCCGACACAACTTTTCCCTGAGAGGGAGGTGGGCCACCACGAGGAATGACCAGACCGAATCCGGTAACCTCATCGTCCTTGTCGTCAAGCGTCAAAAAGACGAAGTTATTCTTGGCTTCGAAACTCATTCTACCACTTCCCACGGATCGATAAAGTACTCTGTTTTCTGACCGTTCACTGTTTCGGACTTTCCTTCCAAGCACGTCACCACATCATCAAAATGGATTATCTCAAAGTGAATGTGTGGTAAGTAACGCTCAGCCGCCTCCCAAGTAGCGAAGACCCCCAGCGAAGAAGGGTCTGACATTCCCTCACCTTGTGTATCGTAAGACTCTGTGAGTACCCAGACCTTCATCGTGAGTCGGCCTTCAGTGCCGTAAGTACTGCGAGAACAAGAAAACAAAACGCACCTATAGACGCGAACAAAATACTCCAGACGTTATGGTGCATAAAACCGTACTGTATAGTCGATCCGTTGAGTGCCAAGCATATGGACCCTACTATTGCCCAGAATACGCGGGTACCCATTAGTTCTTATCCCATCTAACAATAAGAATTACCACAAAGAATAGCACGATAGGGGAGAGGAAGGCCATAGATACATATTGATGATGAACAAGTTGCTTTTCAAACAATGCTCCATTGGCCCAAATTGTTAAAATATACCAGGCTCTCCATAAGTATACACCCATTACTTTTCATCCCAGCTTATAAATGTTCCGTATTCTGGATGGCCGTGTATTTTTCTAACCCGATCACCCTTCTTAAATGTCTGTGTCATCTTTGAGTATATCCTCCAGATAGTTAGCTAGTCCTAAAGACATTGGCCATGACTCGAATGTTCCGTCATCTACCGCATCTTCTAATACCAGTATAGCATCCTCAGGGGTCTTTGTCAATAGGATCTTAGAAATAAGTTCTTCCATATCCGCCGAGACGCCTGAGCGCAGTCCGTCGATTACTTCACCTAGGGTCATTTCTTCTGGTGACACATTGTCTCCTTTCTAGTACGATCCTGTGCATCCGTATTGGTCTGGTACGGCCATGTGGTAATAGGCGATGAACCGCTGGCCGACAAGGATCTGTTGGGCGATTGAGTTGATTATGTTGGGGTTTCCCCCGAACTGAATAAAGTTGGGTCGGTCGATGCCGAGACCATCTGGATACCACCAGGTAAAGTAGTTCCAGTTGCCGCCTTCTTCACATTGATTCACTCTACCCCACACGATTTTTTGGAGGGGGGAGACGAGGGATTTAGGCACGACTACCGGATGCACCTTGTGGACAGTCTTGTGGACTACTTGATGTATAGCTGTGGGGTGATGAATAGGAGTCGCCATAGCCGGAGCGGGGACGACAAAAACGGATAGGGACAATACGAGTACTGCAGTTAGGGACTTGACTTTGTTAAGCACGCGGTTCCTTTGATAGGCGAATATTACTGATCGTGTAGACGAATCACGTCACCTCCTTTACTGTAGGAAAGTCTTTTTCTTCTTGCGTTGCATTTCTTACATTGTCGGTACCCCTTCGGTGTAAAATACAAGTTTTCACCAGCGTACTCATGACCATAAGGACAGTGTGTTCTTAGCGCCTCTTTTGCGGCAGGTCCTTCTCCACGAAGAGTATTCTCTCTGGCCGTTACGGGTTCAAGATGAGACGGATTTACGCAACTTCTCACTCTACACAGATGATCAATTTGAAGACCCTCAGGAATAGGGCCGGTCTCTAACTCATACGCAACGCGGTGAGCGTAATAATGTTTGCCACTAATAGTGAATTGACCATAGCCGTTTCTAGAAACGTACCCAATCCATAACCAACAGGTATCCGTCTTATCAACCTTTTCCCAAAATCTTTTCTCGATTGTTTTCACCCTTTCTTCGATACGTTCACTACCATTTTACCACGTTTTTCTCCCGTGTCAAGTGGTTGGGATGTTTATGTAACCTGATCAGGGCCGGTTGTGGATAACTTTATACTCAGTAGCCTCAATGTAATTGTATAGATAATGAAATGCCTCGCCCGCCGTTGTAATGACGCCATCCAGTTGTAGCTCGTAAGCATGGTCTAGGATCGTCTTAAATTCTGGGCTGGGGGACAGACCAAGCAAAATGAGCATATCCCCAGTCGCCAAACGCTTCGGACCACCAGGTGGAGAATCAGTCTGCTTCACCATACGCTCGAACTCGTCAATCTTAGCGAATGAGTCTGCAGGATCAGCGGGTGGTCTACCTGCTGCATCTGCTCGGGAGACGATAGCTAGGAGGTCCAGACGCGAAACCTTCGTTGATAGTCTCCGTATTCCCCGCGCGGAAAATTCCTCCACATGGAGAGGGTACAAGTGGTTCTCGACAATCGGGATTACCTGCTTAGCCAGTTCGTACTGACGCATACGGTGGAGGAACGAGATAGTCGGCTTTGCGCCAGCTTCCTCGTGTCCCCGAGCGCGAATTTTACCGTCCACGAACTCCGTAGTCGAAACCTTGCCGAAGTCGTGGCACAGAACAGCGATGCCAGCGATCAGGTCATCCTCGTCGTTTCCCGTCTTCAGGTTCTGCGCCCAATAGTCTAAGGCACACATAGTATGAGTGAACACGTCACCCTCAGGGTGCCACTCTTCGTCCTGCGGAACACAAACAAGATGATGGATCTCAGGGAAAAGTGACTGGAACCAATCCATCAATTCAAGTTCGCGGAAGAAGGTGCTTGGGCAACGTGACTCAAGAACAACACGCTTGAACTCCATCCATACCCTCTCAACAGGAAGATGAGGTATCACGGGACGCATAGTACTACAAAGGTTCAGCGTAGACGATGGAATTACAAACCCAAATCTAGATGCAAACCGAGCAGCGCGGAGGGGGCGTAGAGGATCGTCCACAAACTGCGGCGAAGCATGATGAACATTCATAAGGCTCATATCACGCTTTCCACCCAGCGGATCGAATAACTCATCGGTTAAGGGGTCGTAGCCGAGGGCATTCATGGTGAAATCCCGTCTCCGTGCGGCGTCCTCGAACGACATGTACGGGTCACCGATAACGTCGAAGTCTTTGTGACCGGCACCAGTCGCATTTTCGCGGCGGGGAATGGAGATATCAATAGGCAGACCCTTGACCTTGAGAACGCAGAACTGTTCGCCAACTTCGTCATACTCGATCTCCAGCGCGTTAAGAATCATCTTGACTTCCACCCACGCGAGACCAAAAACCTCCAGGTCGATATCCGTGGCCGACTCAAAAATATCAGCCTCGCCGGACATGTAGAAATCACGAACAGCACCCCCGACAATGATGGCGTGACCACAGGCGTCGTTAACTAGGTTGACGATCTTAGTGACAGTCGTCTCTAGGTCATTAATCATCATATATCTCCCAATTCGTCGGGGTTTTCTCCTTCGTGCATCTCTTCATACTCCAAATTATCCATCAGGAGCGCCCATTCTTCTTCAAGTTGTTCGTTTAGCCAATCAGACTCGCCGTACTCTTTTTCTGGCTCCATGTCATCGTAACTCATACTCACTTTTTGTCCAAGCTTTCCATGACGGCCATTATACCAGTCATCTTCGGTGTTTGGTAAATAAACTTTAGGGGTAATACTTTTCTAACTTCCCTTATATACGCGCGGCGTAAAATTCTATCTATCTTCTTCGGCCCGCGAAAAACCCACCACTCTTCTTTGATGGTCTGAGGAATGGCTTTCCATTTAAGTCTCATACTGGTCTTTTGCATAATTGCATCCAGCTGTGAACCCGTCCTTATATCCGTCGTCATATGCAAACTCTAACCTAGTTTTTCGGACGGGGGGAGACGTAGCCTCAGGAGCGCTATCCTCGTTGAGTGCTATAGCTAGTGTCGCATAAGCTATGGACCTCGTAGCCAGTGCTGCAACGTTCTCAGGAGGTAGGGATGTCTTTTCCGACCACTCTAGGTCTCTCTCTGCTGATCTGAGTGCCTCTTGCTTATTCATTATCGTCCCTCTCATTCTCGGCATCAAGGCCGCTCAGGTATCCATCGTCGTAACCACTTTCGTAACCATCACTTTGGCCATCGCTATAGCCGTCATTCCACCTGTCGAGGCCGTACTCCTGACTATAGTCTTCTGTGAGTGGTCGCACATCCTTCATGGCTTCACTTGCGGCGAAGGAGCCAAAAAGGGTCGAAAGTATTTCTTCGATTTTCTCCAGTAGTTCTTCCATCAGTATTGTTCTCCTAAATATCTCTTTAAATCGCTGGCTTGGTAAATGTCATCTTCGTAATCATTCCCCCACGCTGACTGATCTTCTGCTTCCAAATCTCGCTCGGGGTAAGTGAGGTGCTCAGAAGACACGAGTACCCAAGTCTCCTTCACAAGCTCAGTAGATTCATCATCATCTTCGAACCACTCTAGCTCGGTTACGAAACTGTATTCTCCACAAATATATTCTCCGTCCTCTCTTCGGTACGTGGTCATCGTCTTTTTAGGTTCCGTCTTCCCCGACTCAAAAAATCTAAGGCGCGTTGCTGCATCCTCCCAGTATTTTTGGGCGGGGGGAATGACGGACCAGTAAGCCTCACCCATCAGTATCCTCTCCCATATCCACGAGGGTGCCACCAGAACGCGAAGATGTGGTACCCAATCCAAATGTCCAAGTTTATTCCAACGAGGGGAGTAGCGACAATGAAGGCACCGAGCCTCCACGCATTATCTCCCTTCTGCTTCTTGGTATTGTAGTGACGGGTGTAACCCAAATACTTTATCCTACTCATGTATCCTCCCTGGAGCGGCCTTCGTGCCCTGATCATTCCTGCACCACGTATCTGCATAGTAAGTGTGGAAGTACTCGCCTGCTTCGGGATGTTCTCCGCCTTCCGCGAGACGGATAAAACGATCAAGGTCGCAAGGATTGTTACTCACCTCGTCTATGCAGTACAGGCATTGTGTGTACGCCATCAGATAGTTCCGAAGTCGGGTTGCGGGCGCTGTAAAATTGCGGCGGCGATAGCGAGGTTAGAAGACGCAACTGCACAAATGGCTAAGATCTGAGCGTACTCCTCTAGACCTTCACGCTGACTGAAGTCTTGAACGTTATCCAGGAACCTACGTGTCCGCTCTTCGTTATCTGCGTATGTTCGAATTCGAGTGTCTGTCATGTCTCCAGTATACATGAGTCTAGCTACTCTGTCAAGCCCTTTTCTTGAACTTTTGTTCATATGGACAAATCCTCTGCGCGCTGGGATTGGATTTCGTGATCTTATGGGCAGTTTAAGGATGTATAGGGTTTTTGCTATACTATATAATTATTTGTTATACTTGACAACCGGTAAGATCTATGCTAAACTTTAGATGAACGAAAGGTAGAAATGGCTCTACTTAAAAAGGAAGAAATCGACGCGCTAGTGACTGTCGCCTGGAGTACCGGGGCACATAATGTGCTGCTACTGGACTTCGAGAAATCAACGGTAGACAAGCCTAATTTGCAGTGGAACTATCTCACGCAGAATCAGTTAGGGGAGTTTCTGATCGACATGAACCGTAAGGCATTTTTCGCCGGGGGGGGAACGGAAACTCCAGCAGAGAAGTACTCGTGGGATCGTAACGACTCACTTGAGACCCCTCTACAACTCTTGAAGTTGATCGGACACTACATCTACAACTCCGTTTGCGCCGAGTGGTTTTTTAGCAGTCAAAAGATCTTCTGCGAGAGCCTGATCGGGTTCACTATTCAGCAACTCGACGGATATGAGGAAGCGTAATGGTAGTAGAGAAGCAACGCATGGTCACCTTTCTCTGCCCTAAATGTAACGCTCGTCAAAAGCAACCATCATTCGTGAAGCAGGTCTCGCACGTATGTCCTATGGCCAAAGTCGGCAACAAGATCGTTGAGATGAAACTGGTGGGTTAGTCGTCTTTTGGTCTTCCGTTTCCCCGCTCTGGAATTTTTGATCGGGGGAGACGGGGCTAGTCAGGGAGCAACTCCCCTTCGATGATTCCCGAAGCCCATGAAGGAGACAAAGCATCTCCTAGTTCTGCCATAGACTGAGCGAACATGTTGCG
>Ga0208357_1001436_pt1 | contig 17188 bp, 11 predicted proteins | sample NGESurdeep092012_6_FD_184487 | JGI IMG/M metagenome (GOLD analysis project Ga0208357, IMG submission 184487) | Arctic peat soil microbial communities from Barrow, Alaska - NGEE Surface sample F52-2 deep-092012 (SPAdes) | ecosystem: Environmental > Terrestrial > Soil > Wetlands > Peat ... | reverse complement strand
ACCCGGTTATGCCGATATACCGGGCCTTTCCTGATTGCTGCAAACCTCGCAAAGCTGGCAGCGTTTCTGCTGCGATCTGTTCGACGCTTCCAAACTCTATGTCATGGACTTGAAGGAGATCAATGTAGTCGGTTTTAAGCCGGGCCAGCGATTCGTCTACCCCTGCAAGAACCGTTCGAGCGGAGAAGTCAAAGTCATTGGCTCCGTAGCGTCCACACTTGGTGGAGAGAACGACCTGGTTTCGTTTTCCAGAAAGTGCCTCACCGAGGCGCTGCTCCGCGAGCGTCATGCCGTAGTAAGGCGATACATCGAAGAAGTTGACTCCCTGATCGATGGCCGCATGTACGGCACGCGTACTCTCGACAGGATCGACCGCGGAAAAGACATCGCCAAGGGGAGAGGCACCAAATCCGAGAACAGACAGGTTGAGTTCAGTCTCGCCGAGGTTTCGATAGCGCATCAAATTCTCCCGCCGTACCCCGAAAGGAACGCTCGAATGAAGGTCTTGAATCTAAGCATGAATAGCATGAAACATCGTTAAAGTAAACGATGTTTAGAGATATCACGCATATACAATATTGGCGCAGTCGATTCTAGATACTTGCACGAGGTCCGAGAGTGACCAGATGTCCCTGGCAACCGCCGCAACTCGTTCAGCCCTGGCCCGGCGCACTTCTCTTTCCATAGACAAAATGTCGGCTGGCTGATCTCATGCTTTCGGTAGGTCTCCACCACCGTGTCCCCAGACTCCGCCTCCTGTAACACCCGCAGAGTCTCCTCTTCGCTTTGTCCACGCTCGCCCATACCAGTTCCCCTCTACTACTTCCAGAGAACCACATCAGGCCTATTCCTCAACTTCAATCCGGCTTAGTTTTTGGGTCGGCTCACAACCGAGAAGCTCCAGTTATGAACGGGTGAGAGAAGTGAGGGAGGTCAAAAGAGCTTTACCCCACGACTGATACGAAGCGCGAAGGCCTTTCTGCGTTCCAAGACACTTGGCGATCCGCTAGTGCCTATTACGTCGCATCCAATCGCCTGTATAGTTCGATGTATGACTGTTCGAATGAAGGACATCGCGAAGGATTTGAATCTTTCCGTTGTCACCATCTCTAAAGTCTTGCGAAATCACCCGGATATCGCCGATGGAACACGCGAACGGGTTCTCCAGCGTGTAAAAGAGCTTGACTATCAGCCAAATATCATGGCGCGCAGCCTGGTGACGGGCCGCAGCTACCTAATTGGGTTGGTCGTCCCCGATTTGCTGCACCCGTTCTTTGCGGAGATCGCCAAATCACTTTCAGCTGCAGTTGGTCAACGAGGGTACTCCCTGATGATCTCTTCGTCAGAGGAGAATGCTGAACTCGAGACTCGCGAGGTACAGCATTTGATGGCACGCCAATTAGACGGATTGGTTATAGCTTCAACAACAACGATTACGAATTTGTTTGATCGAATTGATCGCCAGGGACTTCCGTATGTATTGATCGACCGAGAAATTCAAGGCCTCACAGCCAACTTCGTGGGCACAAACGATGAAGCTGCTGGAAGGATGGCGACAGAACACCTCATTGATCAGGGGTGCCGTGTGATCGCTCATATTCGAGGAAGAAATAACAGCACGGGAATTCGAAGATTTGACGGATACAAGAATGCGCTTCAACGCCGAGGGCTCAAGTATTCCGAATCCCTGGTCGTCGCTCGTTCCAGTGTAGATATCGAAAGTATTCGGCTCGGCGCCGAAGCCATGCGTCTCCTGTTGAGACACAAGCCGCTCCCAGACGGGATTTTTGCATATAACGATCCACTGGCAATTGGCGCAATGGATGCGATCCTGGAAGCTGGGCTGCGTATTCCGGAGGATATAGCGGTCATCGGCTGCGGGAACCTGCATTACAACAGTTCTCTTCGAGTGCCTCTCTCGAGCATCGATCAAAATAGCGAGGCGATAGGCGAACGCACGGCTGCGATCCTGTTGGGGATGATCGAGTCGAAGGTTCGACCGCAAGCAATGAGCGTCATTCTTGAGCCATCTTTGAAGGTTCGCGCTTCAACGATCAGGAGTTCTGAAGCTGCAAAGAGCGGGGCTAAATATCAGCCTCGAGAGCGTTCCAAGCGCTCACAAACATCAAGCTCGTTGCAGAGGACACGCAAATCGTAAAGCATTGCTTGTGACATTCCAAGACATCCGTTTCCTTAGGCGAGAGTGACTTTCAGGGCGATTGCATCGTCGGAAAGCTTCTGGGCGGGAAGCCGGACATGCAGGCCTGACCCATCCTGGCGGTACTTGAGTTTGTCCTGGTAGCCCAACAGTTCGACGTTTGTGATCTTGCCCGGCGATTGTGGACTGACCGTTCCCAGGGCTCGAATGACTGCCTCGTCCCTAGGCCAGCCCAGCACGATTGCGTAGATGACCGTGTTGGCTTTGTTCCGTGTAAACCGAATGTCCTTAGGTCCCAGCTTGCTGACGCTGTTCCCCTGGAATGAGCCACTCTTCACTGCGTCCGGTCCCTCACCGTAGATCTTCCATGGGCGCGTGGCGTAGATGGCTTCGCCGTTGACCTGCATCCATTCGGTGAGACGGTCGAGGAATGCGATCTCCTTGCTATCGATCGTTCCATCGGGCTTGCCAGGAATATTCAGAATGAATGTGCCGTTCTTGCTGACCGTATCGATCAACCAATGGATGATGTCGCGTGGCGGAGTGTAGCCACCATACGTGCCGGGCTGGTTGAACAGGTCGCGCTGGTAATGCCACTCTCCTATGCAGGTCTCCGACTGCCAGGGATACGGCATGATCTTGTCGGTAAGGCCGCGTTCGTAATCGGCAACGACAGACTTGGCCAGACGGTCGGGGACTTGTTTCACGTTGACAACGGCCTCCATCTTTCCACCATGGGTCTTCAGGTTATGGTTGTAAAAGTAGGAGCCGATGTTCATCCCGCCCCATCCAAGAGGAAGCAGCGAGTTGTCGAAGTAGAGCAGGTCTGGATCATGCTGATCGATCAGATCGCGGGTGCGGTCGTAGAAGTTCTTCACGTACGAAATGTCGGGAAGCGCGTCGGCGGGGTGTTTGGCGCCGTACAACCGCTGTGGATCGAAGCCCTCCCACCACTGATTTTTGCCTTCTACCGCGGTGAGATCGCCGTCATAGGGAACCCCAGCCAGCGGGCCGGTCTTGTCGGCTCCGTGCGAGGGCTGGAACCACCACCAGTTGCGTGCTTGGTGAACCGTTACGCCGAAGCGCATCCCCTGCTTGCGCGCTGCCGCCGCCCAGGTTCCGACGACATCTCGATGTGGTCCGAGGCTCTGAGCGTTCCAGGGCTGGTGTCCGGAGTTCCACGTATCGAAGCCGTCATGATGATTCGCCAGCGCAATAAACAGCTTGGCGCCCGCTTTCTTGTATCGGTCGATAAGTTGATCGGGTTCCCAGTTCAACAATGTCCACTGCGCGCAGAGGTCTTTGTAGCCGAAACGGGAGGGCGCGCCATAGTGGTCCGATTGAAATTTGTTTTGTCCGGAACCCTCCATGTACATGTTGCGTGCATACCAGTCGCCGTCCTCAGGGACGCACTGAGGACTCCAGTGCGCCCAGATGCCGAACTTGGCGTCGCGATACCACTCTGGTGCGTCGTATTGAAGCAGTGAATCCCAAGTGGGCTTGTAGGGACCGTCTCCACTCAGGTCGGCAATCGGAGAGTCGATCGGCACGCCATCCCACGATCCGCCCGGAATGGACAAGCTCGGCGGCTCGCCCCAGGCTGTCGGCTGCCACGTTTTTTCGTCGAGCTTTTCCTTTATGAATTTCCCATTTTGCAGAGCATAGAAGACCCGGCGGTCGGCTGGCGTAGCGCAGAATGCGGCATAGTCTTCCGTGAACGTGTCGAAGCCAACGGGTTCTGGGGTGGTGGGTTCTACGGCGATGGCTGGCGCAGTGCCGACTGCAGACTGTTCCGTTGTTTCGACTGTCTCCGCCACGGCCGGCACGGCCACCGTTGCAGCCGTTGCTGCGATCAGTTTGCAAAAATCCCTTCGACGCATACATGCTTCTCCTTAGACCAGGTTCATCGTGCACGTGATTCTATGGCTGCAAATTCTTTGGTGCCGATGTTACGGAACTGCTCTTATGAAACACATGGAGGGTCGCCAAAGATCAAGGCCAAGCAATGACGCCCTTCATAAAAGCGAGGTTGCCATCTACTCGTGCTTCTCCTGGACTGACAGCGGTTACGTCCTTCAGAACGCTCCCACGATTCAACGTGCGCCGTATCTTCTCGCCCATTAGCGTGCTCCTGATGCTGACCACAGACCCCTCGCGACTGTCGATGGCCGTCGCGCGGGACCGTTCCATTTGCTTAGTAGCGCTTCGCCAACAAGCTGTCCACTGCTAGAACACAGTCGAGCGACTGAACCCCACATATTGGATGTTAATGGGCCATGTGGAGTTCAATTTTCAATCGGTGTTAAGGACCAGAACGGTCGCGATTGGATCTAAGGCGGCGGCTGGAAGGTGGACGTCAACCGCATTCGATTTATCCTCGAATTTCAGCGGCTTGTGCGCGGGGTCTGCAAGGAAGTAGGCACCCGTGACGTGCCTGGGAACGTTGTCCAGGCGGAAATTGCGGCCGGGCCAGGTGAAGAGCTCAATGTAGATCTCGTGAGGGGTAGTCGTCGAACGCCAGTTCCATGCGGGAATGAATTTCGGCTTTCCGTCCTTTTCCTTTTCAGTTGCGCTGAAGCTTCCATCTTCGGCCCCGAAGAGCGTTGCTTGCGTGCCGTAGATAGCCTCACCATTGACGGCGAGCCACTTGCCCATCTGGTGGAGTCGTTCGACTTCCGGTAGCGGCACATTGCCCTTCGCATCGGGACCGATGTTGAGAAGGTAGTTGCCACCCTTGCTGGCTATGTCGATAAGATTCCGAAGCAGCGTCTCTGTGCTTTTGAAATTATTGTCGTAGGATTTGTATCCCCACGTGTCGTTCATGGTCATACATGCTTCCCAATCGCGGCCAGGGTAGCCCTTCGCGGGGATATATTGTTCCGGCGTATTGGTGTCACCCTCGTAGCCTCCCCCGAGCCGATTATTCCAGATCAGATTCGGATGCTGGTTGAGCAGCGTTACGATTTCGCCTGCGAGTTCTGGTGTCATATCCGCGGTCGGGGTATCGAACCAAATCACGACAGGGAAATCGCCATAGTTCGAGAGCAGCTCTTTCAGTTGCGGGATGGCCTTGGTGTGCAGGTACGTGGCGAAGTCGCCGTCCTGCGCTTTATCCCAGTGATGCGAGGGTAGATCATGATTGCCGGTTTTATAGGCCGCACCGCCCGGAGCGGTCCAGTCCTGATCCTGAGAATAGTAAAAGCCAAGCTTTATGCCTTGTTTGCGGCACTCCACGGCCAGCTCGCGAATGGGGTCGCGATGAAAGGGTGTTGCCTGGACGATGTTGAAGGCGTTAACTTTCGAATCAAACATTGCAAAGCCGTCGTGATGCTTCGCTGTAATAACGATGTACTTCATTCCGGCAGACTTGGCGAGGGCAACGATGTCGTGAGCACTGAACGCTGTCGGGTTAAAGTGATTTGCAAGAGCTTTGTAATTCGCCACGGGGATGGAGGCGTTATTCATGATCCACTCTCCGATCCCCGGGATCTGCTTGCCATTCCAGGTACCTGCGAGCTCTGAGTAAAGTCCCCAATGGATGAACATTCCAAAGCGAGCCTCCCTCCACCATGCCATACGCGCGTCGTGCTGCGCGGGAGTTTCCGTGTCCTGGATCGCTGCGACGGGATGGGATGCCGATGTCGCAATGTGCTCACCTTCGACCTGGGCGACGCCGACCGAAGAGGAAAAAAACAAGAACAGGGGGAGGACTGGGGCGATGAATCGGAGCATTGTCAATTGCGTTCCTTTCGTGTGTCGAAGAAGGATGGTGATGAAAGCAAAAACGTATTACCGCTGGAACCTAAAGTGTTCTGAGCGCGATGACGCTTACGTTCGTGTCGAGTGCATGAGGAGGAAGATCGATCTGTACCCCGGCATCAGTTTGCCTGAACTTCAAGGGTTGCCCATTCGCGATGAGATGTGCGGAGAGAATCTTTGGATCGATTCCGCCCAGTTCCAGCGGTGCGGTGGGCCAGTCGAGGACATGGACAAAGATGGTGCTGCCCTTCGCCGTGGTGCGTAGACCGTTCATTCCCTGCACGGGGCCATAGGTCGTGCCGTAGATGGACTCGCCGTTGATAGCGAGCCAATCGCCGATGGCACGAAGACGTTGCTGAAACTCAGGTTGAATGACGCCGTCTGGTTGCGGACCAACATTGAGCAGGAAGTTGCCCCCCCGGCTTGCTACTTCCACCAGGCTGCGAATGAGAAACTCGGAAGACTTGTAATTGTGGTCGTTCTTGTTATAGGCCCAGGTGTCGTTGATGGTCATGCAGGTCTCCCATAGTTGGAAGTCCTCGGGTAAGGGAACGGCGTTGGGCTTCAGTTGTTTCTCAACGGTGCGGTCGATACCGCTGATATCTACGTTACGCGTGGGGATTGCATTGGGGATGAATTGCTCCGGTGTCTGGAAGTCTCCTGGTACGCCGATGCGATCATTGACCAGCGTTCGGGGTTGGAGCCTGTGAATGAGATTGAGGAAACGCTGGCCGTCGTACTTCTTCTGGTCGTTCAGGCCATCGAACCAGATCAAGGCGGCTGGCCCGTATCGGGTGAGTAGTTCGGTAAGTTGCAATTGCATGTAGTCGAGATAAAGTGGCCACTCTGGGCGTTCGGGCTGGCCTTCCCAGTTCACGCTTGCCAGCTTCGATGTGTCGCGGAAGCCGGGATGGTAGAGGTCGGGCGGCGAATAATAGAATCCCAGCGGCATATTGGAGTGTTTTGCCGCCGCCACGAGTTCCGCTAGAATGTCCTTTCCATATGGAGTGTTGGTGATCTTGTGATCCGTGTAAGCGGAGTCGAACATGCAGAAGCCATCGTGGTGTTTGGTGGTGAAGACCATGTACTCCTGACCTGCAGTGCGAGCCAGATCGACTAAGGCCTGTGGGTCAAACCTAGTTGGGTTGAAGCGCTGCGGAAGGGCGCGATACTCCGCCTCGGTAATGCCGCCGGGCTTTGGCCTCATGATGGGCCAGGAAGCCTCGACGCTCGCCAGTGAGTAAGGCCCCCAGTGGATGAACATCCCAAATTTGGCGTTGCGATACCAGGCTGTACGTTCATCCTCGAAGATGGAACCAAAGGCCGCCGTGGGTAGGAGCGGTAAGGCAGAGGCGGCGAGTGCAAGTTGAAGGAACTGCCTTCGAGGATAATTGCAAGCACTCATATGGAGAAAAAAGATAAGACTGGGGTCGCGGAGATGTCAAGCCAGAGCGTGAAATGACTGGTTATTGAGGCTAAAATGCCGTTTGACAGTGGGTAATACCGAGGCGTACGGTTTCAGAGATTCATAGATTTAAGTGCTCAAACTATGTCAACGCATTCATCTCTTTCAACGAAGGGTCTAGTGAAGACCAAGCTGGCAGAGCGCTTGCGGCGCGAGATCGTAAAGGGTTCGCTGGCTCCTGGCGAGCGAATCGTGGAAGGCAAGTGGGCACTGAAGTTTGGGGCGGCGCAAGGCTCGATTCGCGAGGCGATCAACATCCTGGCTCAAGATGGATTCATTCGCAAGGAGTCTGGACGGAGCGCCCGCGTGATCAATCTGAGCGAAGAGGATGTAGCGCATCTCTATAACCTGCGCGGCGCGATCGAAGGTCTGGCTGCGCGATTGGCTGCCGCCGGACAGCCTGATTTAAGGATCTTGCAGTCGACAGTGCACGAGATGCGTGAGGCGGCAATGGCAGGGAAGCGCGAGCATCTGCTGGACTGCGATCTGCAGTTTCATATGGAGCTCTGCAGGCTCTCGCAGAATCCATACGTCATCGAGCAGGCGCGTCGCATTCTGCTTCCATTCTTTGCCTTTGTGCGGATGCGGGTAACGACCAGCGGGCAAGAGACTACGGTGTGGGGCAAAGATCTGGAGGCACACCAGCGAATCGTTGACCTGCTGCGCGAAGGCGAGGGCGACGTCGCTGAGCAGTATGTGAAGAGAGCGATGGATCGCTTTGGGAGTGCGGCCTATGGGCTATGGGAGAGGCGCGTCTGATATGGCAGATGAACTGACCGGGAAGGTGATCGTGCTGACGGGGGGCGCCGATGGGATTGGCCGCGAGTGTGCGCTTGCCTACGGGCGCGAAGGTGCGAGGGTTGCGATTGTGGATCGCGATCTGGACGCAGCTCGTCGAACGGCAGCGGAGTTAGGCTGCGGCAGCATAGCGCTGAGAGCGGATGTCTCCGATGGGGAGATGATTCGCATCGCGCTGACCGCGGTGCTCGATCGATTCGGACGCATCGATGCGGTCCACAATAACGCCGGCATTTCGAGTCCCTCCAAACCGCTTCATGAGACAACGGAGGATGAGTGGGACGACGTGCAACGAACGAATGTGAAATCCGTTTACTGGACGACACGGTTTGCATTCGAAGCTCTCAAGGCGAGCCAAGGCTGCATTTTGAATACGGCAAGTATGGTGGGGCTGATTGGACAGGCAGAACACGCGGCGTACGTGGCAAGCAAGGGTGCGATGATCTCGTTGACCAAAGCGATGGCTGTCGATTATGCGAGCTACTCAATCAGGGTTAACGCAATCTGCCCCGCCGGCGTATGGACGCCGATGCTCGAGCGATGGTGCACTGAGCAGCGAGACCCAGATCGTATCCGGGAATCTCTGGACGACATTCACCTTTTGGGCTATTGCCCACGCGGAGACGTGATCGCAGACGCTGCGGTGTTTTTACTATCTGCTAAAGCGCGGTTCATGACAGGATGCATTCTTCCCGTGAGCGGCGGAGCGGAATTGGGTTACAGACGATAACGAAACCGGAGAGGCCATGCCTACCTACACCATCAACAGGATCTCCACTCGCGATGCGAGATACGATTTGCCTGCAGGGGCGGGAACGGATGCCGTGCATACCAATCCTGAATATTGCTTGGCGGTCACTCTGCTGGAGAGCGATCACGGTCTCTGCGGAACGGGGATCTGTCTCACGCTTGGGGAGGGAAATCAACTCGTATGTAAGGCGATTGAACTGCTGGCTCGGCCACTTGCCGGGCTGGAGATCGAACAGCTCATGGCCGACTTCGGGTGCGTGAGTCAGCGACTAGCGAACGATCCGTGTCTGCGCTGGCTGGGGCCGCACAAGGGCGTGGTCCATCTGGCGTTGGCGTCGATTACCAACGCCTGCTTCGATCTGTGGGCGAAGAGTCGCGGTGTGCCGCTCTGGAGACTTCTCCTTGACCTGACGCCAGAAGAGGTAGTTCGGTTGCTGGACCTGAGCTATCTGGAAGATGAGTTGACCGCACAGGACGCGCTTGATCTGCTCCGCGACAAGATGGGCAGCCGCCATGAGCGGGAGCAAATTCTTACGACGGGCTATCCCGGATACGACACTTCCGTTGGATGGATGGCATACGATGACGCGAAGGTGCGTGAACTGACGCTGCGCGCGATGGACCAGGGATTCACCGCCTTCAAGTTGAAGGTGGGCTCTCCTGATGCGGAGCGCGACCTGCGCCGAGCGATGATGCTACGCGAGTGTGTTGGAGATACTGGAACACTGATGCTGGATGCCAACCAAAGTTGGAATCTCCCTGTCGCGCTTCGCCGCTGCCGAGAACTCGCGAAGGTGCGGCCGCTTTGGATTGAAGAGCCGACACATCCTGACGATGTGCACGGTCATTCCGTGGTGGCGAGTACGATCGCGCCAGTCAAAGTTGCTACAGGAGAGCACATACCGAACCGCGTGGTCTTTAAGAATTTCATGCAGTCCTCGGCAGTGCATTACGTGCAGGCCGACTGCACAAGATTGGCCGGAGTGAGTGAATTTCTGGCTGTGAGTCTCATGGCGAAGGAGTTCGGACTGCCGGTGGTACCCCATGTGGGCGACATGGGCCAACTGCATCAACACCTAGTGTTGTTTAACCATATCGCGATGGGGCACGAGGCATTGCTACTGGAACATATTCCCCACCTACGTTCTCACTTTGTGTTCCCAGCGCAAGTGAGCGGCGGTGTTTACAAGCCGCCACAGGAGCCAGGCGCTTCCTGCGACCTCAAGCCTATCCAATAGCGGAGCTAGGAGCTATGTGACTGAGAATACTTTGTACGGCGTTACCCTGACCATGTTCGCTGGCCTGATGGCAGGCAACTGCATGTTGCCCATGAAGTTCGCGCGATCGTGGCGCTGGGAGAATGTCTGGCTTGTCTTCAGTGTGGTCTCGCTCGTCATTCTGCCCTGGGCGCTTGCTATTATTCTGGTCAACCACCTTCTGGATGTCTATCTCGAGCTGACGTGGGGGCAGTTGGCCGTTCCGCTACTGCTGGGAGCGGGCTGGGGCATTGCACAGATCCTGTTCGGCATTTCAGTGAACCGCCTGGGGCTGGGCGTGGCCTATGCAATCATCATTGGTCTTGGAGCGGTTTTGGGAACGCTCGTACCGCTGCTGGTGCAGCATAATGCGGCAGTGACGGGGCATGCCGCGTACTTCATCTTCAGTGGTGTTGTCATTATGGTTGGAGGAGTCTTCTTCACGGGGTGGGGCGGACAGATCCGTGAATACGCATCGAACTTTGCGGCGGGAACGAGCAATGTGCCCTCCCGTCAAGGGTATCGAGTCGCGGTCGTGCTTGCCGCTATTTGCGGCCTCATGGCACCAATGCTGAACTATTCCTTTGCATTCGGACAGGATATAGCTCAGGAGGCTGTCCGGATGGGAGTCCCCGTCCTGCACGCGGGATATGCGGTGTGGCCCGTCGCGCTGGCAGGGGGATTTGTTCCGAACATCGCGTACTGTCTCTATCTGCTATCAAAGAACGGAACGTGGAAATCTTTTCATTCCCCTGGGCCGGATTTCGGCTGGTCATCGCTCATGGCGGTCCTGTGGATGGGATCGATGGCGCTCTACGGCATGGGCGCGAGCTGCTTGGGACTATTCGGAACGTCCGTCGGTTGGGGGCTCTTCCAAATATTCATGATTATGACGGCTACGCTATCAGGAGTTCTGACGTGCGAATGGAAGCGCGCGCCACGAAGGGCAATCGGGCTACTGGGAGTCGGACTCTCATGTTTGACGGCAGCGACGGTTCTCCTGGCGCTGGGCAACATTCGATAAATTCCTTGACAGACAGTTTCGCAAGCCAAGGACTCCGTCACGCAACTACTCGCTACCGCGAGCGGTAACGGGCCCGGCACCAGCCGCATCGTTCTGGGCGTCCACCAGTGTGCTCCCCTTCCAAGCCTTCAGTTGCGAGTCTACCCATTCCGCTGGGTTATCTCTATGGCACAGCACGCAGGCATTAGGGCGATCGCCTTGTTGCGTTTGGCAACTAACCTTGGCCCATCTTCGGAAGTTAACTTTGACCCACCTGTGGAAGTTGATGGGCCATTGTCGTGTTGAGGAGATTCGATGGGACCGGGCTGGAGCGTAGCGGAAGCCTGGTTTCATCGAGTGCGATCCTTCAGCCTGCCGTTTTGCTCCTGCCTTTCTCCATGGTTCTTCGGAATCGATAGCTGTCGGTTCCAGCCTCGATGATGTGGGCTCGGTCGGTGATGCGGTCGAGATCCTCATAGGAGACTGTGGCACTGGCAACCTTCTCGCATATCCAGCGTCCTGAAACTTGCAAAATAACGTAAACTTGCAACTAAGTGATCGCGACTTGCCTTTTAAGTGTGCACACACAGCAAGTAAGTGATCGCGACTTGCCTTTTGAGCGTGCGCGCACACAAACCCAGTAAAAGTAGCTATAAGTTCCTATGAACAACCGCTGGTGCTTCCGCATTCCATGCAGCGATAGCACGAGCCGTTCCGCGTCATGATACTGCCGCAGGTACTGCAGCTAGGCGCATCGCCCATGTTGTACATCGACTGCATCGCCGAAGCTGTGTGGTACACGCTGCGGTCCTCGACGGTGTCAAGAGGGCTACCCTGCTCGATCCCCGACCGCGCCGTCAGGTCTGGCGCGATGCCTTGCTGCGGCGGGGTGCGGTCCGTGTACTGGAAGGCTTCGCCGTGTAGCTCGTGGGTGGTCGGGGCGTCGTTGCTTGCCGCAACCTGACCGTAACCCGATGAAGCAGATACTCCTGCCGCAGAGGAGGACAAGTCTGCGGGTGCAGGCATGTACCCGCTGGGCAGTGCCGCAGCCAGGGTCGGCTGTTTCAGCCCCGAGAATAAATCCAGCTGCTGCCCCGAGAGGAACCGCAGCTGCATCCAGCGGAACAAATAATCCATGATCGACTTCGCATAGCCGAGCTCTTCCGAACCCGTCCAGCCCGACGGCTCGAAGCGAGTGTGCGCAAACTTCTCCACCAGCACCTTCAGAGGAACGCCGTGTTGGAGAGCCATCGAAATCGCCGTTGCGAACGAATCCATCAAGCCCGAAATCGTCGACCCTTCCTTGGCCATGCGGATGAAAATCTCACCCGGCGCTCCATTCGGATACAGCCCAACCGTGATGTAGCCTTCGTGCCCGCCGATACCGAACTTATGCGTAATGCTGGCGCGCTCGGCCGGCAAACGATGACGCACCGCGCGCGGTGGTGCCTGTGCATCGAGCGAGTCCGAGTTCTGGTTCGCGGCCTGGAGGAACGCCGCTAGCTGGCTCTGCGCAATCCCCAGCGCGGCTTGCGTGGACGCAAACTGGGCGGAGACAACGTCCTTCGCTTCGGCCATCGCCGCCAGCTTCTCAGCAGAAACCGCAGCGTTCGAGTCGACGGACGTTCCCTTCTTGTCGGCGTCGGTCTGCGCGCTCACGTTCAGAGGCTGCGTGCCCTTGGACCCATCGCGGTAGATCGCCACCGCCTTCAAACCAAGCCGCCACGATTCGGTATAAGCGTCCGCGATGTCCTGCACCGAGCAGTCGTTCGGAAGGTTTACTGTCTTCGAGATCGCGCCCGAGAGGAACGGCTGGGTCGCGGCCATCATCCTGACGTGCCCGGTCCATGCGATCGTGCGCGTTCCCTTCGCCGGCTTGAACGAACAGTCAAACACCGCCAGGTGCTCCGGTTTGAGCGCAGGTGCGCCTTCGATCGTGCCCGTCGCGTCAATGTAATTAACGATGCCCTCAACTTCGCTGTCCTTGTAGCCAAGCTTGAACAGCGCGCCGGGAACGGTGTTGTTCACGATCTTGATCATGCCTCCGCCAACCAGCTTCTTATATTTCACCAGCGCCAGGTCGGGCTCGATGCCCGTCGTATCGCAATCCATCATGAAGCCGATCGTGCCCGTCGGTGCGAGCACCGTAACCTGCGAGTTGCGATAGCCGTGCTGTTCTCCCAGGGCCAACGCCGTGTCCCACGCCTCCTGCGAGGCCGACTTCAGCTCGGAGAGTTGCGGCGCAACGAAGCCCGCGACGTCTTCATACCCGGCCGCTCCGGACTTGAGCGAGCGGTCGATGTTGTTCACCTCGGCGCGGTGCATGCGGATCACATCGAGGAAGGGTTCGCGGTTCACATAGAAGCCCGGGCACGCTCCGCCGTCAACACCATTGGACTGTGTAAGCGGAGTTGCTGCGCCCAGCGCGGGAGCGGTCGCGGCCAGTCGCGCGGACTGCGCATACGCATCACCGCACAAGATCGCAGTGAGTGTTGCCGCATAGGCCCGACCAGCGTCCGAGTCATACGGCAACCCGCGATCCATCAGCAGCGCACCGAGATTTGCGTATCCCAGCCCGAGCGGCCGATAGTCATGCGAGTTCTTGCTGATCTGCTCCGTCGGGTACCCGGCTGCGTCAACGATGATCTCCATCGCAGTCGTGACGACGGCGATCGCGTGACGGTAGGCCGGAATATCGAACTGGCCCCCAGGCGTGAGGAACTTCATCAGGTTGAACGACGCGAGATTGCACGCCGAGTCGTCCAGGAACATGTACTCGCTGCAGGGGTTCGACGCGTTGATGCGCGCTGTGTTCTTCGAGGTGTGCCAGCGGTTGATCGTCGTGTCATACTGCATCCCGGGATCGCCGCACTGCCACGTCGCTTCGGCCAGCTGATGCATCAGGTCCTTGGCGCGATACTCCTTCACCGGCTCCTTGCCCTTGACCGTGCGAGTCGTAAACATGCCATCGTGCTCAACGGCCTGCATGAACTCATCCGTCACGCGAATCGAATTGTTCGCGTTCTGGAAGAAGATGCTGGTGAACGCCTCGGAGTCCGGGCCCGACCCGTCGTAGCCAGCCTGCATCAGGGTCCAGGCCTTCTTCTCTTCCTTGACCTTGCACTGGATAAAGTCTTCGATGTCCGGGTGATCGATGTTGAGCACCACCATCTTCGCCGCCCGGCGAGTCTTGCCGCCGCTCTTGATCACGCCGGCGAAGGCGTCGAAGCCGCGCATGAAGCTGAGCGGGCCAGAGGCCGTGCCGCCGCCCGAGAGGGTCTCCATCGATCCGCGGATCGCCGACAGATTCGAGCCAGCACCCGAACCCCACTTGAAGAGCATGCCCTCGGTCTTCGCCAGCGTCAGGATCGAGTCCAGCGAGTCGTCGACCGAGTTGATGAAGCACGCCGAGCACTGCGGCCGCGAATAGCCGGTGCGCGAAAAAGCAACCTTGCCCAGCGTCGCGTCCCAGTGCCAGTTCTGCGCGTCCGAGTTCGGCTCCAGGCGGTCGCAACCAACGTTAAACCAGACCGGCGAGTTGAACGCGCACTTCTGGTTGACCAGCAGATGCGTAAGCTCCGCAAAGAAAATATCTGCATCTTCTTCCGACGCGAAATAGCCATCGCGCTTACCCCAGTCGCGAATGGATTCGGCTACCCGCGAGATCAGGTCGCGGACGCCCTTCTCGCGCTCCGGCGTCCCCACCTGGCCATGCAGGTACTTGGAGGCCACGATGTTGGTCGCAGTAACCGACCAGTCCGAAGGAACTTCGACAGCCTTCTGCTCGAAGACGAGGCGCCCCTTGAAGTCCTGGATGATGGCGTCGCGAAACTCCCATGCGAGTTCGTCGAACGGGTTGACGCCGGGCATGGTGAAGTAGCGCGAGAAGTGCAGTCCGGGGGACGAAGGGTGGGTTGCGGCTGCGGCTGCGACGGGCGTGGTTTGCTCTGCGGCAGCGGCTTGAATCATTTCGGACATTGAAGTACCTCTCGGGAGAAAAACTGGTGATCAGCCGGATGGGAATCCGGAACGTACCGGTTAGAGCTAAATATGGGTAGTCGGCCTTGGTGAAGGACGCTTATCCAGCCCACGTAACAGCTGGACAGGTGGCGTCGGGAGTCCTTGTCGGCGGTGTGGCCAGGACGTCAGGCGCTGCACCAGAGGCTGCGGGTGAAGATCAAAGTAACGCCGCATCTGGTACGAGTCAAGTATAAAACAACTAGATGTAGTGGTGTAGAAGTAGATACTCCCGAAACGCGCCCGAAGGCCCCTATGACTTCGGTTTTTCTGGGGTTTAGCTGTGGAAAGTTCGTCAATGCCACGTGAATTGCGGGTTTTCTGCTTCGTTAACGCGCGATGAATCCAGCCTACGGCCCGAAACCAGTGGACGCAAGGTGGAAGGCGGTGGAAATGGCGGCGGGAGGGTGGAAAAACGGCCGCACAAACGACCGATGCCCCCGACGATCTCTCGTCGAGGGCATCCAACCTTGCGCTGGGCAGCTGGCTAGTTCACCGTCAGCGTCACCGTGGTCGACGCCGTGACGGCCGGGTTGACGCTGTCGGCTCCCGTCACCGTGATCGTGTACGTTCCGGCGGCCGTGTTGCTCGTGGTGGCGGTCGTGCTTGTGTTGCTGCAGCCGGTCAGGCCAACCCCCGCCAGCGAGAACACCACCAGCAGCCCAATTCCGAGTCCCGCGCGCACCAGCCGCGACCGCCGACGCAACCCAATCAGCAGCAGCCCCCCCGCCAGCGCTGCCGGCACGGGCAGCCGGTTCCACGGCGACGCCGGAGCCGACGGCGTCGCAGGAACCGCAAGCGCCATGCCGCCCCCCGCCCCCCGCTTCATCACCGTCAGGCCCATGTTGTTGCACGTCGCGGCGCTCGTATACATCGTCAGCAGGCCCGGCTTATTGGAGACCGAGGTGATCACAGAACTGCTCACCGAGTAGCAGAAATTACTCAGGTTCGCCGGAACGCTGACCGTCAGATTGACGGTCCCAACGTATCCGCCCGCAGGCGTAACGTTGATCGTCGAGGTAGCACTGGAGCCCGCGGCAACCGCCGCCGGAGTCGTTGCGCCGAGTGTGAACGACGGCCCCCCTGTAGTCGTTGGTCCCGGAATCGCCAGCGTGAGCGAGCCCGTCGAGGCACCGAAGTTAGCGTCACCCGAGTACGTCGCCACCAGTACATGCGCCCCGACGGTTGCAGAGCTGAAGCTGTACGTCGCAACTCCCGCCGCGAGGGTCAGCGATGTGGGCATCCCGCCGTCCACAACCAGCGAGACCTTACCCGTCGGAACCATCGCAGACGTCGCCAGCGAAGCCACGGTGATCGTGACCATATCCGCAGCGCTGACAGCCGGTGTGGTCGTAGCGGCCGTGAGCTTGGTCGTCGACGACGGAACCGCCGACGCCGTCGCATAGTTCGGCCACGCCTTCAGCAGGTTGTCGAAGTCGATCGAGCCCAGCCCCGAGGCTGGATCATAGCCCGTGGTCGCGGCGTAATCGGTGAGTTGTGAGCCGGTAAGTCCGCAGTAGGTACTACCACCCAGGCACTGGTTGCCCCCGGTCGTGATGTCGTGAAACGCGCTCGAATACGCGGAGGTCTTGGCAATCGAGTACAGGATCGGGTTGATCACGCCCTGCCCAGTAGAGTTCTGGCTCTGGTTGATCAGCGCGACCAGGCCCGCGAAGATTGGCGCGTCGAAGCTCGTTCCGCCAGCCAGCGTGAGGTTCCCGGAGCTGGCGTCACGCAGACCGCTGTTGCAGCTCGCAGTCTGGTATGGAGGTGTGGTGGCTCCGTTCGCCACCGTGTACCAGGACGATGTGTCGCTGGTGCAGTAGGCGAAGGGTGCGTATCCGGGCGAGGCCGTCATCGAAATATCGGGGACCAGCCGGAACCCGGCGCCAAGCGTCGGAAACGACAGAACGCCGACGACCATGAGGATAGCGAACATCGCGACCGGTCCGATAATCGGAAAGAAGTTCAAGGTCGCGGCA
>Ga0208357_1001434_pt1 | contig 17211 bp, 21 predicted proteins | sample NGESurdeep092012_6_FD_184487 | JGI IMG/M metagenome (GOLD analysis project Ga0208357, IMG submission 184487) | Arctic peat soil microbial communities from Barrow, Alaska - NGEE Surface sample F52-2 deep-092012 (SPAdes) | ecosystem: Environmental > Terrestrial > Soil > Wetlands > Peat ... | reverse complement strand
TCATGCCCTGGAAACCCGCGGAAACACGCGGAACTCACCCCGATCCACACACCGTTATCGAACCGTTATATTCGCGATGCAGGGTGGCCCTTCGGCTTCGCTCAGGGACCGGGACGCAGCACTCCGGCAGTCTCACGCGCGAACTCCACGACCGCTGAGCGCAGTCGAAGCGCCAGCATGCGCGACCGAACAAACAGGCGGAACGCGGCCGCCCGTCGACACCGCTCAGAGAACGGCACACCGCCCCTCGGCTCCGCTCAGGGAACGACCGAACTGCCCCATCGACTCTGCTCAGGGACCGCCGAGCGGCGGCTACGCCCCGAGCGTGAGAAGCGGCCGCGAGTGCCAGGCGATCCAATCCTGGCTGATCGCATCCGCCGCTCGTGTCAGCAGCGGCAGGTGGTGGTCGGTCAGCGTCTGAAGAGAGGTCTCCGCACTGTTCGCATTCACGTTGACCGCAGCAACCGTGCGGCCCTCGCCGTCGCGGATGCTCGTGGCAATCGAGCGGATGCCTCTGGCCAGCTGCTCATCCGTCATCGCCCAGCCGCGCTCGCGCACACCCTGCAGCGCCGCATCGATTTCGGGTCGATCCGGCTGCCAGCGTGCCTCAAGACCGGACCGGCTCGGCAACGCGAGGGTCGCATCCAGTTCGTCCGGTGCAAGGGCGGCGAGCAGCACCTTTCCGAGCGAGGTCGACAACGCCGGAAAGCGCGTGCCGATCGTCACAGACAGAGTGACCAGCTTAGGCACGGCGACGCGTGCCACGTACACGATGTCTGAGCCGTCGAGCAGGGCGATCGAGCTCGATTCGTTCGTCTGCTGAACGAGGTGCTCGAGGTTCGGCCGCACGATCTCCCAGATACTGGTCGATCCGATATAGGCCATGCCAAGCTCGACCACCTGCGGAGTCAACATGAAGCCCTGCGCCCCGGATCGCACGTAACCGAGCTGCTCGAGGGTGATCAGAATGCGACGCGCGGTCGGTCGCGGCAGGGCCGATGCGACCGCGACCTCACTCAGCGACATGGCGGGGCGGGCTGCATTGAAGCAACGGATGACGTCGAGCCCCCTGGCGATCGCCTCGATGAAGTCAGGGCTGGAGTCCCGTCGCATGCAGTGTCTTCCGTTCCAACTCGGTGCCTATTGCGTCTTAGCCGTGGTCGTCTGCAACGTAGTGAGCGTGACGATCCACAGTCATGTATACCGCCTCACCGATCGGACGGCGCATTTCTTCGCCGAGATGCCCGAGCAACCCCGCGCAGCGTGCCAGCAGCACCGCCCCACGGAGCAGGCCGAGCGGCACGCCAATGTCGGCCAATGCTGCGCCGCACACGCCTGCGCCGTTCAGCGGCAGCGCGCGACCGAGGATCTCCGGATGCACGCGCCCGATCGCCTCGAACAGCTGCAGCTGCGGGCCGTACTGGCCTTCGTCTTTCGCAATTTGGATCATCACCGGAACGCGCGGGTCCCCCGCCTTGTGCACGGGGTGGCCGAGGCCGGGAACCAACTGGCCGGCGGCGCGGGCGGAGGTGATCGCCGTGCGGGCAAGCGCGTCGAAGTCGGCCGCGCTGACGGGCGGCTGGTCGGCGGCGTTCAGTGCCTCCGCGAGGAATCGTCCGGTGTCCTCCGTCACGCCGAGGAAGCGCGAGCCGCCGCCGAGCAGCCCGGCCGCAAGCGCGCCCTGGATCGACTCCGGAGCGCTGTACAGGGTCAGCCGGGAAGCGATCGCGATCGGTGTCAGGCCGTGGTCTGCGAGTGCGACCATCACAGCGTCGAACACGCGCGCCTGATGTAGTGTCGGCCGCTCCTGCGTCATTAGCCACAGCGCGAGTTCGCCGAAGCTTACCTTGCCGAGCATTTCGGTCGCGATGTCGTGGCCCAACAGCGACATAGAGGTCGGGGTCGACGTGCCGATCGACGTGGGGAACGAAGGTTGGTCGGTTTCAGTGCTTATGTGGTCGGTGCTCATGCGGATGCTCCATCGGTTGCGTTCGTTCTGTTGCTTGATGTCGTCTCGAGCCATGCAAGGACGGCGGCGCGGTCTCCGTCCAGGCTCGGCGGGGCCAGGTCGTAGCTCGGCGGAGTCTCGGAGAACGTGATCGGGTTGCGAATGGTCGGCATCGCGCCCGGTCCCCGCCCGGCCAGCACCACAGGCTCCAAGCCGAGGCGGTCGGCGAGTTGTACGCCCTCTGCGACGTTCTGAATCGGCGCGCACGGGAGGCCAGCGGCCGTCAGGATGTCGAACCACTCCTGCGCGGAGCGCCTGCTGAGGCGTTCCAGGAGCAGCGGGCGCAATTGCTCACGCTCGAAGTTGCGCCGCGACGGGGTCGAGAACCGTGGGTCTGTCGGAAGCTCAGGCAGATCCAGTGCCGCGCAGAGCGTCTCGAATTGGCCGTTGTTTCCAGCGACGACGACGAGGTCGCCGTCGCCCGTGGGCAGGGGTTCATACGGGAAAAGGCTGAGGTGGGCGTTGCCCATCCGCTCGGGGATGAAGTCGCCCGCGACGTACGCAGACGTCTGGTTCACCAACCCCGACAGCGCAGACGACATCAGATTGGTCTCGACGTGCTGCCCCTGCCCAGTCTGTGTCCGATGGTGCAGCGCCGCTAATATTCCCATTCCGGAATGCATTCCGGTCATCACATCGAAGACGGAGATCCCCGCCCGATACGGGGGGCCATCCGGTGAACCGGTCAGACTCATCAGCCCGGACAGCGCCTGCACCAACAGGTCGTAACCGGGCAGCGCCGCGCCCTCCTTTGTGCCGAAGCCGCTGATCGAGGAATAGATCACACCGGGATTCGCAGCCGCGACACTGTCGTAGTCGAGCCCGAAACGCGCGAGCCCGCCCGGCTTGAAGTTCTCGATGAAGACATCAGCACGGGCGGCGATCTGACGTGCGACCGCGAGATCCGCAGCATCCTTCAAGTTCAGCGCGATCGAGCTCTTGTTGCGGTTGATCGCAAGGTAATACGTCGCGTCGTCTCCGCGTGACGGTGGACTCCAACTGCGCGTGTCGTCACCGGCCGGGCTCTCGACCTTGATCACGGTCGCGCCGAGATCGGCCAGCAGCATCGTGCAATACGGCCCCGCAAGGATGCGGGAGAAGTCGGCCACAATGATGCCTGCAAGCGGCCCGGAGACGGCCGGCCTCAGATGTTCCAGGGCGGAATCGATCATCAGCACACCACCGACGGATATTCCTTTCCGAGCCAGTGCTGCAGTTTCGCGCCATACTCGCGCTGGAACGACAGTGGGCCGGACCGCGCGACGTAGTCATCGTTGTACATGCCGATATAGATCGTCAATGAGAGGAAGAAGTGCGCCCCGAGCTCGAACAGGGTGACGTAGTCGTGCTCGATCAATGCGGTGCGTTCCTGATCAGTGAATCCGGTCCAGCTGGTCGTCTCGGAAGCACTGAGCCGCGGGCCGATCTCCTTCTCCCAGCGTGCCAGGTAGGCGGCCGGCTCCGTCTTGTACTGCTGCAAGAAGTCCGGATCGCGGTCCGTCGTGTAGAGGAACTTGTCGACGTAGTACTTGCTCATTGCGGGGCTCCGTTCGGCAGTCTTTCATCGAGCGGGGCCCGATGGGGATACCAGGTGATGTACGCCTCGCGGGTGTGGAACAGGTCGAGGCTGTCGACGTAGTCGGCCTTGATCGGGCCGGCGATGCCCATCATCGTGACCAGGTCGAGGAACCCGTGCGTCGCATTTCCAAACGTGCCGAGGTTGTCTCGCGTGACATTCGCCAGCATCCCCTCCATGTCACCGGTCGCGAGCCAATTGATCGCCCGCGCGTCGAACTCCGGATCCGGCCCGTGGTCTTCGAACTGCCGGGGTCCGCCCAACTCAAGCGACAGATGCCCGCTGCCGATGGCGGCGATGCGCTGGTCGGACGGGTACTCGTCGATGATCTCGCGGATGGCCCGCCCGAGATCCCAGAACCGCTGCGGGGTCGGGAAAGGCGGGGCGAAGATGTTCGTGTAGATCGGAACGACCGGGAGGTCGGCATCCGGGCGGGTGGTGATGATGGGGCAGATGATCGAATGGTCGAGCTTCAGCTCGTTGCTGAACGCCATGTCGAAGCCGCGGTCGATGAGGCCCTCGAGCATGAACTCGGAGAGTTCCTCGTGCCCGTCGAGCACGTACTTCGGAATCCCGAACTCGCGCTCCTCGTTGTAGAACGTGGCGTCGTACTTCGGCGCCTTGCCGATCAGGAACTGCGGATAGTTGTCCAGAAAGAACTGATGGAAGTGGTCGGCACCGACCATCACCAGGATGTCGGGTTTGGCTCGGGTCAGGGTTTCGCGATACGCCTCGACCTTGCGCTTCCACTCCGGCGCTTGCGGAATCTGCTCCTCCGGCGGCGCCGAAGTGAGCTTGAGGTAGAACGGATGATGGGTAGTCGCCAACACGGCGGCGAGTTCAGCCACGGTCTTGTTTCCTCATTTCGACGGTGAATCGGATGCGAACTGTGAATCGGATGCCTCGTGCGCGCGGCGCACACAGTAGTTGCGGTATGCAATCGGTCCGGTCGCACCGAGCACGCCGACGAGAATCGCGCCGCCGGCCCAGGCCGGGCCGCTCAGCTCGGTCGATCCGAGCAGGTGGTCCATCGACCATTGGCCGGGACCGGTCAGTGCGATCACCACGGCCAGCAGAGCGTAAACCAGTGCGACCTCGAACCCGCCGAGGTGCGCCCACAGCCCGTGCTCGAAGTTGTACGCGATCGCAACGGTCATCGTGCCGACGACGATTGTCGTTCCGAGCGGCACGAACGCGCCGAATACGATCAGCGTCGCGCCGATGAGCTCGGAGACGCTGGACAGGATGACGAACGGCAGCCCGGGGCGCAGTCCCCACTTCTCGAACGATGCGGCAGTGTTACGGGCACCCTGCCCGCGGAACCAACCGAAGACCTTCTGCGTCGAGTGGCCGAACAGCAGCGCAGCGAGGATGAGTCGCAGCACCAACAATCCGAGGTCCATGGCATTTCCTCGCTGAATTCATTTTCGGACCAGTGTCCGATGAGTGGACACTCCACTATTGTCACGGATTCCCCGCCGTGTCAATGCCCAGGCGATAATCGGCGGCGTCCCGGTATCCTGAGAAGAGGGCGCACGAGCATCCGCGGAGCCCGGAGGACAGACTGTGATGAAGCGCAATACCTGGCAGCGTGAGGCCGTTCGCGAGGCACTCGGCTTCACAGACGGCTTCATCAGCGCGCAGAGCCTGCACACGAACCTGCGCGAATCGGGGTCGCCGATCGGGCTGGCCACCGTATACCGCGCACTGGCGGACCTCGCCGGCGAAGGCGACGCAGACTCACTGCAGTCCCCCGAGGGCGAAGCGCTGTACCGCGCGTGCACCTCGACCGGCCACCACCACCACCTGATCTGCCGCAACTGCGGTCTCACTGTGGAGATCGAAGCGGATGCCGTCGAGCAGTGGGCGCAGTCGGTCGCCGCGAAGAACGGATTCACCCAGGCGCGCCATATCGTCGACGTGTTCGGCCTGTGTGCGAACTGCAGCGCAACGCAAGAGCGAGACGAACCAGCGAGCACGTAGGTGAGCGCGCAGTGTAAGGAGCACTCGATGGCAGCACCGCACAAGCGCATCTACCCCGATGTGATTGGCATCAATCCCCTGTTCGCCCGCCCGGGTGAGGAGAAAACGGTCCCCAAGCGTGTACTCGCCGAAGACGGCATGCTGCCGGAGACCGCGTATCAGATCGTGCACGACGAGGTCATGCTCGACGGCAACGCGCGCCTCAACCTCGCCACGTTCGTCGGCACCTGGATGGATGCCTTCGCTACGCGGCTGTATTCGGAGGCGTTCGACAAGAACATCGTCGACAAGGACGAGTATCCGCAGACCGCCGCGATCGAAGACTATTGCTGGCACATGCTCGCCGAATTGTGGAACGCCCCAGACCCGGATCGGGCAATCGGAACCTCGACGGTCGGGTCCTCTGAGGCGTGCATGCTGGCTGGACTCGCGCTCAAGAGGCGCTGGCAACAGGCACGCCGGGCGGCAGGTCAGTCAACCGAGAAGCCCAACCTGATCATGAGCAGCGCCGTGCAAGTGGTATGGGAGAAGTTCTGCAACTACTTCGAGGTCGAACCGCGCTACGTTCCGATCAGCTCAGAGCACAAGACACTCGACGGCACCGACCTCGCAAAGTACGTCGACGAGAACACGATCGGCGTCGTGGCGATCATGGGCGTCACGTACACGGGAATGTACGAGCCGGTCGAGAAGATCGCCGCGGCGCTGGATCGTATCCAAGAGAAAACCGGACTGGACGTGCCAATCCACGTGGACGGCGCATCCGGGGCCATGATCGCGCCGTTCCTGCAGCCGGAGATCGTGTGGGACTTCCGGCTGGAGCGTGTGCACTCGATCAATACGTCCGGTCACAAGTACGGCCTGGTCTACCCGGGGCTCGGCTGGGTGATCTGGCGCAGCCGCGAACTGCTGCCTGAGGATCTCGTCTTCAACGTAACGTATCTGGGCGGGGAAATGCCGACCTTCGGCCTCAACTTCTCGCGCCCGGGCGCGCAGGTGATGCTGCAGTTCTACCTCTTCCTGCGGTTGGGCCGATCCGGGTATCGCGACGTGCAGAAGTTGGCACAGGATGTCGCGGTGTACCTGGCACGCGGCATCGAGGCGATCGGAGCATTCGAGCTGTGGAACGACGGCACGGACATTCCCGTGTTCGCCTGGCGGCTGAAGGACGGGCACACCACAAACTGGACGCTCTACCACCTGTCGACGCGACTCCGGGCGCGCGGGTGGCTCGTACCGGCCTATCCGATGCCGGCTGACCTCACAGACATCACCGTCCAACGCATCGTCGTGCGCAATGGGCTCAGCATTGACCTGGCCACGAACCTGCTGGAAGCGATCACGGAAGAGACCCACTATCTCGACTCGATCACCAGCGCGATGCCGGACGACCCGGCGGCAACAGGTTTCCACCACTGAATGCTTGCTTCCGCTGCGGCCAGAACTGCCGCGCCGGTTTGCGTGACACGCCAGGGGAACGTAAGCTTGATCCTTGGCTGAGCGGACTCCTCCGCTCAGATCGCATGTCAATCCCCCCTCCTTGCAAAAGCATCCCTCTTGCAAAAACCTCGGGGGATGAATCGTGCCGACAAGAGATCTTGGGCAAGGCATCCGCCTTGCGGTAATGATGGAGGACACCATGGCAGCAGTCTGCCAAGTGACCGGCGCCGTTCCAGGCTTCGGACACAACATTTCACACTCGCACCGACGCACCAAGCGTCGCTTCGACCCGAACGTGCAGCGCAAGACGTACTACGTGCCGTCGCTTCGGCGCAACGTCACCCTGAACGTCTCGGCCAAGGGCATCAAGGTCATTGATGTTCGCGGCATCGAATCCGTTGTCAAGGACATCCTGTCCCGTGGGGAGAAGATCTAATGGCAAAGCAGCAGGACGTTCGTCCGATCATCAAACTCCGTTCGACGGCAGGCACCGGTTACACCTACGTGACCAAGAAGAACCGTCGCAACGACCCAGACCGTCTGGTACTCAAGAAGTACGATCCCGTAGTGCGCAAGCACGTTGAATTCCGAGAGGAGCGCTAAGCGCATGGCAAAGAAAAGCATGATCGCCAAGAACGAGCAGCGCAAAGTTATCGTCGAGCGCTACGCTGCAAAGCGCCTCGAACTCAAGAAGGCCCTCGTCGATGCGAACGGCACAGACGAGTCCCGCGAGGCCGCACGCGTCGGCCTGCAGAAGCTTCCCCGCAACGCATCGCCGGTGCGCCTCCGCGGCCGCGACGCGATCGACGGTCGTCCGCGCGGCTACCTGAGCAAGTTCGGCGTCTCCCGTGTTCGCTTCCGCGACATGGCACACGACGGCCAGCTGCCCGGCATCACCAAGTCGAGCTGGTAACAGCCCGCAGTTTCGTGAATGAGGGGATGCCCGACTTCGGTCGGGCATCCCCTCTCGCGTTTTCGACGGTGTGATCGGGCGCTCAGGGGCCCCGTCGGGTCCTCAGAAATGCGGACACACCGCTGTTAAAGTGTGCGAAAGGCGCGGAAATCCGCGAGATATCGCGGGTTTCTGATACATTCAAGGCGGTCGAACAGACCAAACGTAACGGCCTTCGTGGCTCAACCGTTCCAGATAGATGATGCTGTATTCACAGCAGAAGGTCCGAGGAGGACACTCAATGGCTGACAAGTCGCTGAACAAGACCGAGCTCGTTGCTGCCGTTGCGGCCGCGTCCGGTCAGAGCCAGGCCACCGTCGGTGGCGTGCTTGACGCATTCTTCGCCACGATTGCGGACACCGTATCCAAGGGTGGCAAGGTCACCATTCCGGGTTGGCTCGCAGCAGAGCGCACGGCAACCGCCGCTCGTACCGGCCGCAACCCGCAAACCGGCGCCGAGATCAAGATCGCTGCCGGCCACCGCGTCAAGCTGACCGCAGGAAGCAAGCTCAAGGCATCTGTGAAGTAACTTCACGCTGCAGGGCCTCAACACGAGCAGAGGGGACGCTGGTTCGCCGGCGTCCCCTTCGTGCTCTCGGCGCACTCGGTGCGAGAAGAGGGGTCGACGTCGGTAAAGCCTAAGCTTGCTAGGTGAAGAGAGTGCAACGCGTGGCAGGGCCAGTCGGCCTCGTCGTCGTTGCCATCCTCGCCGTTCTCGCAGCACTCGCGTATGGCGGCGGCGCGAATCCGCCGCTTCTCGCCGATCCGGGTCCACTCGTGCGCTGGGGTCTGCCGATCACCAAGCTGCTCGTCAACCTGAGCGCTGCAGGCATGATCGGCTCACTGATCCTCACCTGCTTCGCGTTGAGCGCGAAGAAGGCGGAGTTCAACACAGCGCTTGATGTTGCAGCCGGCTCTGCCGCCCTGATGACGGTCACGAGTGCATTGACCGGTGTTCTCACCTACCTCAGCGTCAGCGGCATCCCGCTCACGTTCGATTCGACGTTCGGTCAGGGCGTCGGCCAGTTCGCCACAACCATCTCGCTCGGGCAATCCTGGCTTGAAACGACCCTGATCTGCGCCGCCGTCACGGTGCTGTGTTTTGCGGTGCGCAACGTCACCGCGCTCGTGTTCGTGACCGGCCTCGCGTTGCTCTCCCTGCTGCCGATGGCGCAACAGGGTCATGCGGCAGGAACAGCCGGCCATGACCAGGCGATCACGGCCCTCGGCCTCCACCTCGTGTTCGCTGCGATCTGGGTCGGCGGACTGCTCACGATCGTCTTTCTGCGGCGTTCGCTCGAGCGCAAGCGAATCATCGAGGTCATCTCGCGCTATTCGACGCTTGCGATCGTCTGCTTCTTCGTCGTCGCGTTCTCGGGTTACGTCAGCGCGGACCTGCGGATCGGAACCCTGGCCAACCTGCTCACGCCGTACGGCATCCTGGTGCTCGTCAAGGTGGCGGCGCTCTGCTCGCTCGGGCTGTTCGGCCTGCTACACCGCCGCTACCTGATCGACCGACTGCAGCGCGGCGGCGGACGCGGAGTGTTCTGGTGGCTGATCGCCGCGGAGCTCGGTTTCATGGGCATCGCGTCCGGCGTTGCCGCAGCGCTGGCCCGCACGGCAACCCCGATCACGCAGACGCTCAGCAGCGCAGCGACCCCCGCTGAGATCCTCACGGGTGAGCCGCTTCCGCCGCCGGCAACCCTGCAGCAGTTCTTGTTCGCCTGGAACATCGACCCACTCTGGCTGATCGGCTGTGCATTCGCGATCTTCTTCTATCTTGCGGGCGTCGTGCGGTTGCATCGTCGCGGCGATCACTGGCCGGTTCTGCGCACGATTTCCTGGATCGCGGGCATCCTGCTGTTGTGCTACATCACCAGCGGCGGTGTGAACGTCTACGAGAAGTACCTGTTCTCCGCGCACATGCTCGCGCACATGACGTTGACGATGATGGTGCCGATGCTGCTCGTGCCGGGGGCTCCTGTGACGTTGGCGATGCGCGCCATCCACAAGCGAACGGATGGCTCGCGCGGCCCGCGCGAGTGGATTCTGCTCGCCGTGCACTCCTGGATCGCGAAGGTTCTGGCGAATCCGATCGTCGCAGCACTCCTCTTCGTGAGCTCGCTCTGGATGTTCTACTACACGCCGCTGTTCCGCTGGGCGACCGTCGATCACATCGGTCATGAGTGGATGATCATCCACTTCGTCATCGTCGGCTACCTGTTCGTGCAGTCGATCATGGGCATCGACCCGGTGCCATACCGCCTGCCGTATGCGTTCCGGCTTGTTCTGCTGCTGGGCACCATGGGATTCCACGCGTGGTTCGGCGTGTCGCTGATGACGACGCACAGCCTGCTGCTGGCGGACTGGTACGGGTCGATGGGGCGTGTCTGGGGGGCCTTGCCCATTGTCGATCAGCAGACCGGTGGCGGTATCGCATGGAGCATCGGTGAGATTCCAACAATGCTGATGGCGCTCATCGTCGCGGTGCAGTGGAGCAGAAGCGACGCGAAAGAGTCCAAACGCAGCGATCGCAATGCCGACCGCACCGGGGATGCCGAGTTGAAGGCCTACAACGCGCGGCTCGCTGCGATGGCCGAGGAGGACCACGCACGATCATGACGACTCAGCTGACCCTCTCCCCTGAGCAGGCCGCAGTCTACGAGGCGATCGAGACGACCCGGCAGCACGTCTTCGTCACAGGGCGCGCCGGCACCGGCAAGTCGACGCTGTTGAATCACCTCGCGTGGAACACCGAGAAGCAGCTCGTGATCGCCGCGCCCACCGGTGTCGCGGCGCTGAACGTCGGCGGGCAGACCATCCACTCGCTGTTCCGCTTGCCGATCGGCGTCATCGCCGATCATGCGATCGAGCAGAGCGCCGAGTTGCGCAAGCTGCTCAACACCATCGATACGCTCATGATCGACGAGGTCTCCATGGTCAACGCCGATCTCATGGATACCATCGATCGCGCCCTCCGGCAAGCGCGGCAGCGCTCAGCTGAATCGTTCGGCGGGGTGCAGATCGTGCTGTTCGGCGACCCATACCAACTCGCGCCGGTGCCCGGTGACGCCGACGAGCGCGCGTACTTCGCGGACACCTACCGGTCGATGTGGTTCTTCGACGCGAAGGCATGGCACGACGCCGACTTGAAGATCTTCGAGTTGACCGAGATCCATCGGCAACACGACTCGGACTTCAAGGCGATGCTCAACGCGGTGCGGCATGGCCGCGTCACCCAAGAGATCGCCGACCGGTTGAACACTGTCGGCGCCCGCTCAGCGCCGGACGACGGGACGATCACGCTCGCCACCCGCAACGACACGGTGAACAGGATCAACGCGTCCGCCTTGAAGCGACTGCCCGGGCGGGCGCTTTCGGCGAAGGCGGAGATCACGGGCGACTTCGGCAGCCGCACCTATCCGGCCGACGAGACACTCGAACTCAAGGTGGGCGCACAGGTGATGTTCCTGCGGAACGACACAGGGCAGGGCGGCGAGGGACCGCGCTGGGTCAATGGCTCGATCGGCACCGTCACGCGCATCGACTCGACCGTGTTCGTCGACATCGACGGCCAGGCACACGAGGTCGAACCGGTCATTTGGGAGAAGTTCAAGTACAGCTACGACCCACTGAACAAGAAACTGACCAGGAACGTCGTGGCAGAGTTCACACAGTTTCCGCTGCGCTTGGCCTGGGCCGTGACCATTCACAAGTCGCAAGGTAAGACCTATGACAGCGCGATCATCGATCTGGGTGCGCGTGCGTTCAGTCCGGGGCAGACCTACGTGGCCCTCAGCCGGTTGACCAGCATCGACGGGTTGTATCTGAGCCGCCCGCTGCGACCGAGCGACATCATGGTCGACGAGGACGTGCGCCGCTTCATGGCGGAGCGTTGATGGTGGCGACCGCATAGACTTTGCGGGTGACCTCTGCCGAGCCGTACTACATCGCGCTCGGAGGCGGACGGTTCGAATCAACGGTGCATGCACAGGGCGCCTGGAACCCGCACGAACAACACATGGCACCGGTCTCCGGCATCCTGACCCACTGCCTCGAGGGCTTCTCGCCACGTCCTGACCTGCGGATGGCGCGGCTCAGTTTCGATATTCTCGGACTGATCCCGGACGGCGAATTCGAGGTCATCACCTCGATGCTGCGCCCCGGCCGCACCATCGAACTCGTGCAGGCCGAGCTCATCGCGAGTGGCCGCGTCGCGGTGCGCGCGACCGCCTGGCGGATGCAGCGCTCCGACACGAGTGAGGTCGCCGCGATCGAGGACCCCCCGATGCCCGCTCGCGACCAGCGTGCGGAGCCGGCATCGTTGACGACCTGGCCGGGAGGGTACATCCGCTCTATCGACGTGTACCCGACGGTCGACCACCGAGCCGGCGGTGGCAGCGCGTGGCTGCGGACGCGGCATCCGCTGGTCTCGGACACCCCGTACTCCGAGTTCGCGGCCCTGATCGGCCTTGTCGACACCAGCAACGGCATCGCGGTGCGGGTGCCGCCGGGTGCCGACGGCTACGCGTTCCCGAACCTGGACTTGCAAGCGCACCTCCACCGCGAACCGACCGGGCGATGGCTCGGACTGCAGAACTCCGTCACCTTCGGGTCGGACGGCATCGGTTTGACCTCCAGTGTTCTGCATGACGAGATCGGCCCGTTCGGCCGTGCGGAACAGATTCTCACTTTACGCAAGCTCTGAATCAGCCCGGGCGCGTGTGCCCTTTCTCAGGGGTAGAAAACTCTAGTTAGACTTCCAGTGGACAGCACGGCGACCATCGGGGGATGGAATGGGCAGCAGAGCGGGGCGGCTGAAACGCACCACGGCGCTCCTCGTGAGTGCTGCGCTCGTGCTCGGCCTCGCAGCCTGCACCGGGGCGGGCGCCGCACCGCAGGCTCCGGCACAAGCGGGCGGCTCATTGCCCACCGACGTGACCAAGCAGCTGCAGACGGCCGTGACGGATGCGATGACGCGCGCAGGCGCATCCGGTGCGATCGTCGGCGTCTGGGCGCCGTGGGCGGGCAGCTGGACGGCGGGGCTCGGCACCGTGTCCACGGACAAGGGTGCAGCGAACATGTCGACGAGCATGTCATTTCGCATCGCGTCCAATACGAAGTCGATGACCTGCACCGTGCTGCTCGCTCTGGTCGACGGAGGGCAGGTCGCACTCGCCGACCCGGTCTCCAAGTACCTGCCCAGAATGGTCGGGTTGGGCGGGATCACACTCGGCCAGTTGTGTCAGAACACGTCGGGCATCGCGGATTACGAGCCGTCCCTCGCGGCACAGTTCGTCACCAATCCGACACGACAGTGGATTCCGATGGAGTTGATCAGCGACGGGCTCGCGGAGCCGCTCGCCGGCAACCCCGGCGTTCAGTTCGCGTACTCGAACACCGGGTTCGTGCTGCTCGGGATGGCGCTGCAGGCGGCAACCGGCCGGAGTTGGAGTGATCTGTACCAAGCGTACGTGTGGGGTCCGTTGGGTTTGAAGCACACGAGCCTGCCGGACTCGGGCGTGCTCACCCTGCCGTCACCGCACGCAGAAGGCTATGCGAGCGCGCTCGATGCGAGCGGGCAGCCGATCTGCGACACCGTCCTGAATGACACGCAGCTGTCTCCGTCCATTGGGTGGACCGCCGGCGGCGTCGTTTCGACCCTGGGCGACCTGAAGACGTACGTGCAGGCGCTCGCGGGCGGGACGCTGGTTTCGGCCGCGTCGAGCAAGGCGCAGTGGGCGACTGTGCCGCTGTCCGGATCGGCACCGACCTGGCAAGGCTACGGGTTGGGTGTCGTCACGCTCGGGCCGATGCGCGGCCACGACGGAGACATCCCCGGGTTCATCAGCGCAATGATGACCGAGCCGAAGTCCGGCCTGACCGTCGTGGTCATGTTGAACAATTCGACGGTCGGAGGAGGATTCGCTCAACTGCTGGGCATGCAACTCGCTTCGATCGCCTCGAAGGTGCCGGCGGTGTCCGGCAGTAAAGCGCCGGTCATCGCGTTGCCGTGGTCGGCAGAGCAGGCCAAGCAAGCCATGGACGAAAACACGATCTGCCCGCCCAAGGGCGTCACGCCTGCGCCGGCGAACACAGCGGTTCCTGTGCCGCAGTCCGCGGACTGAGCATCGGCGACCCGTCGCCGCACACTGCGCCTCGCGCGCCGCACGCACCCTACAATCGAGCCATGCCGATTGTGCCGGAAACCAAGAGTTGGACCTGGGTGCTGGAGAAGCCGTGCCCGGAGTGTGGGTTCGATGCAGGCAGTCTCGCGTACGCGAGCATCCCCGCGATCGTCCGAGACAACGCAACGCAGTGGCCGGCCGTTCTTGCCCGACCGGATGTGCGTCAGCGCCCGAACGATCACAGCTGGTCGCCGCTGGAGTACGCAGCTCACGTGCGCGACGTGCATCGAGTGTTCCTCGGGCGCGTGGAATTGATGCGCGCGCAAGACGACCCGGCGTTCGCCAACTGGGATCAGGATTCAACAGCCGTCGCCGACCGTTACGACCTGCAGGATCCGACCACCGTTGCGCGAGAACTGACGGATGCCGCGGGCCACGTCGCCGCCGCCTTCCAGGCCGTTCCGCCGGAGGAACTCGGCCGCACGGCGCGCCGCAGCGACGGCGCGTCGTTCACGATTGCGACGCTCGCGCGCTATTTTGTGCACGACCCCGTGCATCACCTGTGGGACGTCACACACGCGGCGTGAGCTACTCGGCCAGGAACTGGGCCAGGGTCTCCACGAGCGCATCCGGATCCCAGCTGTGGTTCGCACCGGCGATCGTCACGGGGCGGGCAGTGGGCAGCGCCGCGGTCATGGAGGCGACAGCGGACTCCATGATCGGCAGTGTCTGCTCGCCGACGATGGTGAGCACCGGCTGCGTGATGCGCGCCCAGAGCGCGTCACGTGGCGCGGACTGCGTCCAGCCGAGCGCCTCTGCGTCGTCCTGCAAGCTCGGACCCATCGAGACCATGATCGGCCACCCGGGCGACTGCTTCGCGCCCTCAAGCCATTCCCGCGGCATGTCTTTCATGTAGTACTCAATTGCCGCATCTCCGTCGCCGGCGACGAGCCTCTCGCGGAGTCCTGCGAGATTCTCCTCGCCGTCCGTGCCGTTCTCCTCGCCGAGTGGGGCTTCCCACAACGCCAGCTTGGTGATCGGCAGGCCTGCCGCGGCCGCGGCCAGGCAGATCGCACACCCGGATGAGCTCCCGAACAGCGCGGATGAGCCACCGCCGACTGCGATCAGCGCCGAAATGTCGTCGAGTTCGCGTGCGAGAGAAAACGAAGTCGCATCCGCGCTTTCGCCGCGCCCGCGCCGGTCGTAATTGATGACGGTGAAGCCGCGGTCCGCGAGGGTGCGTCCCATCGTGCCCGTCTGCGGATCGAATCCCCTGAACTGCATAGCGCCGCCCACCAGGATCACGGTCGGGCCAGTGCCAGCCCGATCGTACGCGATTCGCGTGGCGTCCGCCGATGTCACGTATTCGGTCATTATTACTCCCTATAGCTGCGCCTGACCCATTCCCTCACGTGTTCCACCCGCGCGCAAGGGGTGGGGCGAGAAGTGCCAAAATCGGAAGATGACCGCGATGACGCCGGATCTTCTCACGCTTCCGAAAGCCGAACTGCACGTGCACATCGAAGGCACGCTCGAGCCGGAACTCGCCTTCGCGCTTGCGCGACGTAACGGCATCACCCTGCCGTTCGCATCCGTCGCGGAGCTCGCCGCGCAGTACCGGTTCGACAACCTGCAGTCATTTCTCGACTTGTACTACGCGACCATGAACGTGCTGCGCACCGAAGACGACTTCGCCGAGCTCACTCGCGACTATCTGACGTGCGCGCGCCGCCGGCCTGCACTGCGTTGCCCACGCAGGCGAGGAGGGTCCGCCGAGCTGTGTCTGGGATGCCCTCGACATCTTGCGCGTCGAACGCATCGATCACGGCATCCGTTCGATCGATGACCCGTTGCTGATCGCCCGGCTGGCGCGCGATCGTACGCCGCTGACGGTGTGCCCGCTGTCGAATGTGCGGTTGCATGCCGTGCCGAGCCTGGCGGAGCATCCGCTGCTGAAGCTGGCGGAGGCGGGCGTTGTCGTCACGCTCAATTCGGACGACCCCGCATACTTCGGCGGGTATATCGGCGACAACTTCACGGCGGCTCAGGGCGCGCTCGGCTTCGACACAGAGCATGCCGTGCAGTTCGCGCGCAACTCGATCGAAGCGTGCTTCGCACCGCTGCAGCGCAAAGCGCAGCTGAGCGCTGAGCTCGACCGCTGGGTCGCCGCCGCCCAGTAGCCCGGGGCAACCCGTGGCCGCCGAGGTGCTTCGTTATGTGCCCTCGGAGCGTCGCGTGCGCCGAATCGTGTAGCCGTTCGTCGGGCGCCCGGTCGTGCCGTACTCGAGGTGCAGGTCGAGCGCGCCGCGTCGCTCGAGTTCGCTGAGATACCGTTGCGCGGTCGGTCGGCTGAGGCCCAGGCCGTCCGCGATCTCTGCCGCACCGATCGGGCCACTGGATGTCCGAACGGCGTCGAGCACCTTCGCCATGGTCGGGGGCAGACGGTGGCGTGTGGCATCCGTCTTCTGCGTATGCAGGATTCCGTAGAGTTCATCGACGGATGCTTGATCTGCGACGCGGCCGGACGCCAATTCGGTGCGCCACCGCCGATAGGCGACGAGCTCGTTCTTGAACTGTTCGAAACCGAACGGCTTGACCAGATAGTAGATCGCGCCGCTGCGCATCGCGGACCGCACGGTTGCGAGATCCTGCGCGGCCGTGATCAGGATGCAATCGGGCGCGTCGTCAAGCGCGTGAAGTGACCGCAGGAGTGAGAGCCCGCTCTCGTCAGGAAGGTAGACGTCCAGCAGCAGCAGATCGGGGGTGAGGGTGGCGATCGCCTCGCGGGCCTCGGCCGCAGAATGCACTTCGCCGACACACGTGAAACCTTCTACGCGGTTGACGCGATCGGCGTGGATATGTGCGACACGAAAATCGTCGTCGACGACCAGAGTGCGGATCATCGGGCGCGCCCTGCAGGCGTCGGCTGGTCACCCGCGGTTGATTGCCCGTCAGCGGGCGCCGTGACCTGCGGCGCATCCGCCGCGTCGTGCTCGGGAAGCCACACTTCGAATCGGCCGCCTGGCCCGGGAGTCACCGTGATGTCGCCTCCCTGCCGGCGCACGATCCGGCTGACCAGGGCGAGCCCGAGCCCGCGACGCATGCCAGTTCTGCGCTCCGTTTT
>Ga0208357_1001431_pt1 | contig 17236 bp, 18 predicted proteins | sample NGESurdeep092012_6_FD_184487 | JGI IMG/M metagenome (GOLD analysis project Ga0208357, IMG submission 184487) | Arctic peat soil microbial communities from Barrow, Alaska - NGEE Surface sample F52-2 deep-092012 (SPAdes) | ecosystem: Environmental > Terrestrial > Soil > Wetlands > Peat ... | reverse complement strand
GATGACGTAGGACATCTTGCGGTCGGGGTATTCGGTCGGTGCGGCTACCGTGACTTTGACCTGTCGAGGTTTCACGAGAACCCAACGTTCTCTCGGTTCTGTGCGGACGTGTTTGAATAGTGGGGAGGCGTCGCGAAGAGCGGGCACTCCTTCCTCGAGGTTGTGCTGACGTTGTGCTGGTTCGTTTGCGAAGTCTCGAAAGTAGTTGAAAACCCAATATTTGCCCTCGTAGCTCAGGGGATAGAGCATCGGTTTCCTAATCCGAAGATTCGTGTAGCAGATTCGCGCATTCGCTTGGCAATCCAATGTTTTATTGGATCCGAATGGTTGATAGTGCCGAGGCGTCGCGAAATATTGGAGCAAGATTGGAGCAATTCGAAGTCGTAATTGACGCCCTCATGAGTCTCCGACTTCGAGAGAATTGGATGAGCACGAGGCGGAACGCGCGCAGATTGCGCAACGAAAGTGCGCGCTCAATTCCCAAGGAGTTGAGTCGCTCGCAGGTGCCGGCGCACAACACGCACAACGTGGTCGAATTGGGGAGGCTCGGCAAGATGATCGGACATCTCGCGGTCCCATCGGACCTTATGCCGATTAATCCGATCATCAAACTTGTCGGCGAACGTCGCAGGATCAAGACCTTTTGCGGTCGCCTTCTGCTCGAAAAGTAGGCATACATCATCAAGAGACAGGGCCACGTCTTCGAGGAGTCGAAATATGTCGTACAAATCTCGACACTGCACACGCTGGATTATGCAACGCAACTTCTCTGCGGCAATCTCGTCGATGGAGTAGACAGCGAACGGCAACGCCTCAGGGAGATCCGACCAAATACCGTCGAGTATGGTGTGCTGTTCTACCGAGGCCACAATTTCAGTGTCGGAGATGTCCAATTTGAGAAGGCGCGGCTTGCTGGCCTCTAATGGTCCGACGTAGGAAATTCGGTTTCCGACATTGGTGAGTTCGAGAACTGGGAGTCCCGCGTGGTGGCGTGCAGCATCTAACACCTCGACCAGTGAAGCGGTTGCTGCGATGGTGTTACCGCCGATGATGGTGAAGTCCAGATCTGCTGAGTAGCGGTAGTCGCCGATGTGCACCAGACGAAGGGCCGTTCCGCCCTTGAAGACGAGCTGTCCGCCATCTGTCGGCGTCGCTCTATGGAGTTGAGCGACGATGTGAGCAAGGACGTAATCGCGCTCCGCAACCAATGCACCTACGCCGTCGTCGTCGGCCCGACGCGTGATTGCAAAGCGTGTCAACATCGCTAGTTCCCAATGACCGCTTGCAATTCGTCGATTGTCGTATTCCACGCCACCCGAAACCGTGCGTCCGTCCAAGCGACTCGATCATCTTGCGGATCCAACCGAATCACCTGCTGCTGCTTACCTACTTCGGGAGCAAGTGTCAGTGGCAACTGGAGAGCCGTCGCAATTGAGGCGAGGCGCCGTTCTGCGGCAAGGCCGCGCGCGCCGAAGTTCTTTGCCAACCGCGCGATGCGTACAGAATCCGAATCTTGCGAGCCAGAAGCGATAGCGTCTGCAAGGCGCTCCGCGCCTCCGATGAGGTCAACACGGAGCGCGCATTCAAACAATGCTCTCTCCAGCGACGAGCGCCACGAGTTCTTGACAGCTTCGGCTTCAAGGTAAATTGTCTCTGGCTTCTCAGTTACGAGACGAAGAGGCCTGTGACTTACGGCTGAGAACCGGACCGGTTCCGTGCACGCGACGTAGATCGTCCGGACGGGATGACTGAGGACTCCAAGTTCGCCCAAGGCGCTCAGGTAGGCAATCCGGTGCTCACGGCCCTCGAACGCCGCCCCGATGGCGCTACCAAGGTCCTCCGATGCCAACGACGTCCCCAGTGCACCCAATGGCCGAATCGCATAATGGCCTCTTGCGAGTTTGTCGACCAGGCCCTTCTTGCTGAGTCTTGTAAGGAAGTTCGCTGTCGCCTCGGTGGACACCTTGAGGCGGTCCCTGGCGTCCTCAAACGTGAACTCGTTTCTGCCCTCTGAAAGAAGGGTGTCAATTAATTCGAGTTGACGTGTCATTCGAACCTCCTGCGAGTCAGTATATCAGTAACTCACGAGAACCATGAGTTACTAATATGTTAGCCAATTTATCTGTAACTTACGTAAATCGTGAGTTACCGAAGTCACGCCATAACTTCACTCGAAATGCGCAATCACTGCATCATTATTTGTGCTGCCGTTCACGGTCCTCATCCTGCTCATTCTTCCCATCCCAGCCGGCTCGGTGCGCGGAAATAGTGATCTTGCGCCAGCCCCTGTTCAGGACCTGAGGCTGTCCCAAAAGTATGGTGCGAAAATGCTCAGCGGATTTTCGACATCAGAAGCCTCTTCAAGTGTCTTCCGAATTTGCGCTGCGATTTGCGCTTTCAGAGACTCCATGAAGTCATCGGGCGGCACGGCCATCACCGACACCGTACGCATGCTCATCGTCCTCTAGGGGCGTCTCGACGCGTGGCGCGCGGCCACCCGTCGCTAAGGACGTACGGCGTCGCCTTCGTTCGTACCTAACGCGGCGAGCGTGCGCAGACGTGCTCGATCGAGTTTCCCGACGTGCGAACGCGGGAGTTCTTCGACCACTCGAATGGCGCTGGGAACCTTGAACGGCGCGAGACGTTCACGACAGTAGTGAAGGAGGGCGTCGACGTCGAGGTCCACGTCCGATCTCGCGACGATGAAGGCGACACCCGTCTCGCCCCATCGAGGATGTTCCACGGCGACGACCGCCGCTTCCACCACGTCGCGGTGGGCGACGATGATCTCTTCAACCTCCGCGGGGTAGACGTTCTCGCCGCCGGAGATGTACATCTCCTTTGAACGTCCAGAGATGCGGTAGTACCCCGCCTCGTCGCGTTCGGCGATGTCGCCCGTGCGCAGCCACCCGTCGACGAGCGTGTTCGCCGTCGCTTCGGGATTGTTCCAGTAACCCTTGAAGACGTTCGGTCCGCGCAGGTAGATCTCACCGCTGCCCACGCCCTCAACGAAGGTGTTCGTCGCGTCGTCGTGCAGCGCGACGTCGACGTAGGCGTAGGGCTTGCCCACTGATCCAGCGTGCGTGAAGGCGTCCTCGAACGCCAGACAGAACACGTTGGGCGACGCTTCGGTCAGCCCATAGCCCTGGATGACGCCGACGCCACGCTCGTGCCACTGTCGCAACAAGGTGAGGGGCATGGCCGCGCCGCCCGAGATCACCGAACGCAAACTCGTCAAGTCGACACTTCCGAAGTCGGGCAGTTGCGCGAGTACTAAGTACGTCGTCGGCACCCCCATCATCGTGGTAACCCGTCGCCTCGCGATGAGCTCGAGGGCCCGCGGAGGGTCGAAACGTGGTTCGAGTATCACCGTCGCGCCCTTCCACCATGCGAGCAAGGATTGAACGTTCCAACCCCCGACGTGACATTGGGGAAGCACCTGGAGGACGACGTCGTCACTGGTGATGGGCGCGCTGAGATCGAGTGACAGATTCGTCCAGAAGCAATTGGCGTGGGTCAAGACGGCACCCTTCGCCGCGCCGGTGGTGCCCGAGGTCGCGATCAGCAAGAGTCCGTCGTCGTCGCACACCGTGGGCAATTCGCTGTCCGCACGCTCACCGTCGAGATCCTCCAGGAGATGTTCGAGCCGCAGAGGGGCACCGAGGCCTTCGACAACGGCACACGCCGCTTCGAATCGACCGCGGTGTACCTGCGAGGCGATCACCAGCGCCGGGCTGAAATCTCGTAGTTGCGCCGCGAGTTCAGAGGACGTGAGTTGTGAGTTGAGCGGTGCGAGGATGAGGCCGGCCTTGGCGCAGGCGAAGAACAGCTCGACGTGCTCTGGTCGGTTCTCACTCAGCGTCGCGACGCGATCACCTCGACAGAGTCCACGAACCAGGAGTGCTCGGGCGAGTTGCGTCGACCCCTCGTCAAGTTCTTGGTAGGTGATCGGTCGATCGAAGAACTCAATCGCGACGCGACGTGGATTCAATCGAGCACGCGCACTTATCCACTCACCGATGACGTGTGGTCCCTTCGCGCGCGCACTCATGAGTCAATCCTCGCGCTTCGAGTCGTTGTGCCCCGCACGGCCAAGCCATGACCAAACTTGACGATTCGTGAGCGCTTCTTCGACGTCGACGTCATGGTTGACGAAGTCCTACGTCGTTCGACGAGCGCCGCGCGGCGTGGGTGCACGCGCCACGGTGCTCTTCTTCGCCGTCCCCTTAAGGGTGCGGGCTTTGGCTCGTGGTGTCGCGAGTTCAGGTTCGTCACTGGTGGGTGCGGTACCCAACATTCGCGCGATGATCGTCATCATCTCTTCGAAGACGTGATCGGGAACTTCCTTCGCCTCGTTCCACAGAATCCAGCGCATGCCGATGGCTTCGCCGACCGCGATCAAGGACCACGCGAGCACCAACGCGTCGCCTTCTAAGACCTCACCCGTCTTCATGGCACTTCGAAGGGGAGGGGCGTAGCCCTGGATGACGCGCTCGTAGTGATTGCGCAGCGCTTCGGGTGCGACGAACTCCGCCTGACGAATGATGCGATAGAGCGCAGGGTGCTCTGCGGTGAATTTGAAGAAACCGGCGAATCCCAGCCGCTCGGCCTCGAGGCGCGTCGTCGCCGCGTCCGCGGCTGCGGCCATCGCTTGTCGGACACGGTGGTTGAGGTCGACGACGACCTCTCCGAAGATCTGCTTCTTGCTCGAGAAGTAGAGATAGAAGGTGCCTTGGGCGACGCCCGCTGCCTCAGTGATCTTGACGATGGACGCGTCGTGATAGCCAACGTCACCGAAGATCTCCTCGGCGGACTCCAAGAGCGCGCGCCGTGTGCGCGCCCCTTTGCCTTGTTTGGGCACGGACGGGCTTGACTTCTTCGTGGGCGTGACGCGAAGATCGGGAGGACCGACCGCGCCGGGTCTACTCCTGCGCTCAGCGCTCATTGCATGCCACGACGAAGAGTTGGATCACCTGCATGAGGATACCGAAAGGGCGTCCCTTGGTGTGAGTCGCCACGACGTCGACCGGATCGTCGTTAGTCCAACGACACGATGAGTTCAGGTTCCGTGGCACCACGCACGTCCTCGAGCGTGACGCCAGGCGCGAGTTCGCGTAGTACCAGCCCTTCAGGCTCGACGTCGATGACGGCCAAGTCGGTGATGATGCGCTGCACACAGCGTTGCCCGGTCAAGGGCAGCGAACACTCTCGAACGATCTTGTGACCCCCGTCCTTCGCCGAGTGTTCCATCATCACGATCACGCGCTTCGCTCCGTGCACGAGGTCCATGGCGCCGCCCATGCCCTTGACCACCTTGCCGGGGATCATCCAGTTCGCCAGGTCGCCAACACTCGACACTTGCATCGCGCCGAGCACCGCGACGTCGACGTGGCCTCCGCGGATCATGGCGAAGGACGTCGCCGAGTCGAAGAAGGAGGCTCCCGGCACTATGGTCACGGTCTCCTTGCCGGCGTTTATCAAGTCGGGATCCACCGCGTTCTCGTGAGGGTAGGAACCGACCCCGAGGATTCCGTTCTCGGAGTGCAGCACCACGTGCATGCCGTCGGGCACGAAGTTCGGCACCAACGTCGGTAGACCGATACCGAGGTTGACGTACTGTCCGTCTTCCAATTCCTTGGCCACTCTTGCTGCCAATTGGTCTCTGGTCAAGGGACTCATGGGGCCACCGTCTTTCTCTCAATTCGTTTCTCGATTCCCGGCGTGTGCACGACTCGCTGTACGAAGATCCCCGGGGTGTGCACTTTCATGGGGTCTAACTCGCCAGGCTCGACGAGCTCTTCGACTTCGGCGATAGTCACACGTCCCGCGGCAGCGCACAGGGGATTGAAGTTCGCGGCGCTCTTTTCGTAGATCAAATTACCGTGGCGATCGCCGTAGCGCGCGTGCACGAGGGCGTAATCGGTTCGGATGCTTTCTTCGAGCACGTAACGACGTCCATCGAATTCGCGGACCTCTTTGGCTGGCGAGGCGAGCGCGACGCCGCCGTGGCCGTCGTAGCGCCACGGCAGACCACCCTCGGCGACTTGGGTACCGACCCCCGCCGGAGTGAAGAACGCAGGAATACCCGCGCCGCCGGCACGCAGTCGTTCGGCCAACGTACCTTGGGGCACGAGTTCGACCTCGAGTTCACCAGAGAGGAACTGACGTTCGAATTCCTTGTTCTCACCAACGTAAGACCCCGTCGTGCGACGGATGCGCTTAGCGGCGAGGAGCACGCCGAGCCCCCAACCGTCGACGCCACAGTTGTTGCTGACCGTCTCGAGGTCCGTGGCGTCACCCGCGAGCAGCGCGTCGATGAGCGCGCTCGGGATACCGCAGAGTCCAAAGCCGCCGACCGCAATCGAGGATCCGCTCCTTATGTCGTCGACGGCGTGCGCCGGCGACGAAACTACTTTGTCCATCTAACTTCCCTTCGCGTTGTTCCTACTCATTCGACTGGTGTGGGGCGACGAGTTCGTACGTGTTCGCTAGTTCGCAATTGAGCCAGCCAGTGCTTTGAGTGTTCGCGACGGGCTCGGTCGCCCGAGCACGCCGGCCATCCACAGGCTCGTGCGACAGAGTGCCTCTAAGTCCACGCCGGTCGCCACACCCAGTCCGTGGAGTTGCCACACCAAGTCCTCGGTCGCCAGATTGCCCGTCGCGCTCTTCGCGTAGGGGCAACCGCCCAGTCCACCCGCCGAGGCGTCGATCGTCGTGACCCCGTGTTGAAGGGCGACCAGTGTGTTCGCCAGACCCTGACCGTAGGTGTCGTGAAAGTGAACGGCGAGGCGGCTTCGAGCGAGACCGTGGTTCTCCAGGTCGTTCAGTACCTCCACGACCTGTCCCGGTGTCGCCACGCCAATGGTGTCGCCGAGTGACACCTCGTCACATCCCATGGCGGCCAGTTCCGTAGCGACCGCCGTCACCTTCGACACGGCGACGTCGCCCTCCCAAGGGTCACCGAAGCACATCGAGACGTACCCGCGCACTGCGAGACCCGCGTCGAGCGCTCGGCGCACGACGAGCGCGAAGCCCTCCAGCGAGTCGGCCACGCTCTTGTTGAGGTTTCGTTGCGCGAAGCTTTCGGTGGCGCTGGCGAACACGGCGATTTCACGAACGCCGGAAGCGAGCGCGCGATCGAGCCCGCGCTCGTTCGGCACGAGTACGGGGTGGCGTCCCGCGAGCGGTCCGAGCAGTGCGACGAGTTCCTCCGCGTCGGCCAACTGCGGTACCCATGAAGGAGGGACAAAACTCGTGAGTTCGATGTTGGTGAGACCTGCGTCGCTGAGGCGGTGAATGAACGCCGCTTTGACGTCAACGCCGATGATCGCGCTCTCATTCTGGAGTCCGTCACGGGGGCCTACTTCGTAGATGGTCACGGTGTCGGGTAGTCCCGCGAGCACCGTTCGTTGCGGGGTCCTCATCATGAGAGGTTCGACCAGGACGAGAGGGGCGTGGTGCCGGCCTCAACGTCACGCTTCAAGATCTTGGTCACTGCGTACCCCTTTAACGGCACCGCACTTCGCACACTCTCGCCAGTGTACGAAGTCCTAGAGAGCATTTGAATTTCACCGTTGTCCAACGTGTCGACTCGCTCAGTCGCAGAGTGCGGCGTAGACCAGTTGCTGGAGTTCGCGACGAATCGGGTACGTCCAACTTGGCAACAGTTGCGTGTATAGACCCACCGTCAACTCCTCTAAGGGGTCGACCCAGAAGTACGTCGACGCGGCACCGCCCCAGGCGTAGGTACCTTCGGACACGAGACTGCGATTCTTCACTTGATTGGTCACGACGGAGAAGCCAAGTCCGAAGCCGACCCCGGCGTGGCCGACCTCGCTGAAGGAGTCCAGTGCAAAGTCGGCGAGATCGGCGTTCTCCGGCAAGTGGTTTTGCGTCATGAGGTCCAACGTCCGTCGCGACACCATTCGGACACCGTCAAGTTCGCCGCCGTTGAGCAGCATCGTCATGAAGCGTTGGTAGTCGTGTGCCGTGGAGACGAGACCCCCACCACCCGCAAGGATTGAGGGCTTCTCGTGCGCGGCCTTCGCGAGGTCGGGATGAGCGACGGACCCACCTTGAAAAGGTACGTAGAGCATTGCCAGTCGGTCCTGCTTCTCTTCGGGGCAGTACCAGTCGGTGTCGTTCATCGCGAGAGGCTCGAGGATACGTTCGCGAAAGAAGTCGTCAAGCTGTTGACCACTCCAGATCTCGATGAGGCGACCGAGCACGTCGGTCGCCACCGAGTAGTTCCACGCGGTGCCGGGTTGGAACTGCAGGGGCGTCGAACACCAGTCGTGCACGGCGTCAGCGAGGCCGACGTCGTCGGGGTAGGCGAGGTCGTAACCCTTGGCTCGATAGATCGCGTCGACGGGATGAACGTTCTGAAAGCCGTAGGTCAGTCCACTCGTGTGCGAAAGGAGGTGGCGCACTCGAACCGGACCGGCCGCCGGGATCGTCGTCGGCGCGGCACTGGGGCCGCTGAGGTAGACGCGCGGTTCACGCAGGTCCTCAATCCATCGACCGACGTCGGAGTTCAGGTCGAAGTGCCCTTCTTCGTAGAGCATCATCGTCGCGATCGCCGTCAGTGGCTTTGTCATGGAGTACAAACGCCAGATCGTGTCATCGGTGACCGGGAGGTTGCGTTCACGGTCGCGGTGACCACCGTTGCCCACCCACGCCAGGTCACCACCACGCGCGACGGTGATGAGCCAGCCGCTGAGTCGTTGACTCTCCACGTACTGGTCGAAGTGCGAACGCACTCGTTCGAGACGTGGCGCGTCGAGTCCGACGTCAATGGGATCTCGGGTTATCTCAAGTCGCTTCACCACTACGCCCTCCACGAGTCGCTCTGCCTAGGCAAGTCAGGACAAAACTAGCGCAAAAAATGAGAGGTGATTCACTTGACATTTCTGTTTCGTTCTGCTTAACTTCAAAGTCATGCGGGTCAAGGGACCGCGCTTCTGGGGAGGAAACATGAACAAGAAGTTTCGATGGACGACGTGGCCAGTGGCTTTGGCTTTGGTCGCGATGGGCGCGAGTCTTGGCGTAAGTCAGATGTCGGGCGCCGCGACGAGCAAGGGTCCGGTCAAAGTTGGCATCATTCTCGAAGCCACGGGAATTTACTCCGCGTACGAGACGGAGTGGCGTCAAGGATTCAATATCGGTCTGAGCTACGCCACGCAGGGCACCGGCAAGGTCAATGGTCAAAAGGTGAAGGTCAGCTTTGCCGACGACGCCGACAATCCAACGACCGCGGTCACCGACTTCAAGAGTTTCGTCGGTGCTGGTTACAAGATCATTGGCGGCACCGGTGACTCGAGCATCGCGCTCGAACTCGCGCCGCTCGCCGCACAGAACAAGGTGCTCTATATTTCGGGCGCCGCGGCTGACGATGGTGTCACGGGCATCAACCGCTACACCTTCCGTTCGGGACGACAGACCTACCAAGACGTCCAGACCGCTAAGTCGTACGTAAAGGCCCTTGGACCAGGTAAGACAATCCTCGTCCTCGGTCAAGACTTTGCCTTTGGCCAGTCGTACGTGACCGACGCGACGAAGGCCTTCAGTTCGCTGGGGGACAACGTCTCGAGTCTCTTGGTACCGCTGACGACGACCGACTTCACGCCGACGGCGCTGCAAGTGCAACAGGACAAGCCGGACATCATCTTCCTCGCGTGGGCCGGTACTACTGGTGCGCCGCTCACTCAAGCGTTGCAACAACAAGGTGACTTCAACACCGCCAAGGTGGTCACGGGACTCGCCAACGTTGCGACGTACCCGTTCTACGGCACCGTGGGCACGTCGTTCAACTACCTGTCGCTCTACGTGGCGAAAGGTTCAAAGAATAAGGCGAACACGTACTTGACCCAACAGATGACGAAGCGCTACAACGCGACGCCCGACCTGTTCACACCGGACGGTTTCGTCTGGGCACAGATGTTGGTGCGAGCAATCCAAAGCGGCAATGGCAACAACGTTTCTAAAATGATCAGAGGTCTCGAGAACTGGTCGTTCCTAGCGCCAAAGGGAACACAAACCATCAGAGCCTCTGACCACGCCATGTTGCAACCGATGTACCAGGTGAGCTTGGTGAACACCGTCACGGGTGCGTACCAGCCCGTGGTCCTCAAAACCCTCACCAACTCCGACACGGCGCCACCAGTGGTTGCTCACTTCGGCAAGTAAGTTTCCCCCCAATGACGATGAGCCCCAGCTCCCTGACGCCTGCACTGCGGGTAAGGGGGCTGGGGTTCAAAGTTGGTGGGGCGGAGATCCTTAGCGACATCGATCTCGAGGTACCCCACGGTGGATTCTTCGGCATCATTGGGCCCAACGGGGCGGGTAAGACGACACTGCTCAATCTCTTGAGTGGCGTGTTGCGACCAAGCGTCGGCACGATTGAACTCGAGGGACGTGATCTCAAGGACGTCGATCCCTCCGGGCGCGCTCGCCTCGGCGTTGGGCGGACCTTTCAATCGTCGAGTCTTTTCAACTCCTTGTCGGTCCTTGAGAACGCTCGTCTCTCGGCTCAGGCACGCCTCGGTGGCAGTATGCGGTTTTGGCGTCGACCAAGCGAACGAGATGACGCGGTACACGTGGCGAGAGAGGCCCTCGACGCCGTCGGACTCACGACTCTGGCGGATCGAACTACGGGAAGTCTCTCGCACGGGGACAAGAGGAAGCTCGAACTGGCGATTCTGCTCGCGGCCGAAGCACGAGTGCTCTTGCTGGACGAGCCCATGGCTGGGGTGAGCACCGAAGACGTGCCGATGCTGATGGCACTCATCGGGCGTCTGCATAGTGAAGGTCGCACGATTCTGATGGTGGAGCACCACATGGCGGTCGTCATCGGCCTCGCCGAGCGTGTCGCGGTCTTGGATTACGGACGTCTATTGGCGTGTGACGTTCCCGACGTCGTGATGGCGAACGAAGCAGTACAGAGCGCGTATTTGGGCGAACCGCTGTGAAGAGCGCACTCAAAGTCACCGATCTACAAGTCGCGATCGAAGGATCACACATTCTCCAGGGCGTGACTTTCGAGGTCCCCGTCGGCGGCGTCACCGCGCTACTGGGTCGAAATGGCGTCGGCAAGACAACCACCTTGCGCGCCATCCTTGGTTTAGTACCACGCAGCGGTGCCGTGCAGGTCCTGGATCACGACGTTATTGAGTGGCCGACGTTCAAGATCGTGCGACTCGGCGTGGGCTACGTACCCGAGGACCGCGACGTCTTTTCGGCGCTCAGCGTCGAGGAGAATCTTCGACTGGCCGAAAGCGGTCCCGACGCACGTTACAACGACATCTATCAACTCTTTCCAGAACTCAAAGAGCGCGCACGCCAACGTGCCGGCACACTCTCGGGTGGTCAACAACAGATGATCTCCATCGCGCGCGCGATGTTGAACGGATGGCCACTGCTGCTTGTCGACGAACCCTCCAAGGGCCTCGCCCCTCGGCTCGTGAGTGAGTTCGCCGACGTCCTCGAGCGCGTCGCCCAGCACGCGACGGTGCTGCTGGTCGAGCAGAACCTGAGTGTCGTCAAACGTCTCGCCAAGGACATCGTGGTGCTCGACCACGGGACCGTCGTGCACACGGGCAGCGCGCGCGACCTCGGCGACGCGCAACTCGTTCGTCAACTACTGGGTGTGGCGGGTGTCGCGTGAGCGTCTTCCTTTCGATCACCTTCAGCGGCGTCGCGCTCGGAGCCATCTACTTCCTCGCCGCCTCGGGACTGTCACTCATCTACGGGTTGATGGACATCTTGAATTTCGCGCACGGTCTTTTCATGACGCTGGGTGCCTACGCGGGTTGGGCGGTGGCAGTGCACTTGCCGTCGTCAATCGGGGCACCGGGACTCTTCGCCTTGAGCGTGGTGGCCGCGGTGCTCGGCGGGGCCCTAGCGGCAGGGATCACGGAAGTGTTGTTCATCCGTCCCCTCTACGGGCGACCCGTCAGTCAGATCCTGGTGACGATCGGCCTCGATCTGGCGGTCGTTGGTTTGCTGTTAGGTGGTTTCGGGAGTAACTCGGTGCGCATCCCCGTCCCGTTGTGGCTCATTGAGGCGACCAAGGTTGGCAGTGCGAACCTGCCCAACGTTGATTTCCTCGCGATCGCGCTGGGCTTGGCGGTACTGTTCAGCCTCGAATGGTTTCTGCGCCGTACTCGTTACGGGATCATCATTCGCGCCGGTGTCGAGAACCGCGACATGGTGAGCGCGCTGGGCATTGACGTCGGCAAGGCCTTTACGCTCGTCTTCGTCATCGGCGGCGCGATGGCCGGCCTCGCCGGTTTGCTCTACGCCGTCGTCTTCAGTGGTGACCTGGTCTCACCACTCCAGGGCGACAGTCTGCTCATCTTCGCCTTCATCGTGGTCGTGATTGGCGGGCTGGGATCGATTAGGGGTTCAGCGCTCGCAGCGCTCATCGTGGGCTTCGTCCAGGACTACACCAATCTCTATCTGGGCGGTCATAGTGGTTTCGCCGAGGTCGGGAACCTCTCGGTTGTCTTGTTACTCGCCCTCGTGCTCGAGTGGCGTCCCCGCGGACTCATGGGTTCCGTCGCGTGAGAGCGATAAAGGGACTCCGTCGCTCCACGATCGTGGCGAGCGTGTTGCTACTGCTCTTCGCGGTCGTGCCCCTGGTCGGCTGGCACGTGCCGTGGGTACTGCCGGGAACGCTGGACGTCGTGAACTCGACGGGCACCCTGGAGGTGCTGGCGCTGTGCTTCATGTTCGCCGGCATCGCTCTTGGCTATGACGTGATGTTCGGCTTCACGGGTCTGCTCTCGCTCGGACCCGTCTTGTACTTCGCCTCGGGCGTCTACGTCTTCGACATCGCTCTCACGAGATGGCAGTGGCCGTTGTTTCCCGCCCTCGCCTTGACGCTGGTGGTGAGCTTCGTCCTCGCCCTGGTGCTCGGTGCGATCGCGCTACGAGTGGACGGCATCGCGTTCGCCATGGTGACCCTCGCCTTCGCCCAAGCGTTCTTCTACCTCATCGAAGACAACCCGCATAATCTGACCGGTGGTGACACGGGACTGGCGGTCTCCAATCTGCGCCTGCCTTCCATTCTTTCGGGCGCGGTCGCCAATACCCGCAGTATCTACTGGATCGCGTTGGCGTTCCTCGTCGTCACCTACGCCGTGGTGTGGCTCGTGACCGAGTCCGTCACCGGCCACGTCTTTGTCGCCATCAGAGAAAACGAAGCGCGTCTCAACGTGTTGGGTATTCGACCCTTTCGCTTCAAACTCGCGTCGTACGTATTGTCATCATTGATCGCGAGCGCCGGCGGTGTCGTGTACCTCTTGATCATCGGCACGGCCGTGCCGAGCGCGGTCGCCTCCACGACGGTGACCCTGTCGGTGCTCATCATGGTCGTGCTCGGCGGCGCGGGCACGCGCTGGGGCGCGGTGGCGGGCGCGATTATCTACGTCTACCTACAGCAGTACCTCTTGAAGATCGCGGCACTGCCGTCCTTCACGACGCTGCCTGCACCACTTCGGGTTCCTCTGTCGCAGCCGCAGTTCTTGCTCGGCGCACTCTTCGTTCTCTTCGTGATCTTCGTCCCCGGTGGCATCGCGGGCTTGGTGGGTCGCCTGTCGACGAAACGGGCGGCGCCCTCCTTGGCGTCGCGCTGGCGCGACTCCAAGGTCGCGAAGGCGATAGAGAAATAGTTCAGATGTCACGCGTCGGGTTCGTAGGACCTCGCCGTGTCCTAGGTCAAGATGGAGGATTCAGTGAGTGAACCTCATCAAGGGAAGGGAGTGCGTGTATGACGATACGAGGAAAGTCGGCCCTGGTTACGGGTTCGACCAGCGGCATCGGACTCGGCGTGGCGCGCGCGCTCGCGGGCGAAGGCGTCAACGTCATGTTGAACGGATTCGGTGACGCCGAGGAGATCGAGAGAATTCGCAGCACGCTCGCCGAGGAGTTCTCGGTCCGTGTGCTCTACGACGCGGCGGACCTGAGTGACGCGGCACAGGTCGCCCAACTCGTGCGGCGCACGCACGTCGAGTTCGAAAGTCTCGACATCTTGGTCAACAACGCGGGCATTCAATTCGTCGCGCCAATCCAGGATTTCCCTGAGGAGAAGTGGGACGCCGTCATCGCGGTGAATCTCTCCGCGGTCTTTCACGCCATGAAGGCGGCGATCCCGGGGATGAAGGAGCGCAAGTGGGGGCGCGTCATCAACATCGCCTCGGCGCACGGTCTCGTCGCGAGTCCGAACAAGGTCGCCTACGTCGCCGCCAAGCACGGCGTCGTCGGCGCGACCAAAGTGGCGGGACTCGAACTGGCGAACGACGGCGTCACCGTGAACGCGATCTGTCCGGGCTGGGTCTTGACGCCACTGGTGGAACAGCAACTCGAGGATCGCGCTCGCCAGAATGCCACGGACGTGGCGCATGAGACCGAGGCGTTACTCGCCGAGAAACAACCGATGTTGACGTTCACGTCGCCCGCGTCGATCGGCGCCTTCGTCGTGTTTCTCTGTTCTGACGCGGCCCAGACCATCACCGGAGCGGCGCTGTCGATCGACGGCGGTTGGGTCGCGCAGTAGATCGAAACGTCAGAGTGGTCGAGCGCGAAGAACGTGACGCTCGCTCGATCGTATCGTCCGTTCGTGCCACCGGCACCGCGTGGTTCCTCGTTACGTCCGCTAGGACGATTCCGCAGTTTTCTTGAGGGCCTGCAAGCGCCGTTCCCACGCCATAACCGACTGTTGGATTTGTTGGACGACGTCGTCCAGCACGTCGGCGCAAACGCAGAAGAGGGCCTCGCGACCCGCGTGTCGTTTCTCCACGAGCCCCAGGCGCAAGAGGTTGGCCAAGTGCTTGCTCACCGCTTGTCGCGAGATAGGCATGTCTTCGGCTAATGCCGTCACCGACAACTCCCCTTGAGTGAGTAGGGCTTCCAAGATGTGTCGACGAAAAGAGTCAGTCGCCGCCGCCACGCGCTCAGCGTTGAGTTCGGCCGTCGCAATCATTCACTTGCTCGCGACATTCTTCTGGGCGACCTCGCGCAACGTTCCAAGGTGGTGGGTCCAACCGCCCTCGTGATCTTTGGTGAAACTCTCTTTGTCGGCGTCCGACCACTCCATTGAAGCAAGGCCGGACTCTTCGAGTCGAATTGCAGTGACATCTCTTCTTGATTCAGCGCCAAAAAGTTCTAGCGAACTGGTTCAAGCGGTTCATACAGCCAACCGTCATGTCGTTGAGGCGATGATTGAGGACAGCCGTTCAATTGGCATGGGGACAACGATTGCCGCAGTCCTGTTCCTCCGAGAGGGAATTGCCGTCGTCAACGTTGGCGATAGTTCAGTATTCGAGTACGCAGCAGGTCATCTTGAGAAGTTGAGCACTGACGATATCCCGAACAGTTCGGGCGATTCCTTGGGGCTGCCAACTTCAATCGTTACTCAAACGCTGGGAGGTGGAAGAACGCTAGGTGTCATCACGCCCCATCTGTTCGAAGATCGGCTTGTGGGTAGCCGCCAATTCTTGATCTGTTCAGATGGGCTGACTAATTTTGTTCATCGTGGGGACATCGCTGCAGTGCTGCGTGATGTTGGTGGCGTTGACGCCGTTCATGCTCTTCTCAACTGCGCACTTGAAGCGGGAGCTCCGGACAATGTGACAGTCTTGTTAGCTGAGGTTGAGGGGTAATTCATGACTGCACGGCACGGTAGGGTGCTGCACGCTATCTGGTAGATCGGTGGAGGTCACCCGTGGTCGGGCGTTTCAGCTGGAACGGGCTCAGGGCAAGGTCGGTGTCCCTCAGTGGGTCCCCGACAAGGGCTGACAGGTGTCCCGATCGACCTGGAGACGGCCTGCCACGTGCTGGCGCATCCATACGACGATGTCGACGATACGCAAGTCTTGGTAGTGCGCTGGCACGTCAGCCACCAAGCGAACCGCGGTCGAAGCGGTCCGTTCATCGATGGCTCCATTCGAGGTCCTTGATGAGCCTCTGAGTCGTATCGTGTCCGTTGCAGCGTCTAATGCACGGTTTTCGCGCAGTCAGTGAGGAAGGTCAGAGCAACACGAAGTGCTGCGTGTGTGTCGAGCTGATTCAACCGGGCGTCCACTTCTGTCTTGGCCGCAATTTCGCAAAGTGCGAGGTATCAATTGTGGATTTCAATGAACAGACTGAAGCTTGATTCGGTGACATCGAAGACGCTCACCCGCGTCTTCAGTTTCTGAGCAACGTTTTGAAGGAGAAACTCAGTTAGCCTCGGACCGTGTGACCTGGCAATCGAAGACTCTTCGCTACGGAGGGACCTGTGATGCCTGCGGCAAGAAGATTGCAATCAAAGAGGTGGGTTGGCATGACGCTGAGGTCAAGAAAGTTCGCTGTGCAGATTGCGGGCCACCTCCCGCCGAGGCCGGAGGTGGTGAACTGTCAGATAAAAGGGAGTTGCGTCCAGACCCTGTGGGTGGCTCGGCGGCGCTCCGAGAAGCGCAATCTCGACATGACCCCAAGTGGCTCAAGGGAGCCACCGGCGAGTATTTCATGGATCAGTCGCTTCATAGGAGACTGAACGAAAACGCCATCATCCTCACCGACCGGGCCGTACCTGGAACAAAGACGAACATCGACCACATCGTGGTCGCTTCGTCAGGGGTCTGGATCATTGACTCCAAGAAGTGGAAGGGGAAGATCGAGTACAAAGCTGAGTCCCTCTTGAACGTCACCATGCATCTTTATGTGGGCGGCAAGGATCGCACGACGGCGCTCGAGTCAATCTACGGACTCGTGATTCCGGTTGCGCAGATCATCGATGACCGCTCAGTACCTATCCATCCAGTTCTCGCCTTCATCGAAGGAGATTGGAGCTTCAAGTCTTTCCCCGGACTGCTTATCAATAAGCCACGCAAGCATGAAGGAGTGTGGATCTCGCCCCCGAAAATGCTCGGCGAAATGATCAACCAGCGCGGGCCACTTAGCACTGACATGGTCCGGCGCCTTGGCGCGAGACTCGACGAGGCATTGAAGCCCAGGTAGATTGAGCAACTCCGTCTCGAGGAACTCCGGCGCGATTCAGAACGGAGTACGCTTGATTTGTTGGTGACTCCTAAATTGCAGGGTCGGGGGTCACCTGGGGGTCAGCAGCCTGGCAGGGAAGATTAGACAAGCCAAAATCCTAGTGGTCTGTCTCTGAATTAACTAAGGCCAATTTCGTTCGGCCCCTCTTGACCTTGGTAATGATCTCGTCGGCGGGCTTCTTCCAGATGAACGGTTG
>Ga0208357_1001430_pt1 | contig 17238 bp, 5 predicted proteins | sample NGESurdeep092012_6_FD_184487 | JGI IMG/M metagenome (GOLD analysis project Ga0208357, IMG submission 184487) | Arctic peat soil microbial communities from Barrow, Alaska - NGEE Surface sample F52-2 deep-092012 (SPAdes) | ecosystem: Environmental > Terrestrial > Soil > Wetlands > Peat ... | reverse complement strand
CGGAAGATGCTCCGCGGTTCACTTGCGGGGCTTGTCTCGCCCGAGGTGTTCTCGGCAGCCGGAGTGGAGCCGACGATGCGAGCAGAACAGCTCGGCATCCTCGAGTGGGGCAAGCTAGCCAGGTGGCGACGATCTCTCGCGAACTCGCACACGCCAAGCTGACGCGGACCCTCCGGGTCACTGGACAGCGAAGCGACGGCTACCACCTCCTCGCCTCTGAGATGGTCGCGGTCGATCTGAGCGACGAGCTCTTCATCAACGAGGGGGGCGTGGGTCTAGAAGTTGTGGACGAGATCGCCTGGGAGCTATCGGATCGTGCTCGTCCACGCCTTGAGGTTCCGACGAACGACACGAACCTCGTTGCCCGAGCGCTTGCTCTCTCTGGTCGAAGCGCCTTCATCCGCCTGGTGAAACGCATTCCGGCAGGTGCTGGACTCGGAGGAGGGTCGACGGACGCGGCCGCCGTGCTTCGCTACTTCGGCGCTCTCGATCGCGAGCGCGCATCGTCACTCGGCGCCGACGTCCCCTTCTGTCTCGAAGGTGGCAGGGCACTCGTGTCTGGGATCGGCGAAAGCCTCGAGCCACTTCGCGACGAACCACTCTCCTTCGTGATTGTCACACCTGCCTTCCCGGTGTCGACGAAGGCCGTATACGACGCCTACGACGAGCTTGGACACCCAAGTGGTCCCGGCGACAACGACCTCGAGGCCGCAGCGATTGCAGTCGAACCGCGACTTGTCGCGCTACGGCGGGCGATCAGCGAGGTAGCAGGTAGGGCGCCGACCCTTGCTGGAAGCGGAGCTTCGTACTTTCTCGAGTGCCACGCATCCGAGCGCGCCACACTCTCGGCGGCGCTGCGGGTCTCACTCGCGAACGAAGTCAACCAGTTCGTTGTCAGCGCTTGTTCGGCGACCGACCGACTGATGAGTTAGCGGCGGCTGCTACTTCGCGCGGCGCTGCCAACGCGTGCGCTTCAGCATCTTCTTGTGCTTCTTTTTGCGCATGCGCTTTCGGCGCTTCTTGATTAGTGATCCCATGGCCCGAGAGAGGCTAGCGGTCCAAAGCGAGTGGAGCGAACCGGACTGGTTCAGCGACAGTGGTACCTGGTCGTGGCTGTGCCCCGAGAAACTCCTGTATGCGTCGTTGCGGTTACGTTGATGACGCCTTGACCAGGACGAACGGCCACCTGGATGCACGTCGAGGCGCGATCGTGGGATGACCTTTCGAGCTCTGATCCGAAGTGCGAGGTCGTCGCGCACTGAGCCCGGTTCCGACGATGACCACGATGTCGTCGTCGCTATTTGGACATGACCAAGGCGCGAGACGGTCGATGACGGGGCTTTCCTCGAACGTGAAGACGATCGGATCGCGGACCGCCGTGACGCCTTCCTCCCGGCAAGAAACGGCGTTGCTGGGTCGTCGACTCCTCGGTTGTCCAAGGCCGAAATTTGCTGGTGTGCTTGACTTAAGGCCAGGAGATAGAGCGGTAGTTGCCCTGGGGAGCACTCGAAGCGGCGCAGTAGCCTGTCGGTGACAGAACTCCTGAAATCTTGGCGGGTAGTTCAACCGGCAGAACGCCTGACTTTGGATCAGGAGGTTGGAGGTTCGAGCCCTCCCCCGCCAGCAATAAAAGACCAGCTAGATGGCAATTGGTGACCGTGGTTTGCGGAGCGATAGAGCCCCGTGAGAACATCGTGAGAACCAAACGGTTCTCACGGAGGTCCAATGCCTGCGAAACCCGAGGGTGTCTACAGCGACAAGCGGGGCCAGTGGTACTTCAAGGTCAGCCTTGGTAAAGACCTGCTGACCGGAACGCGCGCAGCTGACTCGTCGCGGATTTCGCACTGCGACCGAAGCCGCCAAGGCGCGCCACGAGGTCCTTGCAAAGTTCGACACCGGCCAACTCCGACCATCAAGTGGCGCGCTCACGGTCGACGACCTGCTCGACCTCTACCTCGACGGCATCGATGCTGACGAGAAGCTCTCCGCGAAGACCCGTTACGACTACCGTGCTAAAGCGGCGGATTACGTCCGACCCCTGCTGGGGAAGAAGAAGGTTCGCGATCTCACCCCGGAGGTGGTGATCGCCTGGCAGCGAAGCTTGCTCAATGTCGCCGGCGGCAAACTCGGAAAACCACTCGCGCCGAACACCGTCCGGTTGGCTAGGGCCCCGCTCGCCGGTGCGCTCAAAATGGCGCTCTCGATAGGCATCATCAGCGCCAATCCCCTCCTCGTCGCACCACGACCGACGCCGAAGCGCTCGATTCCGCGCCACTGGTCGCCGGAGCAGGCGCGGGAGTTCCTCGCTCTGATGGAGGGTGATCGCACCTACGCGATCTGGGCGTTCCTCATGGGCTCAGGGCTTCGGATCGGCGAACTCGTCGCGCTCCGGTGGCCGAACGTCGACCTCGACGAGGGCATGGTCCGGGTCGTCGAGTTCTCCACCTACCTCGGCCATGACGTAGTCTCGTCGCCGGGCAAGAGCAAGGACGCCGTTCGAAGTGTCGATCTCGACCCCGGCCTTATTCGCGTGCTGAAACTGCAGCGGACTGTGCAGACCAAGGACCAACTCGCGGCCCTCTCCTACGAGCAGTCAGACCACGTCTTCACCAAGCCGTCCGGCGGGCCGTATCACCCGCAGTACCTCTCGAGGCTGCTCAGCCGGACCACCGCGGAGCTGAATCTGCCTAGGCTCTCCGCACATGGTCTTCGCCACACGTGCGCGACGCTCATGCTCGCAAACGGAGTGCCCCCGAAGGTCGCCGCCGAGCGGCTCGGCCACTCGGACCCAACGCTCTTTATGAACCTCTACAGCCACGTCACGCCGACGATGCAGCGTGACGCGGCCAACAAGATCGGTGAAGCTCTCTTCGGCAGTAGCTCAGGCGACCTCAGCGAGCGGCCTCTAGGCGCTCTCTAGCTAATGCGCGGATCCCTGAATTCGCTGAACCTTCGGGACGCTGAGGTCGCGGGTTCGAATCCCGCCTTCCCGACCAGGTCAGCGGCCAGTTTTTGTTGTCCACAGGGTCGGCAGACCACACACAGACCACAAAGGTCGTGGTCTCTGATGGGCACACACGGGCTGCGACGGTTAGCAACGTGCCATGGTGCGAAGACGGATCGCTCCGATAGGCATCGGGTCCAGAGTGAGATTCAAGTCGGGACCCATGCTCGCTTTTCAGGAGTGGCAAGAGACCGCTACGGAGGAGTCGGGTTAGAGCTAAGGCGTCAAGAGCTGACTGAAAGCGAACTTCGTCGCCGCCAACGGGCTTTGATAGCGATCGATCTGAGAGCCAGGGTACCGAGCCGCTTTAACCGCGTTCGGCGCTCTCCCCAACGATGAGATTCACCAGCGGCGGAGGGGCAGCAGGTTCCGCTTACCAAATCAGGCCGCGCGGGATACGACGTGTTCGTCGCCTCGAGTTACGCCGCGAAGTGAAGCAGTTCGGCTCGGTACTTCTCGTAGGCGTCGACGAGCGTGAGTTGATCTGAATCCAAGGCCGGCATTGGTTATATGGTCCCGCCGACACCTCATTTGGGTGACACGATCGTGCATATTGCTGAATTCCCTCACCGACTGTCCGAGGAGGCGAGAAATGACCGACGTAGTGTTTCGCCGAGCGGAGTTCGTCTACTGGTCGCGGCGATTGGTGAAGGAAGTCGTGGATCAAGAAGTCGCGACCCACACCCGGTGGCGCCCCTCGTTTTCTGCGTCGCTCCCGCACAGCTTGAGCGTCAGTGCCAGCAAGGACCGCATCGACTCCGCCAACGAGTTCGCGCTCATCCGGGAGACGACGAAGTACCTGAAGGAAGTCACCGGCGGAATCGACGACCTCTGGGAGTGGTCTGAGTACGTGGCGGTCGAGATCGAGCTCGAGTTCGAGCTCGGCGTTGTTCAGGTCCACTCGGGCTGGGAAGGCACCCGGAACGAAGACATCGCCGTGATGCGCTCGGTGCTGCAAACACCGGAGGGAGGCACGACCCTCGTCGCGCTCTTCGGCTCTACTGCTGGCAGACACGCCACAACCTCTCGTTGGACTGCGGAAGATAGTCGCGAGGCCGATGGACGTTGTGGCGGCTCCACTCGCCACGCCGGATCGGCACAACATCGCCGAAACTCCGCCCGCGGGTGACGACGCTGCTGGCGCACGTCCGGCAAGCGCGGCTGTCGAATGCACGGCTGTTCGCTGAAGTGGGCTCGAAAGCGATCGCCGAAGTTGTGACCGAAGGTCGCCACATTTCTCGCTCTTTGCGGACCCGCGTGTGTTCAAGAGTCCCGAGTCGGAGTGGATTCTCGCCTTACGGATCCTGAACGGAAAGACGCATCGTGCCCCCGGCAACCGCTCGGTCAAACTCCGGCAGTAAGGCTGCGGCAAAGGGCGTCAGTCCCGATAACTCTGCGTCATAGAGTCATCGGCTAGCGCGATCGAGCCTTGGAATACCCTCTTGACATCGGCATCGGAATCGTCCATTGTTCCCACCGCAGGCCGCGATCCACGCACTTCAGCAGTCGAACAGGCAAACCTCTCGCGAGAGGGGGACGCAAAGCCACGGAACTCTCTGAGTCAGCCGGGCCGCCGAAACGGGACAACCACGTTGCCGGATTTCGTCGGGACCCGCCTTCCCTTGGGGGATTGGAGGGACAGTGCAGCGAGGGCTCCATCAGGCTCGCGAACGGACGGGCCTGCATCGCAGACTCGCCGACCAAGAGCCTTCTACCGTTCTCGCGACCGGGCGCGCCGGTGTAGGTCGCGATCCAGAGGGACTCGTGGCTTCGGACGATGGACTACGGACGACAACGATTCCAAACGATCCCGCAGTAGCCGCCGCCGTAGGGAAGTCGGTCACCACCGCGGCGATGCTGGTCGTCCTCTCCTTGACCTCGCCGGGGATCGAGCAACCGATCGAAGGCCGTCGAATCTCGCCTCGACCTGAGCGCGATATCGAGTCTGACGATCTCGATCAGCAGTTCCGCGAGCTCTACGATCGGTTCGCTCCGCGGGTTCACCGTTATTTTCTCTCGAGAACGCACGACCGCGAGGCAGCAGACGAGCTCACGAGCGCGACATTCCAGATTCTCTGGGAGCATCCGGACTGGAGCAGGACGACCGACGAGGTGCGACGAAGCCTGTTTAACGTCGCGTACCGCTTGCTCAGCAATCATCGACGAGCGCTCGAACGCCACCGACAGTTGTTGGGCCGGCTGTCAGGTCTCGCCGATGCCCGAGATGAGGTCACCGACCACGATGCGACCGAGGACGAGGAGCTTCTCGCGGTACCTGGCTTGCGGCCCAGCGAGCAAGCAGCACTTCGACTCATCTACTGGGACCAGATGAGCTATGTCGAGGCTGCGAAGGAGCTGCAGTGCACCGTCAACGCACTGGCGATAATTTTGCATCGTGCACACCGAAAGCTGGCGCGACTCTTGGGACCGTCTGCGATTTCGAGTCGCGGACTTTAGCCGGATCCTTCTCAGGCGCCGTCGTGTGCTTCCGCTTGATCCTGTCGAGGACAAGTTCCTTCGAAACGTGATGGAGGCAGCGAGGCGAGCCGACATCCGAAGAGCCGCCGACACCTATGTCGGGCCTGCAACATCTCGACCTCTGCCACCTTGGGTTGAGCAGTCCGAGTAGCTCTCCAGAGGGTTTCGCTCGCGAGATCCGTGCTGAGGTGAGCCTGCGCGCGTTGAAGTCCCACCTAGCTTGAAGCCACCGCCGGCCTGAACAATTCAGATCGCCAGCGTCACAGCGATCGCGGGTTGCCGGCTTTCCCAACCGCCCGAGGCGTCGCGTTTGAGCGGGCCCTTGTGGCGCAGTCGAGGACCTCAGTGCAGCTCGTAGCATCTCGTGAACAGAGGATTTTGGGTGCTGTCGGAAGCGCGCTGGGTCATGGCGCCACCCGACACGGATGTCACCCGGCTCCGTGATCGTGCCCGATCGAGGATTTTTTTGGGAAGTTTCACAAAAAGTGAAATATTTCGGCCTCTGCCGGAGGGTTAACTAAGTGAGGGGTTTGTTTTCAGCCCCTCGCCCGCAGTAGCAGCAGTCGAAAAAGTAGCAGCAGTCGAAAAAGGCATACCTCTCGCGAGAGGGGGACGCAAAGCCACGGGACTTTCTGAGTTAGCCGGGTCGCCGAAACCGTTGTGTGCAGCTCGCCGGATTTCGTCGTCACCTCCTCCCTCAGGGATTGGAGGAGAAGTGCGACAGAACCGGGGATCTCGCTTCAGCATCGTTGCGAGGGCGGGTGAGCACCTCGCGGATGCTCGCGTCGGGTTCGGGACGCATCGGCGCTCCGAGTGGCCGGGACAACCGGCAATCGCGACCGCATCCAGCGGACATCTGCTTGGGGCGTTCCTTGATTGGCCATCCGTGCTCGAGCCGGATCGACGAATACGGGTTGCTAGGCGCAAAGGAGTCGTCGGGCGCTCCCACAGGCCTGTCGACGTCACCTCCATCTGCTCACGCGGTACCTCGGCAGTCGTGGTCGTGCTCTTGTCAATCGCGCTGATGGCTGGGGTACTTTCCGTCCAGTCGGGGACTGGCATCACTGCCCGTACCTCCCCGAATGCTACCCACACGTCGATTACGAAGGGAGCCACCTCGTCGGCGGACGCGGCCAAATCACTGAAGGCCACATTGGAGCGAGCAGTTCGTCGGACGCTTGGCCGGGCAACCGGCGGCGCTCTTCTCGCCGGCGGCGCATCGTTTCGCGACGTCTACGCCCATGGTGGAGCAGACCTGCGTGCTCCTGGCTTCACGATCGGGATCGGCCGTGCCGCGATTGGGCGAGGTCGGTCAATTCGGCCGATCGCGTCGAAGCTTGTGACCGATGGGCGCGGCGCGACCTATCGCGCCGATGGGCTCGTCGAGTCGTATCTTGCCTCGCCGAGCGGTGTGGAGCAGTCCTTCAAGTTGGCGACTCGTCCGGGAGGACGGGGCCCACTGGTCATCGACGTCCCAGTTCGAGGTGTCACCGCGAAGGGAGTTAGGAGTGTCGTCGATCTGCTCGGTCCGAAGGGGCAGACCGTCGCGACCTACCACGCTCTTCGAGTAGTCGATGCAACCGGCCGAGTTGTCCCAGCCGCGATGCAGGGAGTCTCCGGTGGTCAGGCGGTACGGATCACGGTCGATGATCAGCGGGCGAGCTATCCCTTGACGGTCGACCCGACCTGGTCACAGACCGGGGAGCTGTCGGCTTCGGACGGCGCGGCAAGCGATGGTCTTGGTACTTCAGTCTCGATCTTCGGAGCGACCGCGATCGTCGGCGTGCCCGCGCACACCGAGAGCGGGCACGCGGCCCAGGGCGCGGCCTACGTCTTCACCGAGAGCGGCTCGACGTGGTCGCAAGCCGCAGAGCTCACTGCTTCTGATGGCGCGGTGAGTGATGCTTTTGGCACGTCCGTCTCGCTTTCCGGCGCTAGCGCGGTTATCGGCGCGCCCGGTCACGCAGTGAGCGGCAACTCGGGACAAGGCGCGGTCTACGTCTTCACGGGTGGCGGCTCCTCCTGGTCACAGGCCGCCGAGCTGACTTCCTCCGATGGTGCGGCCGGCGATGCCTTCGGTACGTCGGTGGCGCTCAGCGGAACGGCGGCGGTAGTCGGCGCGCCGGCGCACGCGGTGAGTGGGAACTCCGGCCAAGGTGATGCCTACGTCTTTACCGGCAGCGGGTCCTCGTGGTCACAGGCCGCAGAGCTCACCTCCTCCGACGGTGCGGCGAGTGACGCCTTCGGCTCTTCGGTCGCGCTCGCCGGCGCAAATGCCGTGGTCGGTGCGCCGTCGCACGCGGTAAGTGGGCATGCGGGCCAGGGCGAGGCGTACGTCTTCGCCGGCAGCGGGACGTCATGGTCACAAGTCCAGAAGCTGACTTCCTCCGACGGTGCGGCGGGTGACGCCTTCGGCTCTTCGGTTGCGATCTCTGGCATCAACGCCCTGGTCGGTGCGCCGTCGCACTCCGTGAGTGGCAACACTGCAGAGGGCGACGCCTACGTCTTTAACGAGAGCGGATCGAGCTGGTCACAAGCCGTCGAGCTCACCTCCTCCGACGGTGCGGCGAGCGACAACTTCGGCAAGTCGGTGGCCCTCGATGGCGCGATGGCCGTCATCGGCGCGCCCTCCCACGCAGTCAGTGGCAACTCGGGCCAAGGCGATGCCTACGAGTTCACGGCGAGCGCGACCTCGTGGTCGCAGGCGGCGGAGCTCACCTCCTCCGACGGTGCGGCGAGCGACAACTTCGGTAGCTCGGTAGGGCTCTTTGGCACGATGGCCCTCATCGAGGCTCCAAGTCACGCGGTCGGGATCAACTCGGCTCAAGGAGCGGCGTACGTCTTCGACAACGCGCTCTCTGGAGGATCGTTCTCCGGCCCGCAACGTATCGGCGGTGGTGGAGGAGCTGGTCCGAGTGACGCGAGCGTGGCGAACTCGATCGACGTCGCGACCGGCGACTACTTCACGAGCGCGACCGACGCCTCAATTGCGACCTACGGTCCGCCGTTGACCTTCATCCGCACCTATGACGCCGCGCTCGCGCAAGCTGAGTCCGCGAGCTCGACACCTGGTCCGCTCGGCTATGGCTGGACCGACAACTGGGGCGAGTCGCTCGCGCTCAACTCCGACTACGGCACGACCGTGTCGGGTGACATCACCGTGACCGAGGCGAACGGCGCGGAGGCGCTGTTCACGTCACCGAGCGGCGGCAGCTGCACCTCGCCCTACGTCGGACCCGGGACGTCTGGAACCTACTGCGCACTGCCGCGGGTCAATGCCAGCCTCACCTACAACTCCGGTTCTTCCACCTACACCTTGCTCACGCACCCGTATGTCTCCTACACCTTCAACTCCTCCGGCGCACTGTCCTCGATCGCGGATGCCAACGGCACCTCGGAGAGCGTCACGTACAATTCGCCTGCAACAGGATCTGGGAACTGCCCTGGAGCTGCCGGCTCGTGTGAGCTGATCACGTCGGCTTCTGGCCGCACGCTCACCATCGGCTGGTCGGGTGCCAGTGACACGGGGACAATCACCTCGGTCATCGATTCACTTGGCCGTGAGTGGACCTATGCCTACGGCGCGAACAACCTCACCTCGGTCACCGATCCGCTGTCCAAGGTGACCTCGTTCACCTACGACTCGTCCAACGCGAACGCGGACCTGAAGCACGACCTCTTGACGCTCACCGCCCCCGATGGTCAGCCCGGCGGCCCGGACGCCGGTGACGATCTCTCCAACACCTACAACGGCTCGGGGCAGGTCACGTCGGAGACCGACGCGGCCGGCGACGTGACAAGTCTCAACTACACCAACATCAGCTCGACCTCGCTCACCGGCGTCGTGGTCGTCACCGATCCCGACTCGAGCAAGACCCAGGATCTCTTCAACCAAGGAACGCTCGAGGCGAGCACAACCAACTTCGGGGGATCATCGGCTGCGACGACGACGCACGGGGTCGACGCCTCGACGCTGCTCGACGACGCTACGACGGACCCGAGCGGCGACACGAAGATCACCGCCTACGGCACCGACAACAACGTCACCGCTTCCACCAACGCGCTCGGCAACACCTCGACGTCGAAGTTCACCTCCTTCGACGAGGCGACCTGTGCGACGCAGCCGCTTGCCGCCAACCCCTGTTCCTCGCTCTCGACGCCAGCCGCGGTCTCGCCGGGCGGGACGATCACGGTGCCATCAGCACCGCCTGCCTATGTCACCTACACCCTGCATGACACGCACGGCAACGCCCTCTACCAGACGAGCGGCAGCTACAGCACGGGTGGGTCGTTGCTCCAGACGAGCACGACGTACGACCTGTTTAACGGGAATTCCGTCACGATCGGGGGCACCGGTGACTCCTGCACGACATCCGCCCCTACAACCGAGCTGCCCTGCGCGACCATCGATGCGAAGGGCGTCGTGACCGAGCTTGCCTACAACGCGGACGGCGACCTCATCTCGAAGTCGACCCCGGACGGCAACGCCTCGAGCTCGCCGGGCGTGATCTCGACGTTCGCCGGAGCGCCGATGGGCCCGGTCGCCGCGACCTATCTTGATCAGCCCGACTGGCAGATCTCGACAGTCACAGTCGGGGGCGTGGCCTACGCCTACACCGCTGACGTTGAGCACGACAACATCCACCGCATCAACCTCCGCACCGACGTCGAGACGGTGGTCGCCGGGAACACCATCTGGGGCTACTCAGGCGATGGTGGCGCGGCGACCGGTGCCGAGTTTGCTCAGGCAAAGGGGGTCTCAGCGGACTCGTCTGGCGACTTCGCGATCGCCGACACCGGCAACAACGTCGTTCGATTCGTGCCGGCGGCATCGGGCACCTACTTCGGCACCTCGATGACCGGCGGCGACGTCTACACGATCGCCGGCAACGGCACCGCTGGATTCTCCGGCAACACCGGCACTGCCACAAGTGCGGAGCTCAATACTCCTGAGGCTGTTGCCCTGGAAGCTGGCGGCGTCGCGATCGCCGACACCAACAACAACGAGATCCGCTTCGCGGCGATGACCTCAGGGACGTACTTCGGCACCTCGATGACCGCCGGCAAGATCTACGACATCGCCGGCACCGGCACGGCCGGCTACTCGGGCAACACCGGCGCTGCAACGGGCGCTGAGGTCAACGCTCCGGACGGCATCGCGTTCGATGCTTCCGGCGACCTCGGGATCGCCGACACGGGCAACAACGTCGTCCGCTTCGTGCCCGTAGCTAGCACTACGTTCTTTGCCGTCTCGATGACCGCGGAACACATCTACCTGATCGCCGGCAACTACACCGCTGGCTTCTCCGGCAACAACAGCGCTTCGACCTCAGCGGAGCTCGACGCACCTGGTGCCGTCGCCTTCGACGCCTCGGGCGACCTCGCGATCGCCGACACATTGAACTCCGAGGTTCGCTTCGTCCCGGTGAGCTCTGCCACCTTCTACGGCCACTCCATGACCGCGGAGGACATCTATGACATCGTCGGTGATGCTACCTACGGCTACACGGGCAACACCGGTTTGGCGACGAGCGCCGAGGTCGGCAATCTGGGTGGCCTCGCGATCGATTCGGGCGGCGACGTGTTGGCGTCTGACGAGAACGCCGGCGGCATTCGAATCATGGCGGCCGCTACCGGAGCACTCGACGACCAGCAGGTGACGGCCAACCACCTCTACGTGCTCGCCGGCACTGGCAGCTATACCGACGCCAACTACGCGGGGCCTCCAGCCGAGGTGCAACTCGGCGGTCCATCGAACATCCGTGCCGATGGCTCCGGTGATCTGGCGATCACCGACGGCGACGACGTCATTCGCTTCATCCCGGCTTCGACCGGCACCTATTTCGGCCAATCGATGACCGCGTCGGACATCTATACGATCGCCGGCGATGGGCTCTACGGTTACGCCGGCGACGGTGGCGCGGCCACCTCAGCGGAATTGAACTCACCATTCGCTGCGGCCTTCGACCCGGCCGGTGATCTCGGGATCGCCGATACCGGCAACAACGTCATCCGCTTCGTCCCGGTCAGCTCTGGAACCTACTTCGGAGTGTCGATGACCGCCGATCACATCTACACCATCGCCGGCAACGGCACTGCTGGCTTCTCTGGCAATACTGGCGCCGCAACTTCTGCTGAGCTCGACAATCCCAACGGCGTTGCCTTCGATGCCGCAGGCGACCTCATCATCGCCGACACGGTCAACTCCCAGATCCGTTTCGTGCCGGTTGCCTCCGGCACCTACTTCGGAGTGTCGATGACTGCCGATCACATCTACACGATTGCCGGCAACGGCACTGCTGGCTACTCCGGCAACACTGGCGCGGCAACCTCTGCGGAGATGAACTTCCCCTATTCTGTTTGGATCGACGCCAAGGGCAACTTGGTGATCCCGGATACCTCGAGCGCAGCAGTCCGGTACGTGCCGTTGACCTCTGGCACCTACTACGGCCAGTCGATGACCGCGGAGCACATCTACACCATCGCCGGTGACGGCACGAATGGTTACTCCGGTGACGGCGGGGTGGCCACCTCGGCCGAGATCTCGAGCAGCGTCTACGACGCAACAACCGACGCCGCCGGCAACCTCTACATCACCGACGCCGGTAACGACGTCGTTCAGTTCGTGCCAGTTGCCTCTGGCACCTACTACGGCCAGTCGATGACCGCGGAGCACATCTACACCATCGCCGGCGCCGGTTGGTCGAGCTCGAGCTTTGGTGGCGACGGCGGCTCGCCGATGAGCGCCGAGTTCGCCTGGATCACCTCGACGATCCCCGACGGCAACGGAGGCTTCTACATCGCTGACGATGCCGGCTATCGCATCCGTCACGTGAGCGTCGCCGACTCGGCGGGCCCGAGCGCTGTTACCACCTACGGCTATGACGCCGACGGTGAGCAGACGAGCACGACCTCCGCGGATGGCAACCTCGCTGGCGCCAACGCCGCGAACTACACCACCACGACCTCCTATAACAACGACCGCCAGGTCACGACCGTCGTGACGGCTGGAGGCGCTGGGGCGACCGCCCCGTCGCAGACTACGACGAACACCTACGACGCGAGCGGCAACCTGCTCTCGTCAACCGACCCGCTCGGCCACAAGACCACCTACACCTACAGCGCAATCCGCCAGAAGACCTCGATGGTGTCGCCACGCGGCAACGTCGCAGGCTGTGGCTGTGCGTCGAGCTTCACGACCGACTACTCCTACAACGGCAACGGCAACCTGACCAAGACGACCGACCCACTCGGTCACTCGACGCAGTCCACCTACGACGCCAACGGCTACGTGTTGACGACGACCGACGGTGACAGCAACGTCACCACCAACGCCTACAACGGCGCCAGCGAGCTCGTCTCGACGACGGATCCGGGAGGCAACTGCGCCTCGGTGCCGGCGGTGAAGTGCGTCACCTACGCCTACGACGCCAACGGCAACAAGACCTCGATGACCGATGCGAACGGGAAGACGACGACCTACACCTATAACGACTTGAACCAGCCCCTTTCGACGACGAATCCGCTCGCTCACTCGACGAGCGACGCCTACGATGCGGGCGGCAACCTCGCCAGCTCCACGGACGCGGATAGCAACGTCACGGCGAACAGCTACAACGCCGGCAACGAGCTGACCTCGCTGAGCGAGCCGGACACGACGACGAGGACGTATACCTACAGTCCGATGGGTCAACAGCTGACCTATGCCGACGGTGCCAGCAACACGACGACATCTACCTACAGTGCACTCGGTCAACCGGCGGCGAGCACCGATTCGCTCGGCAACGCGACGTCGTACACCTACACCGCCGCGGGACCGATGGCGACGGAGACGAATCCCGACGGGCAGACGACGACCTGGACCTATAACCTGGACAACGAGGTAACGAATATCTCCTACTCCGACGGGTCGACGCATTCGGTTGCCTACACCTACAACCCGGACGGCAAGGTGTTGACCATGACTGACGCCTCTGGCACCTCGACGTACACCTACGACGACGCTGATCGCCTGACAAGTTACGAGAACGGCAACGGTGTGACGATCTCGTACGGCTACGACGATGCCAACAACGTCACGTCGATCACCTACCCCGGCGCGAGCCACACGGTCACCGAAACCTACAACTCGATGAACGAGCTCGCCACGGTGACGGACTGGAACTCCAAGCAGACCCAGCTCGGCTACGACGCGGACGGCAACCTCACCTCGATTACCTACCCGAACGGCGTGACCGACACGGGGGTCGTCAACAACGCCGACCAGCAGAGCTCGATCACCGACAAGTTGAGCGGCACGACGTTTGCGAGCTTTAGCTACTCGCGAGACAATGCCGGTCAGGTCACCTCCGAGACCGACACCGGAACGCCGGGTGCCGGCACGGCAACAAGTACGTACAACTCGATGAACGATCTGACGGCCAACAACGGCAACAGCTACAGCTACAGCTCGGCCCAGAATCTCACGACGTCGCCAAGCGGTGCGTCCGAGCAGTACAACGCGGGCGACGGGGTCTGCTGGCAAGGGACAGGGAGCGGCGCGTGCAGCTCGCCGCCAAGTGGCGCAACGACGTACTCCTACTCGAACGAGAAAAACCGGACTTCGACGTTGCCCTCGAGTGGCACGAGCGACGCGTACACCTACAACCCGGCCAACGAGCTCACCGGAGTCGTCCCGTCGTCTGGATCGTTTAGCTCCTACGTCGACGACGGCAATGGTCTGCTGCAGGGCGAGACGACGGCATCGACGACGACGAACTACACCTGGAGCGTCCAGCCGAGCCTGCCCTTGATGCTCTCCGACGGGACGGACTACTACATCTATGGGCCAGACGACAACCCGATCGAGCAGGTTGCGGTGTCGGGCGGGACCACGAGCTATCTCTTGGCCGACGAGCTCGGCTCGATCCGGGCGATCACGAACTCCTCTGGCACGACGACGGGTACCTTCAGCTATGACGCCTGGGGCAATGAGACCGGCTCGACCGGCTCGGCGACCACGCCATTCGGGTTCGCCGGTGAGTACCTCGACAGTGCATCGGGTCTCTACTACATGCGGGCGCGGTGGTATGACCCGGTGACGGGGTCATTTACGAGCGACGATCCCGCGGTCTCCACGACGTTGCAGCCGTTCGGCTACGCGGCCAACAATCCGGTGAATTCCACGGATCCGAGCGGGAAATGCGTCGCGCCAGCGGGATATGGTTGCGGCTATGTTGTCGTCGACCCAAGTGGTGGGGTCGCTCCCACATCGGTTTATGAGGATGCGTTCAACCTAGTTGGAGAACCATTGGTTAATCTACTTCAATCTTACGACCATCTGGGGTATTACGAGACGCTAATTGTTGACGCTGAATCCGCTGGCTGTCCCCAGGCCGCAGATGGTCAATGCTACGGACCACTCTGGAGTGGTCCGTTTGGGCTAGGACAACTAGACTTAGACAATCGGAATACATGGCTTTCTGGTCAACAGTGGACGTTGAATCCATGGCTACAGATATGGGCAATGCGGCAGTATATTGCCGTCGTCTATGGAAACGCGCAGGAGGCGTGGACGAAGCGTGAGTCCAGATGCGGTAGCACCCTGGGCTGCTGGTATTGAGCATTGAGATCAAAGCTTCAGGAGAGATAAGGGGGGACACGTGCGAATCTCTAATTCCTGGTCGAAAATCATGGTCCTGGCTGCCGTAATCAGTACTACCATTGCCCTTACCACATACGCAGCGGTTAGCGCCGTGTTAACAACGAGCGGCGTGTCTCCCGAGTCACACCAGGCAATTAATCTAGCTTTAACGAAATTTCTGAGACAGTTCTATGGCTCTATTCATTCAGCGTCAATTACCCGTAATGGCAAGATCATCTCCGTTGCCATCATTTCACCTGAAGGTAGGAAGCGTACCCCCGCGACCGCTTTTGTGCTGAATTACCAAGAAAACTCATGGCATAAGTATTCCACGGTTGGATTAATTGACTATATCGGGCCCGGAGAGGACCACGATGGAACGGTAAAGTATCTGGAACTCTCTTCAGGAGTTACTTCCGCAGCTTTTACGATTAACTTTGCCTCCGCGCAAGCTGGCCTCGTAGTAGCCAATATGAGCGATACTGAGTGGAAAATAATCCCGTTTGGTTCCCGGGGCCAGATGTTGATCGAAAATCCTGTGTTTACCTCGTCTCAGAAAGTCGTGTCGACCGGTAACACCTGTACGCCGAGTTGCGTCGGCGGAAAGGAGTTTAGGATTACCTATCGGTATGAAGCTCCGATCGAAAGATTTGAACAGACCTCGCGTTCGCAGAGTTAGTTCCGAAATTGCTCGCAATTAGGCGCGATCCCGGATCAGTTACAAGAACATCATGCCCTTATCGGCGCGAATTGACGCAGGAGATGTTGCGGGTAAAGCCAGACGACAGGAGCGACACCGACGAAATACCACACCTGGCACGTCCCGAACTTCCCCCCTCTCTGACGGCAGGAACTACTACATCCACGGGCCGGCACAACGTTCCCGATCGAGCAGATCGCCGTCTCGGGAAGAGCGCCGAGCTAGCCGTTGGCTGACGAGCTCGACTCGATCCGAGCGATCACGAACTCTTTCGAGCACCGTCACGAGCACGTTCACCTACGACACCGGGGGCAACGGGACCCGGGTTGACCTGCTCCGCGACGTCGCCATTCGGTTTCGCCGCTCAGTACCTCGACAGCGCGTCGAGACTCCTACTACATGTGGGTCCTCAAGCGAGCGACACACAATATTGTTCTAGATTGTTCTGGCGTCGGTGCGCTGAGCAGACAGCCCCCAGACGCGGACTGAGTGGAGTTGGCCATAGCCGCCTAGTGAAGTTCTTACCGAGCCACCATTTCCTCCCCCTACCGCCCGAAGCCGATCACCGGTCCACGCTCAATGTGCGGAGGTACGTGATGCTCGATCCCGCGTATTTGATCGCGGACCAAGAACTCGTGGCGCGCCGCTGCCTGCTGCTCGAGCGGCTCGTCGCGTGAACGGTCCGCCTCGGCGATCTCCTCAGGAGTCATCTCCGCCGCCAGCTCCTCGCGATGGCGCCACTCCGCGGCAAGCTCGTCTCGAGCGGCCTCGGTGCGGTGGTGGGCGTCCACTCGTTCTGTCACAGCGGCGACGGCTCGGCGTTCCTTGACATCGTACGCCCGCTCGCGTCCCTGCATCTGCTGCTCGATCCGCCTCGCCTGCTGTTCGAGCTGATCTGCGGCGGCCACATGCGCGCGCACCTCGGGCTCGACTGAGGCGCGCGCCGCTTTATCGGCGGCGGCGAGGATCATCTGATCGCTCGAATCGGCATCTGGCAGCCGACGGCCGGGCCAACGAGTTGCGATCTCGTCGAGGCGACTCCTCGCCTCGGTGACCGCGCCGGCACGAAGTCGGAGACGGCCCGGACCTGCTTCGATCACCGCGGCTGCCTCGCGGGCGGCGAGATAGTCGGCGCGCGCCTGATCGATCAACCGCTCGCCCTGGTTCCGCGATCTCGCCGCGGCAGCGAGGTGCCAGGCGGCCTCGTCGCGGGCGTGCGCGATCGCCCGGGCATCGCTCGCCGCTTCGCCGGCGCGCGTCGCGTCATCGACGTGCTCGGAGTCCCGATCGAGCTCGCGAAGCGTAGCAGTCAGCTCGTTTTCGATCCGCGCGGCGCGACGCTCGAGCTCGACAGCGCTTCGCCAGCCGAGCGGATTCGCGCGCGCCTCCTCTTCGGCGAGCTTCTTCTCCAAGCGACGACGTGGCGTGCGGTCG
>Ga0208357_1001428_pt1 | contig 17249 bp, 11 predicted proteins | sample NGESurdeep092012_6_FD_184487 | JGI IMG/M metagenome (GOLD analysis project Ga0208357, IMG submission 184487) | Arctic peat soil microbial communities from Barrow, Alaska - NGEE Surface sample F52-2 deep-092012 (SPAdes) | ecosystem: Environmental > Terrestrial > Soil > Wetlands > Peat ... | reverse complement strand
CGCGCCGCGATCGTCGCAGCGTCCTCGGGCCGCGTGCCGGCGGCACAATGCGCGACGATCCTCGCGCTAGCGTCGCTGCCGGCGATCGGTGCGGCCGTGGGCGGCGTCGCCGCGTCGCTCGCGCAGAACGGCGGCGTGCGCGTCGTCTCGCCGGCATTTCGGCCGAATCGGCTCGATCCGTTCGCCGGCTGCAAGCGCTTGCTCTCGCGCGAAACGTGCGGGCACCTGCTGCGTGCCGGGGTGGGTTTTGCGTGCGTCGCCGCCGCCGTCGCCGCCAACGCCCAAGGCATCGTTGCTGCCATGCTCGGCGAGCGATCCACATCGTCGCTGGCACGTTTAGCGATGCTGGCGGCGACGCGCGCCGCCTGGTGTGCCTGCGCGGTCGGACTAGGCTTCGCGGTGTTGGAGTATGGGGCCGCGCGGCGCGGCTGGCTGTCGCGTTTGCGCATGTCGTTTGCGGAGTTTAAGCGGGAAATGAAAGAACAGGACGGCGATCCGCAGCATCGGTCGCGGCGCCGCTCCCTGCATCGCAGTATCGCCGCCGGCGACGTGCGCCGCGTCGTCGATGCCGCCTTCCTCGTATGTAATCCCACGCACGTCGCCGTCGCGCTGGCCTATCGGCCGCCCGAAGAGCCGGTTCCTCGCGTGCTGGTCCGAGCGGCCGATGAGGCGGCGCTGCACGTTCGCGAATTGGCCGACGCGGGCGGCGTGCCGATCGTCGAGAACGTTGCCTTGGCGCGCGCGTTGTACGCGCAGACGCGTGCCGGCGAAACGATACCGCACGCGCACTACGTCGCGGTGGCCGAGGTCGTCGCGGCGTTGGTGCGCTCGGGGTCGATCTCGCGATGAAACGCGTGCCGTTCTATGCGTTCGCGGGGATCTTGCTGGCGATCGTGGCGATTCTGATCGTTCCGCTGCCACCGTCGCTGCTCGACGTCTTGCTGGCAATCAATATTTTTGCATCGGCGTCGATCCTGTTGCTCTCGGTAACCGTGGAGGAACCCTTGCAGTTTTCGGCGTTCGCGCCGGCGCTGCTGCTAGCGACGCTCTTTCGGCTGGCGTTGGACGTTTCGGCGACGCGCCTCATCCTCACGCACGGCGCGACTCCCGGCGGCGTCGGTGAGATCATTCCGGCGTTCGGCGCGTTCGTGGTGCAGGGCAATCTGGTCGTCGGGGTCGTCGTCTTTGCAATTTTGGTGACGATTCAGTTCGTCGTGATCGCCAGCGGCTCCCAACGCGTTGCCGAGGTCGCCGCGCGCTTCGCACTCGACGCGATGCCCGGCAAGCAGATGGCGATCGACGCCGACCTGCATGCGGGCGCCCTGGATGGCGAGGTGGCCCGCGGCAAGCGCGAGACCGTGCAGCGCGAGGCGGATTTCTACGGCGCAATGGACGGCGCGGGCAAGTTCGTCAAAGGCGACGCGATCGCCGCGCTGGCGATCGTCGCGTTGAACCTCGCCGGCGGAGTGGTCGTCGGCATCGTCTACCACTCGATGACGCCGATGGACGCGGTGAATACGTTTTCGCTGCTGTCGATCGGCAACGCGCTGGTCACGACGCTTCCGGCGTTTCTTAACGCGATCGCGATGGGGATGATGGTGACCCGCGTCGCTTCGCGCGGCGCGCTGGGCAGCGATCTGGCCGAGCAGCTCTTCGCGCGTCCGGAGATCCTGTGCAGTGGCGGAGCGTTGCTGCTGGCCTTAGCGCTGGTGCCGGCGTTGCCGCACGCGCTGTTCGCGATCCTCGGCGCGTGCGCGTTCGGCCTGGCCGAAGCAGCGCGTCGTCGCGCGCGGGCGGCCGAGGACGAGCAACGGGCGCTGGCCAGCCAAGCCAAACGGCGCGCGATGCGGCGTCCGGAGTTGGCGCTTGGACTGGTCGGCGTCGATGCGATCGCCATCGAGATCGGCGCGGGATTGGGACAACTTCTCGCACCGCCGCTGTGCGACGCGTTGCTCGATCGCATCGGCGAAGTGCGGCGTGCCCTGGCCGCCGAGATCGGCATCGTTCTGCCGGGCGTGAGATTACGTGACGATTTGGAGCGCGATCCCACCACGTACGCGATTCGCATTCGCGACGAACTCGTCGCACACGGACGTTTGGAGTTAGCGAACGTCTTGGCCGTCGCCGATCCGCCGATCCTGGCGCGCATCGGCGGCCGCCTGGAGCGCGAACCCGTCTACGACCTGCCCGGCGCGTGGATCGCTCCCGATGCGCGCGAGCGCGCACAACGGGAGGGCGCGCTGGTCTTCGATCCGATTTCGGTGGTAGGATCTCACGTCGCCGAAGCGGCGCGCGCGCACGCCGAGGTGCTGCTGGGCCGTCAAGAGTTGCAGACGCTCCTGGAACATCTGCGCTCTTCGGTACCGACGATCGTCAAGGAGATCGGTGCCGAGGGTTTGCCGCTAGCGATCGTCCAGCGCGCCTTCGGGCTGCTGCTGCGCGAACGCGTATGGCCGCGCGATCCGATCGCGGTGTTGGAAGCGATGATCGAGGCGGGCAGTCGCGACCCGCGCGATCTTTGCGAGGCGGCCCGTCGCGTGCTGGTGCCCGCGATGCTCAAGCGGCGCGCCGTCGCGTCGCTCGCGCCGGTGGTGCTCGCGCCGCAGTTCGAGCGCGAGTTGAACCAGACGTGGGCCTCGCCGGGTGCGGCGCCCGATCCGGCCGACGCGGTCGTCGTGCGCGACGGGGTCGAAGCCTATTTGGCGCAAGAGCCGCCGGCGCCCACCCTGGTCTGCACGGCGGCGCTGCGCCCCATGCTGGCCGAGTTTTGCCGGCGCTCGGGCTTGGTGCTCGAAGTTCTGGGTTATCACGAACTGCCCGCCGACCTGGCGCTCGTCCCGGCCGCCACCCTCGCCCGCTAGGAGCCTGGCTCCTAGGTGCCGCCGGGCGATGCGGGGAAGAGGGCCCGGCCCCGTCATTTGACGCTGGCACCCCGGCTTGTTACACTGCTGAAGTTTGCCGTGCGCGACGTGCCCGGTGTTCCTCTCTTTCCGCCAGTGTGGTGAGTCACAAGTTCATGTACAAAATCTCGCTCGTCCTCGCCCCACTCATCGTCGCTCTTCGGTCACAACGCTATGGCGTTGCTCCCTCATCCCTCCTCGATTCGGCCAAAAGTCCTTCGCGATCTTTTGCACCGAACTTCTGACTCACCACACTAGGCATCATGACCTGGAATAATCTCAAGACCCCGCTCAAAGCCATCGTCGTCGTGGCGATCGTGCTGTTCTCACTATCGCAGATGCTGCCGTTGCAGACCAAGATCCATCTGGGTCTGGACTTGCAAGGCGGCTCGCGTTTGCTGTTGCAGTTGTATCCCACCCAAGACGTGCCGCAGATCACCTCGCAGGTGCAGGAGCAAACGCGTGAGGTCATCGATCGCCGTATCAACGGGTTGGGCGTCGCCGAACCCGAAATCAGCAAGGTCGGCGTCGATCGCATCTTGGTCGAGCTGCCCAACGTCAAGGATCCCGACCAGGCTGAAAAGGTGCTCAAGCAGGTCGCCGTCTTGGAGTTCAAGATCGTGCCGGCCGCCGTCGTGACCCAAGCCGAACAGGACGTCGCGCTGCTCAAAGCACCGCCGAATACGCCCGGCATCACCGCCAAGCAGCGAGCGGCCGCCGAGACCTTCGTCGCGCAGACGGCCTACAAACTTTCGGGCCCGGTCGTCTATTCGGGCAGCGAGCTCAAGGCTTCGCAGGCGGGCTTCGCGCAGAACAGCAGCGCGCCGCTGGTTTTCTTCAACACGAAGAATCCCAAGAAATTCCTCGCGATGACGACCGCCAACTTGGGCAAGCCGATGGGCATCTTCTTGGACAAGCGCTACGTTTCGGCGCCGATCATCAACGGCCCGATCGCCGATGCCGGCGACATCGAAAACATGGGCACGCAAGACGCCACCGTGCTGCTGGCCAACGAACTCAACTCGGGTGCCTTGCCGGTCACCATCAAGATCATCGAAAAAGAATCGATCGGGCCGACGCTGGGCAAGATCGACCTGATGGAATCGCTCTACGCTTCGATGCTGGGCTTAGGCGTCGTCCTGCTGTTCATGATTCTGGTCTATCGTTTACCGGGCTTCTTGGCCGATCTCGCGCTGGTCATCTACGTGCTGATGATGTTGGGATTGTTGGCGGCCGCGCAAGCGACCTTGACGTTGCCGGGGATCGCGGGCTTCGTGCTTTCGATCGGTATGGCCGTCGATGCGAACGTCTTGATCTTCGAGCGCATAAAAGAAGAACTCTGGCATGGGAAATCCATGCGCGCTTCGGTGCGCGTCGGCTTCGCGCGCGCCTTCTCGGCCGTCTTCGATAGCCACTTTACCACCATCGTCGGCGCGGGTGTCCTGTACACGTTGGGCACCGGCACCGTCAAAGGCTTCGCCTTCACGCTGTTTTGGGGAACCGTGCTCTCGCTGATCACCGCGGTCTTCATCACGCGCTTTTTCGTCGACGCGCTGGTCGACAACGACCTGCTGACCAAACCCGAACTTTACGGCGTGAAAACGTCCGAGCTCGGCATTTTCTCGAAAGCGGGGACGTAGCCGATGCTGTTTCGCCGCTTGAATTGGAACATCGTCGGTTGGTTCCGCACCGTTTCGGTCATCTCATACGTCGTGATCGCGTGCGGTTTGGCGGCGATGGTCTATCACGGCTTCGAAGGCGGTCAGGGCTTCCAGCCGTCACACATGCTCCGCCTGGGGCTCTCGTTCACCGGCGGCACGCAGATCGACGTCGTCTTTACCAGGCCCGTTTCGCAGGGCGAGGTTAACGCCGCTATCGCGCCGCTAAATCTGCAAGACGAGCAGATCAACACGACCGGCAGCAAGGGCACCGGCTACTCGATCACCACGCAGACGTCGTTCGCCAACGATTCGACATCGTTGTGGGGCGCGCTGGCCAAAGCCGGCGCCGTCGATCGATCGAACTCCTCGATCACCGCAGTGGGGCCGACGTTGGGCAGCGAATATCTGCGCAACGCGCTGCTCGCGCTGGTGATCGCACTGGGCATCCAATTTCTCTACATCGCGTTCCGTTTCGGTTGGAACTACATCTTCGGTTTGGTCACGATCGTCGCGCTCGTGCGCGACGCGGCCATGATGATCGGCATCTACGCGTTGGCCGACAAACGAGCCGACGACGCGTTCTTGGCCGCGGTACTGACGGTCATCGGATACTCGGTCATGGATACGATCGTCATCCTGGATCGAATTCGAGAAAATACGAAGTTGATGGCCGGGCAGGCCTACGACAAGATCGTCAACGATTCGATCAAGCAGACGATGACGCGTTCGCTCAACACGCTGGCGACCGTGGCCATCACGCTGGTCGCGCTGCTGGCCTTGGGCGGTCCGTCGCTCAAGAACTTTGCCTTCGCGCTGCTGGTCGGCATCTGCTCGGGCGGCTACCACTCGATCTTCTATTCCGCGCCGCTGGTGCTGGTGTTCCGCACGCGCCAACTCGCCGCGGCGACCAAGAAGCGCGCGGCCGGCCTGGCCGTCGGCCCGGTGTCGGGCAAGCGCGCGCTGGCCGAGTCGGCATCGCTCAACTCCAGTCGCGGCGGCGTCGCGCGCGAAGATATCGCGGCCGCGCGTCGCGAGCGGCGCGCCAAGGTGAAAGCCGCCCGTCAGCCGGCGGCGGGCGGTCCCGCGCGCTACAAACGCCGTCCCGGCGACGCGCCGGTCGCGACGGCAACGACGCCGCAACCCCAAGAGTTTCCCGGCGACGTCGACGCGGAATACGATCCCCTCGACGCGCAGAACGCCGGGCACGACGAGGACGCGCTCTCGCAGGGCCACGAAGAGGTCACCCTCAACTTCGAAGGCTTCGAACGACAAGATGCGGCCGATGAGCAGCCGCCCGACGAACCCACGCACGAGTAAGCCGTTGCCGCCTCCGACTCGTTCGGAGACGGCTTTCGAGCGCGCGCTCGCATCGTTGCGGGACGCGCGCGAGCCCGCGCACCGCGTCGCCGTCGCGGACGACGCCGGGGCGTTCGTGTCCGACGCGTTTGCGCGACGCGACGAATTCCTCGAACGCGAGCCGTTTGCGGGCATCGCCGACGCCGCGTCGTTTTACACCAAGATCGTCGGCGTTTCGTTTGAAGGGCGCCAGGACGTCATCGCGGGACTGCGTGAAGGCACGGAGCTGCAACTGCTCCGACAACCCGAGAACCCCAAGGATCCCAATGCCATCGCCATGTACGACGGCAATCTCCAGATCGGCTTCGTCCGCGCCCTCATCGCCAAGCATCTGGCCCCGCACATGGACGGCGGCGTGCGCTATCGCGCGCGCATCGCGTCGTTAACCGGCGGCGCGGCGACCCCATCGCAGGCCGGCGGGCGCCACCGCGGCGTGAACGTCTACGTCTGGCGCATCGATCCCAACGTGGCCTCGCCCGCGCAACGGCAGGCCGCACGCGATGCTTGGAACGGCGACGCTCGACGCGTGCGCGAAGCGTTAATCGGTCAGTATCCGCCGCACGCGGCACAAGAGGAGGTCCTCGCGCGGATTGCGGCCGGGAAGAATACGTTGGCGGTGCTGGGAACGGGCCGCGGCAAATCGTTCTGTTTTCAATATCCGGCGGTGTTGCGCGCGCTCGAACACGGGCACAAGACGCTGGCGATCTATCCGTTGCGCGCGCTGGCGAACGATCAGTACGAATCGCTTAAGCGCAAACTCGATCCGTTCGGTTTGCGCATTCTGCGCGCCAACGGCTCGATCGCGCCCGAAGAGCGCGAAGAGCTCTTCGAAGCGTTGCGCGACGGCACGTGGGACGTGGCCTTGGCGACCCCGGAGTTCTTGGAATATCATCGCGACGCGTTTGGCGCGCGCAGCCTACCATCGCTGGTGGTCGTCGACGAGGCCCACCATCTGTTTGAATCCAAGCATCGTGCGGCTTACGGGAAGCTGGGTCGGACGATCGCGGGACTGGGAGACTGTCAGATCGTCGCGCTGACGGCAACGGCCGACGACGATGCCTTCGCGCACGTCGTGCGCGAACTGCGGATCGATGCCTGGGTGATCGATCCAACGGTGCGCGAGAACCTGACCGTCGTCGACGCGCGCAACACCAAGGACAAGTTCGGGTATCTTGGCGATCTGTGCACTCCGGACGACGGGAAGACCATCGTCTACTGCATGTCGCGACCCGAAGCCCAAAAGGCCGCCGACGCCCTGCGAAAACGGTTGGGCGACGTGGTGATGTTCTACCATGCCGGTATGCCGACAGCCGATCGTCTCGGGGTCGAGGCGTTCTTTCGCTCGGGCGCTCTGCGCGTCGTCGTGGCGACCTCGGCGTTCGGCGAGGGGATCGACCTCCCCGACGTGCGCAACGTCGTGCTCTATCATCTGAATTTCGATTTCACATCGTTCAACCAGCAGGCGGGGCGCGCGGGGCGCGACGGGCGACCGTCCGAGATCCATCTGCTCTTCGGCGACGCCGATCGCCGGATCAACGAGTTCATCATCGATCGCGCCGCCCCGACGCTGCCGGTCTTGCGAGAACTCTATCGCGGCATCCGCGGCCTGGCCGACGAAGGCACCGTGCGAATGGCGCACACCGACATCGCGCGTACGCTGGACTTGGATAAGGCCGACGAGCGCACCGTAGGCGCCGCCCTGCGCATATTCGAAGATGCCGGCTTGGTCGAAGTCGGCACCGACGACGACGGCCGGTACGTCCGCTTCTTACGCGTCGACGGCAAGGTGGATCTCACGCAAAACGAGCGATACGCCGAAGGCGAAGCCGAACGCGAGAGTTTTTCGCGGTTTGCCGACTTCGCGCTAACCGCTCGCCCCGAGGCACTCGAACGGATCATCAATCGCCCGATCTATCCCCAACGTGCGGAGCTGCTGCGCGGATGATCGACGTCGTTCGGCCTCCAGCCTTACGCGAAGGCGACACCGTCGCGCTGGTCGCTCCCGCGGGCGCGCTGCACGCCGACGAAGACCTGGGCCGCGCGATCGGTCACATCGAGTCGTTGGGCTTGCGCGCGCGAGCGGGCCGTCACGCGCTAGATCGTCACGGCTACCTCGCCGGCGACGACCAGGCGCGGCTCGACGACATCAACGTTGCCCTGCGCGACCCCGACGTGCGCGCGGTCGTCGCGTTGCGCGGCGGTTACGGTACGACGCGGTTGCTCGATGGCGTCGACTATGCGGCGTTTGCCGCCGATCCCAAGGTCGTGCTCGGTTACTCCGACCTTACGGCCCTGCTCAACGCCCTGCACGCGCGCACCGGCATCGTGACGTTCCACGGTCCGGTAGCCGCTGCGGATCGTTTCACGCCGACGGTGGTGGGATGGCTGCGTCGCGCGCTGTTTTCGACCGCGCCGATCGGCACGCTCGAAGCCCCTTGCGCCACAACTCTCGGCGGTGGTCGCGGACGCGGCCGCTTGATCGGCGGTAACCTGTCGCTGATCGCAGCGCTGCTGGCAACGCCGTACGCGCTAGACTTCGACGGTGCGATCGCGTTTCTGGAAGAGGTCGATGAAGCGCCGTATCGCATCGACCGTATGCTGACGCAACTGCGCGCCAGCGGCACGTTGCACGGCGTACGCGGCATCGTCGTCGGCGATTGCCGCAATTGCGACGCGCCCGCCGACGCGCCCGCAGCGTCGCGTTTGGAGCACGTCCTGCGCGACCGGCTGGGCGATTTGGGCGTCCCGTTGCTCAGCGGCGCGCCGATCGGCCACATCGAAGAACAGTGGACGCTGCCGATCGGCATCGAGGCCGACCTCGACGCCGACGCCCGCACGCTCGACGTAGGTGCGGCAGTAGCCTGACCTACGCACCATACCATTTGAGCGACGGCCAAATCGTAGACCATCGGCACCGCAATCGCAAAGGCACGATACGCCAACGCGCGCTCGGGTTCGGGATCCATGCGCGCGACCATCAGATCCGCGACGAGCCCGGCGGCGAGCGACTGCAGGATCGTCACGAGCAGGAGCGGCGTTGCATTGGTAAAGGCCGCAGCCGCCGGAACGTTCGCCAGCAGAAACAGCAAAGTGTACGACCCCGGACGCAGGGCAATGCGAGAAGCCGTCCATACGTGCTGCGGCGGAGCGATCGGCTCTACGTATTGGAGCAGACCGAAATCGAATCGAACGGCTAGATGATTCGCGAAGTATAAGACCGTCCACACGAGAGCGTGGGTGAGGCGACAAAACAATCCGAAGCCAGTTGTTCAACTTCTATTCACAGCTTTTTCCGCAGCCCGCTAGGGTTCGAACGCAGGTGCATACGCGCCTACTTGAAATCGATGGTGATATCTTCGTCGTCTTGCGCGCCGGCGGCATTGCGGGCGACGATCGCAACGGTGTATGCACGCCGATAGATCGGTGGAATCACCAACGCGTGGATCGTGAACGCGAACTCCCCGAACGTCGAGCGCGGCGCATTGAAGACAAAAGACGGCGAACGCACTTCCAAGCTCGCAACGTTGCTGGTCGTGACGATTCGACCGCTCCAGATATCGCCCGGACGTACGACCAGTGAAGACAAGCGTACGCCGAGAATCCTTGGCGGCGCGTCGGGTGCGGCAATCTGCACCGCCGGCAACGGCACGCGCGACATCGCTTCGCTCGGATCGAGTTGCGGCTCGCGCGCAACGCAACCGCACAGCACCAGAAGTATGCCGACCGCAACGGCGCGCAGTACCATGCGAAGAAGGTTTACGGCATCGACATTTGAAGCCCTGGTGGGTGAGTCCCGAGCTATCCGGTCGACCGCCGCGCAGCCTCCGCGTCGACTGGGCGCTGGCGATCGGCGGTCTCTGGGTTGTCGTTGGGATCTACTGCGACCTGGCCTGGCACGTCCGCCACGACGTCGACTCGTTTCTGACGTGGGCGCACGCGGCACTCTACGCGGGCTTACTCTACACGTTCGTCGCGACCGGGATCATCGCGTGGCGCAATGTCCGCGACGGCTACGCGTGGGCGCGCGCGCTTCCGGCTGGATACGAGTACACGCCGTTTGGCATCGGACTATTCTTCATCGGCGGGGCAGCCGACGCGACCGGGCACATCTTATGGGGCTTCGAATCGGGCTTTAACGCGCTCCTGAGCCCAACCCATCAACTGATTGGGTTCTCGATTATCTTGCTGTTGATCGGCCCGATTCGCTCCGCGCTCGCCTCCTTCGACACTCCGGCTCCGGCCGCCGGTGGGGATAACGCGGCGGGCTGGCCCGCAATGCTCTCGATCGGAGCCTTGATGGCGCTGGTGCGCTGGGGTTTGGATCCGTTTTTTCATCCGTACGCCCAAGCGCGATTCGGTCCATCCGTTCCCAAAGGCTTTACGCCGGATACGATCAGCCTTCAGGCGATGCATTTTGCATTGCAGGAGCACGGTCTCGCCTCGGTTCTGTTCAGCACGATCGTGATGGCCGGCTTCGCCTTGTACGTCGCCCGCGCGTTTGGGAAACAATCGGGCGCGATGGTGGTGATTTTCCTGATCGGCAACGGGATGACGTCGATGGCCGTCGGAAACGATTGGACGCAGATGGCCGCGCCGATCGCCGCAAGCTTGCTGGCCGGCTTCGTCGCGGACCGCATCGCGCGACCCAACGTGATGGCCGCAGTCGTACCGATCGTCTACAACGGACTCGTCGCAGCCGTCGCCGTGGTCGGTGGAACCTGGTGGGATCCGATCTTCTTACTTGGAACGGTCATCTACAGCGGTCTCTTCGGCTGGCTGCTCTCGTTGATCGTGACCGCGCGGCGCCGATCCGCGTGACCCGGTTGCCGCGCGGCACGACTACCTACATCGCGACCGGCATGGGGCTGGCAGCCACGCTTCTCCACGCGTTTGCTGCGCTGCGTTACGGTTACTATCGCGACGAACTCTACTTCATCGCGTGCGCGCAGCATTTGGCCTGGGGCTACCCCGATCAGCCGCCGCTGGTGGCAGTTACCGCGTGGCTCGCGGGACCGTTCGGCTACGCATTGCTCGCTGTGCGCGGGTTTCCGATTCTCGCCGCAGGCGGTGCGGTGGCGGCGACATGTCTGGTTGCGCGCGAACTCGGCGGCAATCGCATCGCCGTCGTTTTGGCGGGGCTGCTCGCGCTGCTCCTCCCAACGAGCCTTTTTCTGGGCAGCACCCTAACCACGACCTCGTTCGAACCGCTCACCTGGACGCTGGCGATTTGGCTGGTGCTGCGGATCGCGCGCGGAGACGATAGCCGGCTTTGGTACGCCGTCGCAGTCGTCACGGCGTTCTCGCTGTACGGCAAATATTCGATCGTGCTGTTACTGGTCGCGCTGAAGATCGGGCTCCTGCTGACGCCGCAGCGCCGGATTCTGTACGATCGCCGGCTGATCGCCGCATGCGTTCTCGCGCTAGTGCTCGTCCTGCCGAATTTGATGTGGCAAATCTCGCACGGGCTGCCATTTCTTGCGGTGATGCACGAGGATATCGTCGGACGCCAAGCCTTCAATTCGGGCGTGTCCTTCGAGAGCGCCGATCTCGTCCGCAACGCCGGACTTTTCCTGGGAGAGCAACTGCTCTTCGCCAATCTATTCGCACTACCGATCTGGATCCTGGGCGTCGTCGCACTGCTGCGCGGCGGCTCGTTCTCGGCGGCGCGATTCCTCGGGGTCGCCTTTCTCGTGTTGCTCGTCATCGCTCTCGCGTTGGCCGCAAAGGGTTACTATATTGCCGGTGTCTATCCGGCGCTATGCGCGGTCGGCGCGGTTTGGCTCGCATCGCTGCGGCTGCGGTGGCCGGTACGCGTACTCGGGTCGGTCGCCGTCGTCGGCGGGATCGCATTCGCGCCGATGTTCGCACCGTTCTTGGACGTTTCGGGATTGATTGCATATCAGGCCGCACTTGGCATTCCGCCCGCCCGCGCAAATCCGCCGCACTTCGTGCAGCCGTTGTTTGCCGAGGAGTTCGGCTGGAACGAACTCGCCCGACGCGTCGGCAAAGCCTATGCGGATCTATCGGCCGCAACGCGCGCGAGAACGGCAATCTTCGCCGATACGTACGGCGACGCGGCCGCGCTAGACTTTTATGGTCCGCGCTATGGATTACCGCCTGCGATCAGCGGTCAAAACGCCTACTACGATTGGGGCCCGCGCAATTACGACGGTTCCACCGTGATCGCGATCGGCGCGTCGCAGCAAGTGCAGTTGCGAGCGGTGTTCCGGCACGTCACCTTGATCGAGACGTACTTGCACCCGGACCGCTGGAGCGCCGAAGGTCCAACGCCGATCTGGCTGTGCACCGATCCGATCGCTCCGCTGGCGCAACTGTGGCCCCGCTTCAAATGGTACGGCGCTTAGCAACGTCGATCGGAAGCTCGGCTAGGTTCTTTCTCTGAAGGTCGAATACCCTGATATCCCCGACCTTCGGTGTTTTGCCATCTCCGCAAAACGCTACGTCCTGTATCGGTGGCGCAAGAACCGTCGGATTCAAATCATTAAAGCGTCGGAAAGCGGGCTTGGCGCGATCATCGGTCGCTCTGCGAATGAAACCACGCCCAAACTCGCACGGCGCATCTGGCTTGCGATTCTCATGACCGAACTAAAAGTGAACGCCAAGCAGCGTCGCAGGGCAAAACCGCTCATTTACTTCGACGCTCCGCTCCGGCGCAAGTGTCCCACTAGCCAGCCGTCGATTTTAAAGCGGCTTGATGCCTCTTGCTGCTTGGTCTCACGGTAGTAATCACGATCCGAGCACGCGCGATGTCCATATGATTGGTGAGTTCTCGGTTGTGGGCGGGGGAAACATTATGGGTTCCATCCTTCGGAAATTTGCCATAAGCGCACTTCTGCTCGGCGCAGTAACTGCGTGCTCTCCCCCGCAACCAGCCCCCAGCCCAACGTCTCACCCGGCGTTGGTTTCAGTAAAAAGTCGTGATGCGATTGCCGGGGTTTGGAATGCAACAGCAGACCATCTGGTACAGGTAGCCGTAGCTCATGGAACACTGAAAGCCACTGCGACATATCCGGTTACGGATTATAACGCCGATTTAGACAACGCTACCCGTTTTCATGTTACTCAAGGCGGTCAGGTCGTTGTCGATAAGCTCATCGATAATATGCCGATGGACTTACGGATCATTACGGCTGAGGATGGTCGAACCTTGGTACTGCTTGACACCTACAGCGGAGGCGCGCATTGCTGCTATGGAACCGCCCTTACCGACCCCAATGATGCTAGCGGGCCATCGTTCACATACCACGATTGGGGTGATGTCGGCTACAATCTGGTTAAATCAGCCGATCAAAGTGGATATGTGTTCGAGTCTGCTGACGCTGCGGCAGCTTATGCCTTTTCATCCTTTGCCGGATCGACATTTCCGATTCAGATTCTGAGTTACCGCGAGGGCAAACTGGTTGACGTTACCAATGAATATCCGGCGACACTGGAAAAGGACGCAGCCCAACACTGGCGCGAGTACCTGACGGATGCAAGTTCGAACGCCACCCCAGAATCAGCGCTCGTTTCCTATCTGGCTGATGAGTATCGCCTGGGGCGCTCGAAGACTGCGTGGGACCGCGTTCATGCTGCTTATGGCTCCAATCAGGACTTTGACACGAAAGCCGTCTCCTGGTTGCAGAGCAATGGCTACGGATCAACGGCGGTCGCACCCGCCGCCACTCCAAGCGCTGGTAGTGGCGCAAATTCGAATGCTCCGAGTTCCCCTGCGCCGCCATCCACGGTCACGAAACCGTAAACATTACGCTCCGGGTCTACGCTCACTTGTTTGAAGACATAGCCCACGAAGCCACCGATTCTTAGCGCGTGCCTCACTAAGAACCGGACGTTTGAAGGGCCTTATGTAGTATCAAACTACGTTGAGCGCCGTGTTGTGCGCCGAAAAATAATGCGATCTGCGCATACTCCAACGTCAAAACTAAGAGAGCAGCGCTAGCGCCTGATGAGCGCCGTCGAGATTTGGTCAAGATTGCGGCATACTGGTCAAAGCAAAGAGCCAGGCGTCGAATCGACTCCAGCGTATCTGGAAGGCCGGTTACGACATCCACAAAGTTTTCGCTCTTGATACCATACAATCCGGGAACGTCGAGGGCCATGATCTCATCGGCGAGCGAACGACCGATGGAGCGCTCTTCTGGCGTGGAGGTTTTTAGCGACCTATCGTTTTCGCCTTCCGCAGTACAAAAGAGTTTGGCGTTGGCGGCGATAGGCTTAGCGCGCTCTTGCGGATACCGTTGCTCCACGATCCCAACAAGCCTCCGGAACAACTCGACGTTTAGTATCTCAATGCACTGCTCATACAGAGTATTCACCTGCTTCTGAACGCGCTGCTGATCGTTTTCCCTTGGTCCAAAGATCCGCTTGAAAAATCCCATCACGCACCTCCTGGGATGAGTCGTTCGTTGTAAATCAAGATGCCGATGGCGATGATGAAGATCGCCGAAATCTTAAACATAACTTCAGGAGTCCACGATTTGCCGGTTGGATGGGCAATGCGCACTTGTCGCTGGCGAAAGACCATGACGGTAGTGTAGCATGAGCGAAGCAAATCGCACCGAGGCATCCAAGCCAGGACCGGACGTTTGGCCCCCCAACGTCCGGTCCCTCAGCCGGCAGGGTGGATCGTTGCGCGCATCCCCCCAGCGCCCGGCGCCGATCGTTATGCGCGCTGGCGCCCTGCATCTCAGCCCCGAGGAACACCGAGGCCCCTCCGTAGGCGGCCTTTTCGGGCCGCGAAGCTGTGGGTCCGCTGGGCTAAGAATCCCACCTCCGGTCAAGGTCAGCATAGTCCCCTATCTCGGCATAGTTAAACGGTAGAACTTCGCCTTCCATCCCTTGAATTGCCAAGAAGGCCATTCCAGAGCGAGCTGACGATTCAATCGTACAGATGCGCTTTTGAAGCACGACCACGCGGCCGCTTCCTGGTTCGATTAGGCGGTCGCGTGCTTTGGGGCAGGTGCGGCATCTTCTTCGTCGGAAGGGCCACCTGAAGCATTCGGCTGGCTCGCGCGCTATGTGGAGGGGTTATGAGTTTGCGTTCTTCTGTATTTTCCGCACTTGCTCTGAGCTTAGCGCTAGCGGGATGCTCTGGCTCAAGACCCATGACCCCGCAGACCGGCGGCATCATGCTCGACACGCCGCAATCGGTCTCACCGGCATTGATCCATGCCGCACCGATGGCCAAGACCGCGATTCTTCCGGCCAGCGTCATGAACGTTCGGCCGCAGGGAGCGATTCAAGGCGCTGCATATACGCAAATCCCGGGAGCCGCGAGCTTCGCCGCTGCCGCGCCGGACGGTTCGTTGTGGGTGCTCTCGAATGCCCCGGCGGGCAACGATAAATACATCTGGCATTACGTTAGCGGCAGCTGGACCAACATTTCGGGGCTGGCCTCTCAGCTCGCGGTCGCGCCCAACGGTACGCTCTACGCGATCAACTCCGGCGGCGGAACGTATTCGTACAGCGGCGGGACGTGGACCGGGCTGGGCGGCGGCGCGAGTGCCGTTACCACTGCAGCGGACGGCTCGTTCTACGTGCTTTCCAATGGAAACACTGTAGGCAACGATCAGGCGATCTGGCACAACGTCGGTGGAACCTGGTCGCAAGTGCCCGGTTCGGGCGTGTCGATTGCCGGTTCGTTTGACACCGGTTCGTACACGTTGCCGAACGGAACCGTCTCGCCGGGCGGGTTGTACATTGTGAACTCGGTGGGCTCGATCTATTACGAGAATACCGGCGGCACTTTTGTGCAGTTGCCCGCCAACGCTTCGATGCTGGCGCCGACGACGGTGGGCGGCGTATTCGCGTTAGGGTATCCCGCAAACGCCAACGGTAACAGCATCTATTATTACAACTTGAGCACTCCGGGCTGGAGCGCGCAGAGCGGCGCTGGCGTCAGTATTTCAAGCAACGCCGGGAAGCTCTACGTCATCGGCGCTTCAGGTGGCATCTACTCCTCACCGGTAACGAACACGTCCGGCACGATCACTGAATACACGATCCCGACCGTGGGTAGCCTGCCTAGCGCCATTGCCACGGGTCCGGACGGGGCCCTCTGGTTCACGGAAGCGATCGGCACAAAGATCGGTCGGGTGACCACCTCCGGCGCGTTCACCGAATACACGATGTCGACCGCGAACAGCAATCCTATCGACATCACCACGGGTTCGGATGGGGCCCTCTGGTTCACGGAACAGGGCGGCAACAAGATCGGTCGGGTGACCGCCTCCGGCGTGTTCACCGAATACACGATCCCGACCGCGAACAGCAATCCTCACGGCATCACCACGGGTCCGGACGGGGCCCTCTGGTTCACGGAATCCAACACCAACAAGATCGGTCGGGTGACCACCTCCGGCGCGTTCACCGAATACACGATCTCGACCGCGAACAGCATTCCTTACGGCATTACCACGGGTCCGGAGGGGGCCCTCTGGTTCACGGAATACAACGGCAACAAGATCGGTCGGGTGACCACCTCCGGCACGTTCACCGAATACCCGCTTCCGACCGCGAACGGCGGTTCTGACCGCATCACCACGGGTCCGGACGGGGCCCTCTGGTTCACGGAATATGCCGGCAACAAGATCGGTCGGGTGACAACCTCCGGCGCGTTCACCGAATACCCAGTCCCGACCGCGAGCAGCAGTCCTACCGGCATCACCACGGGTCCGGACGGAGCCCTCTGGTTCACCGAAAATAACGCCGGCGAGATCGGTCGGGTGACCACCTCCGGCGCGTTCACCGAATACACGATTCCGACCGCGGGCAGCGGGCCTGAAGGCATCACCACGGGTCCGGATGGGGCCCTCTGGTTCGCGGAAGGCAGCGGCAACAAGATCGGTCGGATTTCTCCGTAAACGCGCCGACGACTGGTCCGGGCTCAATGACGTTGACGAGCGCTTCACCGGCGACCGTCAGTGAAATGGCCGTGCCGGCTCTGGATTTCGTACAGACCGAACGGTGCTGCGCGCCCCCCCCCGCGTCCACGCACACCTCGCGTGTGCAATTGCCAGGTATCCCATGATCTTCTCGGCGAGTTCGCCGCATGAGATTTCTGCTAGCCGAAATCGGCCGTTTGTAACAAGGTTCGATTAGGCGGCCGCGTGCTTGGCGCAGGTGCGGCATCTTCTTTGTCGGAAGGGCCACCTAAAGCATTCGGCATGGCCCGCGCTATGGTGGAGGGTTTATGAGCTTTCGTTCTTATGTATTTTCCGCACTTGCTCTGAGCTTAGCGCTAGCGGGATGCTCGGGTTCAAGACCCATGACCCCGCAGACCGGCGGCATCATGCTCGACACGCCGCAATCG
>Ga0208357_1001427_pt1 | contig 17258 bp, 18 predicted proteins | sample NGESurdeep092012_6_FD_184487 | JGI IMG/M metagenome (GOLD analysis project Ga0208357, IMG submission 184487) | Arctic peat soil microbial communities from Barrow, Alaska - NGEE Surface sample F52-2 deep-092012 (SPAdes) | ecosystem: Environmental > Terrestrial > Soil > Wetlands > Peat ... | reverse complement strand
TCCCCTCATCCCACGTCCACGCCGGTCCGCCAAACTGTGACGTCCAGTGATTCGGGAACCTCTCCCGCGCCGGCTTCCACTCCGCTCCGCCCGCACTCGCGGCCGACTCGCCCCCAGCCGGCGCCGCGTCCCTCCACAGATACCAATCCCGCTTCGGACTCTCCCGCGACGACCGTGACTCCACAAACCACGGATGCTGATCCGACGTATGATTCGGCACGAAATCCAGAATCACCCGCAATCCCTTCCCATGCGCCACCGCCAGCAGCGCGTCGAAATCCTCCATCGTCCCAAACAACGGATCGACGTCCGTGTAGTCACTCACGTCATACCCAAAGTCCTTCATCGGCGACGGATAAAACGGCGAAATCCAAATCGCATCCACACCCAACCCCACCAGGTAATCCAGCCGCGCCCCAATCCCCCGCAGGTCTCCGACGCCATCGCCATCCGTATCCTGAAAGCTCCGCGGATAGACCTGGTAGATCACCCCCGTCTGCCACCACTCCGTCGTTGGGATCTCAAGATCGGCCATCCCCATAGAATGCCACGATTCTGACGACAGCATCCGCAGCATTCTTTTCAACCACTCTCAGGTACCCCGAGGCTTTAGCCTCGTGTCTCATAGCCCATGCTAAAGTTTGGGGCTTTAGCCCCAAGGTATGCCCATCGACTCTCGAGGCAGTAGCATCGAATCATCATGCCGGCCTCCCTCGACTCCCTCCTCCACGACGCCGAAATCGCTCACGGCCACCTCTGCGCCGGACAGGTCCTCGGCGTCCGCATGGCCATGCTCGCCCTCGCGCGCCTCAACATTCACGACCCCCGCGCCCGCCATCTCCCCGACGGCTCCCTCAACCCCGACCGCAAGCGCCTCGTCACCTTCGTAGAAATCGACCGCTGTGCAACCGATGCCATCGGCGTCGTCACCGCCTGCCGCGTCGGCAAGAGAGCCCTCAAGCTCCGCGACTTCGGCAAGATGGCCGCCACCTTCATCGACCTCAACCAAAAACTCGGCGACACCGACGACTACAAAGGCCTCCGCATCGTAGCCCTCGAATCCTCCAAAAACCGTGCCCGCGAACTCTACCCCGACCTCGAAAAAAACGCGCAGCAAATGAAAGCCTACCGCGACCTCCCCGACGAAGATCTCTTCTGCACCGAGTGGGTCCGCGTCCCTCTCCCTCCCAACGAATTCCCCGGCTTCAAAGGCCAGCGCGTCACCTGCGACCGCTGCCACGAAGGCGTCAACTTCGACCGCTTCATCGACCGCGACGGCCAGCGCCTCTGCCTGACCTGCGCCAACCCCGAAGCCCGCTACTACCGCCCCCTCTAACCTCCGTACCACCCTGCCCGGCCCCTGCTCTCCCCCGCACCCAAAAACAGCAAGGCCGCCCATTGAGGGCGGCCCCGCGAACCTCGTTCAACGTTACCGGCGTCCACGATCTCCATCGCGCCGGTCATCACGATCTCCGCCGCGGCGATCATCGCGCCGGTCATCACGATCGCCCCAGCCACGCCGGTCATCGCGTCGATCGTCACCGCGCCATCCGTCGCGATCGCCATACACCGGCCCGTACGCGTATCCGTTCCCATACACCACGGGAGCGCTATAGCCATACCCGCCATACACAGCAACCGGGGGAGCAGGAGCATAATATCGCGGCCCGCCAATCCGCACCGCAACTCCAAACCGTTGGGCCTGCGCAGCTGGAGCCCCAGCCGCAAGCACCGCACCAGCCAGCGTCGTCGCCGCCAGTACTCCATATACATTGAACTTCATTCCAGTAAGCTTCGCGGTGATGTTGGATAGCTTCTTCATGACGTGCCTCCTGCACTTGCGATCACTTCCGCCGTGCATATAGGTAAACGCCATTCCACCCACCGTGTTGCGCGCAACTTCCTTTTTCTTCCGTGTTCACAGCCCTATTGCGCCGACGCCATCACCGCTTCATTCCCCTGCTTCTGCCCCACGCACGCAAAGCTGGCCGCGCGATTCACATCCCCCACCCCGTCATACCTCGGCCAAGCCGGCCACTCGCACAACGGCCGTGTCCTGCCACTATGGTTGTCCGTCACCACCAAATCCTCTGGAGCTATCCCCCGGTCCGCCCACGCATCCAGCGTCCCAATCGTGTCGAAGCCGCCATCGAACTTTCCAAACCCATGCCCCAGCCCCGGCACCAAATACAGCCGCGCAAAACTCTTCGTAGCCTCCACCCCCAGCTTCGCCTCCACCCTCTCGTAATAGTCCACACTCGAGTTCGTAGGAATCACCATGTCCGCAGTCCCATGCACCAGAATCAGCTTCCCTCCACGCGCAAGGAACGGCCCCAGGTTCGCATTCGTGCTGTCAATCTCATGCGCCTGCTGATGCAACTCATCATGCCACGGCCCACCATTCTGCGTATTGAAATCCCGCGCATCGAAATGATGTCCCACCGTCAGAAAATTCCGCGTCACATCATCGCCAATCACATACCCAAAACTATTCAGGATCATCACCGGATTCTTCAGCGGAAAGTGCAGCAGCCCCACCGCTCCGCCCAGGTTCGCACCCGCCAGCACGTTGTATCCCGGGATGCTCTCCACTCCCTCCGACAACGGGGTCGACGTCTTCTCCTCCGTAGCAAAAGTCTCCAGCGTATGCACCTGCGCATCAGACAAGCACCCATGATGCGCCCGCCCATCCTTGCACCGCAGCGACTCCGCCCGCACCTGGCACCCCGCCGGGTCCGAAATAATCCCATCCCGCAATCCATCCTGCGCATCGCACGCCTTCTCCACCGTCCGCGCAATCAGCCGAGTCTGCGCGTACCCCAGAAATCCTCCCGGAGCATACAGTGCCTGCGCCGTTCGCATGAACTGCAGATCCAGTTCCACCTGGTCCCACGCCGCATACGCCGCCAGCACACCGTCGTAATCCTCCGGATACCGTTGCGCCACCCGCAGCGCCTCGCGTCCCCCCGTCGACCCGCCAATGAAATACATCCGCCTCGGCGCAACACCATACCGCCGCCGCATCAACTCCATCGCAACGTCATGCACCTTCTTCAGCGCATCCCCCGCGAAGTTCCGCTGCATCTCCGCATTGCGAGCAAACTTCGCATTGAGCGTATTGATCGCATCCGGCAGCGGAAAATAACTCCGGTGATGCCCACTATCCGACCCAAACGTCGCATACCCCCGAGCCAGCGGAGGCTCCTCCGACTTCAGCTCAACCGCCGTCCGCCCCAGCCCGCTCGACCTCCCGATATACCCATCGAACGTCCCGCCGCCATATTGCAGCGCCTTGCCATTCCACCGCTCCGGCAGGTTCACCTCAAACCGAATATCATCCGCCTTCGGGTCCACCGGATGAATCCTCCCCATCACCCTGCAGTACGCCATCCCCGCATCATGCCGCCGGCCCACCGACGTCACCTCCGCCCCCGTCGTCGGCAATCCAATCACCGCCGCCGAAACCACTACATGCCGCAGCCCCCCACAAGACCCACCCTCACCAAGCGCAGCGCGCGCCTGAACCAACCCCGCCGCCACCACCACCGAAACCACGAAAAATCCATCCCGCCAAACCTTCATCACTCGAAGCATCTCCGCAGCTCTTCTCTTAACTTACGCCGCATCTCTTGAACCGGATGCTTTTCGAAACCGCACAGCACTAAATCCCATGCCGCACACCTGAAGCGCATCAACGGCTGAAGTGATACCGCAATCCACCCTGCACCAGCCGCGGAGCCGCCAGCGTCAGAATCGGCGTCAACCCCGCATCGATCCGCCGGTTCAGCACATTCTGCGCTCCCACAAACACCGCAAAGCCCCGCCCCAAATCTCTCTCCCCCGATACATCGATCCGAGCGTAAGGATGCAGCACAAACTGGTTCGCCGCATCGTCAAACTCTCTCCCCGTATAGCTCGCAATACCATGAACACTGGCGATTCGCGGCACAACATAATTCACCACAGCCGTAACCGACTCCCGGGGAACCTCCGGAATCCAGTTCCCCGTAAGATTCTTCTGCACCGCGCTGCTCGTGTTAAACGCCGTCACGGTAGCGATCGCGAGCTGATAACCAAAGCTTGCATCCAACCCGCGCCACCCCGCCGTCTGCGCCTCCACCATCACCCCCCGACTCCGAATCTGCCCTAAATTTTGCCTCTGCAACAATTGCGACGTAGCCGTCTGACTCAACAACACCGCCGAGATCGGCCGATTCACCTCCGTCCAAAAATAGGTAGCCCGCAACCTCCCCAGCCGCCCCTGTTCTTCCCCGCCAAACTCAAACCCGGTAGCCCGCTCCGCCAACAGCGCATCGTTCGCGCGCGTAGTCTGCTGCCCCACCTGTCCCGTCCGATACAGCTCATTCATCGTCGGCCCTCGAAACGCCCGAAACCCCGTCCCCGTAAGCTCAAATCCCTTCCCCAACCTGCGCACCAAGCCCACCCGGGGGCTAGTCACCAACTCGTCCAACTCCGGCAAACTCGTCGCAGTCGACCCCACCTGCCGTACATCAAACGTCCGAAACGAATCCACCCTCACCGAGCCTGAAACCGACCACCCCTTCGGCTGCCAGATCGCATCCACATACCCACCCGTCTCCCGCTGCCGGGCACTCGTACTCACCGTCGTCGTCACCACCGAATTCGCCACCGCCGACTCATCATCCGTCGCACTGATATCCCGCAGATCCACGCCCACCGCCGCCGTCACCGCCCGCCCCAGCGTGCCCGCCACCTGCGTCACAAATCCCATCTCATCCAACGGAACATGCTGCACCTTCGTCAGCGTCTCAGAGTTCCGATTCGCCGCAATCGCCGAAAAGCTCTGCCGATAGCTCTCCCGCGATCCATACAGTCGCAGCGCGGCGTTTCCCTTGCTCCCACTCGCATCCCCACCCCCCACATACCTCCACAGCCGAGTCCCATTCGTCTGCAGCACCGTCCCATTCCCGCGCGCCTCATTCAACACGTTGCCAATCAAAAAACCACTCATATTCCTCTGCACGCGAGCCGTCCGCAGCACCACCCGCCCGCTCTCCGCAGTCACATTTGCAGGAGTATCCACCGTCCCCCGAAACGCCGGCGCAATCGGAACATACCCACCCGTTGTCAGCCCCGTGAACGCCCCCAGCATCGCCAGCCTCCGCGTCACGCCCGCCAGCAACAAATCCTCCACCGCCGAATTCTCCGAAGCCCCACTAGCATCCGCCTTCGCCTCAAATTTGTGCGCAGCTCCGGGCATCAGCGGCACCACATCCACCACCCCGCCAATAGCGCTCGACCCATAAAGGTCCGCCGCTCCACCCCGCAGCAGCTTCACCTCGTCGATCGCCAGCGCCGGAATCTCGTCCCAATGCACCCATCCGCCGAACGGATCATTCAGCGGCACCTGGTCGCTCACCACCAGCGTCCGGCTAGCCGCGGTGCTCCCCAGCCCACGCAGGCTCACTCCCTCCGTAGTCGGATTCGCCGTCCACGAACTCGTTCGCCGATAAAGCTGAAACCCCGCCACCTGGTGCAGCTTATCGTCCAGCGTAAGTCCAGGCGCATTCTCCATCTGCTTCTGCGACAGCACAGCAACGCTGGTCGCAGAATCGCTCACCCCCACCAACCCGCGGTCAGCATTCACCGTCACCGAATCCGTAGCCTTCACCTTCGGCTGCACCGCCTGCTGCTGCGCCACCGCTGTCACCCAGCCCCCGGCAACCACCGCACCCAGCACGCACCGCCTCACCCCCCCGAAAGTCATAGCCGCACGCTCTACCCTCTATCCTCTACCCTCTGCTCCCTGCTTTTCCACCGCCGCTCCCACCCGCAGCATCGTCGCCTCATCAAAGTGTTTCCCCAACACCTGCACCCCAATCGGCAATCCCGCCTTCGTCTCCCCGCAAGGCACACTCATCCCGCAGATCCCCGCCAGCGACGCCGCCACCGAATAAATGTCTTCCAAATACATCTGCAGCGGATCGTCCGTCTTCTCTCCCAGCTTGAACGCCGGAGTCGGAGTCACCGGAGCGACAATCGCGTCCACCTTCTCAAACGCCTCCACAAAATCCCGCGTTAACAGCGCCCGAACCTGCTGCGCCTTCCGGTAATACGCGTCGTAATACCCCGCCGAAAGCACATACGTCCCCAGCAGAATCCTCCGCTTCACCTCCGCGCCAAACCCCTCATCGCGAGTATTCCGGAACATTGCCGACAGCGTCTCCGCAGACCCATCCCTCGAACCCGCCCGCAGCCCAAACCGCACTCCATCGAACCGCGAAAGATTCGAGCTAGCCTCCGCCGTGGCAATCACGTAATACGTCGGAACCGCATACCGCGTGTGCGGCAAACTCACCTTGTGGATCGAGCATCCCGCCGCCTTCAGCCCATCCAGCGCCTTCTCAATCGCCGCCCGAATCTCCGGGTCCAGCCCCTCCCCGAAGTATTCCTCCGGCACCCCAATCCGCAGCCCCGCAACGTCCTTCGCCGCCTCCGCCACATACCCACCCACCACCTCATGCGACGACGTAGCATCCATCGCATCCGGCCCCGCCAGCACCTCCAGCAACGTCGCCGCATCCGCCACCGACCGCGCAAACGGCCCCACCCGATCCAGCGACGACGCAAACGCAATCAACCCATATCGACTCACCCGCCCATACGTAGGCAGCACCCCCACCACCCCACAAAACGCAGCCGGCTGACGAATCGATCCGCCCGTATCCGTGCCCAGCGACGCCACGCACATCCCCGCTGCAACCGAAGCCGCCGACCCGCCCGAACTCCCCCCCGGAACCCGGTCCAGCGCCCTCGGATTCCGCACCGGACCATACGCCGAATTCTCATTCGACGACCCCATCGCAAACTCATCGCAGTTCAGCTTTCCCAGCACCACCGCGCCCGCCGCCTCCAGCCTTGCCACCACCGTCGCGTCATACGGAGGATGGTATCCCTCCAGAATCTTCGACCCCGCCGTCGTCGCCACCCCGCGCACCGCCAGCACGTCCTTGATCCCCACCGGCACGCCCGCCAGCGGCCCCAGCGGATCGCCCGCCTTCGCCGCCGCGTCCACGCGCTCCGCCTGCGCCATCGCCCGATCCCGCGTCAGCGCCAGGAAGCTATGAATCTCCGGATCAACCGCCGCAATCCGCTCATAATGCTCCGCCGCCAGCGCAGCCGCCGACCTGCTCCCATCCACCACCCCAGCCCGAGCCTCTGCCAGCGTCAAATTCTCTAACGTACTCACCGACTCCACACCCATACCTTCCACACCGCTCTCTCAACTTCCTACTTCCTGCTTCCTACTTCCTGCTTTACCTCTCAATCACCTTCGGCACCTTAAAGAACCGCCCATCGCTCTCCGGGGCCTCGGCCATCACCTCCGCGCGATCCAACGAAAGCTTCACCGCATCCAACCGCAGCGTCTCGCCGGCAGTCGCGGCCGTATACCCCAGCGCCTCCCCCACCTGCGCCATCGGCTCGACCTGCGACGTATCCATCTCATTCAACTGCGCAATATGTCCCAGAATCGCATTCAAATCCCGAGCCATCCGCGGCAACTCTTCCGGCGTCAACTCCAGGTTTGCCAGATCGGCCACATGCCGAACCTCCTCCAGCGTCACCGCACCCACAGCCTCACTCATCACCAGTCTCCTAATCCCTCTTCTTAGCCTTCTTCACCGCACGAACCCGCACCGCACCCTGCTCTTCGAAGTGTATCCCGTTGAGCCGCACACCCGCGATCCTTCCCAGGTCATTGGCCAGCGCCGACCGCACCTGCAGAAACTGCTTCATCCACTCCGCCCCCACCACCCGCACATGCAGCACGCCCTCCGGATCAAGATGCCGCACCTCTCCATGCCCCGCCAGCGCACTCCCGCAAGCCACCGGCCACGCCGCCGCCAGCCGGTCTTCATCCGGCAACTCCCGCAAACTTCTCCCCAACGACCCCCGCAGCAAATCCCTCATTCCCTGCATCACCGCACCTCCCCATCCCCAGTTCCATCCACAGCCCGATCCCCCGCCAAATCCGCCACCATCCACCTCTCCACCTCACCCAGCGAACCCACCTCGACATACTCCCCCGCACACTCCCCCGCCTCCGTCCCACGCAGCAAAAACATCTTCCGCAGTCCCGCCGCATTCGCCGCCCCCACATCCGAACACCGGTCCCCTACCATCACCGACCTCCCCAGCTCCAACCCCAGGTCCTTCGCCGCTCGCAGCAACATCCCCGGCCCCGGCTTCCGATCCTCATGCTCCCGCTTGTACTCCCCCACGCCATGCACCGGATGGAACGGGCTGAAGTACACCGCATCCAACACCACTCCCCTCTCCGCAAACTCCGAGCGCATCCACTTCATCAGCGTCTCGAACTGCTCTTCCGTATACAACCCCCGCGCAATCCCCGCCTGGTTCGTCACCACCACCAGCTTGTATCCCAAATCCACCGCCCTGCGGCAAAGCTCAAAGATCCCCGCAACCCAGCGCACATCCTCCGCCGCATGCAGATACCCCACCTCGTGATTGATCACCCCATCCCGGTCCAGAAACAACGCCTTATTCATCGCCACCAACCCTCTCACACATCCATTCTCTACCGCCCCCGCCTGTTTCATCCGATCACCAAGCAATCCGCCCTCGCCGCTGCTGTCCTATTGCTGTTGCTGTTGCCTTTTCCGTTGCTGTTGTGTTTGCCTTTGCCTTTGCCTTTGCCTTTGCCTTTGCCGTTGCTTGTTTCTCGCCGTCATCCTGAGCGTAGCGAAGGACCCCCGTATTGGCTGTTGCCTTTGCTGTTGCTGTTGCTGTTGCTGTTGCCGTTGCTGTTGCTGTTGCCTTTGCTCTTGCCTTTGCTCTTGCCTTTGCTGTTGCCTTCGCCTTTGCCGTTGCTCTTGCCTTTGCTGTTGCCTTCGCCTTTGCTCTTGCCGTCGCCCTTGCTTTTCTGTCTGTCATTCCGAGGCGCAGCCGAGGAACCCGCTGTCTCCCGTTCTTGCCTTTCCCCATCACCCCCGAAATATCACGTCGCCAGCAAACCACTCACCGCCCCTTGAACCTCCGCCGCAAATCCGCCGTCACCTCGCGATGACACGGCAAACACAGCGTCCGCAGATTATCCAGATCGCACTCCCCGCCCCCCTCCGCCACGGGCCGAACATGGTCCGCATCCCACAACGACCGCCGCGCCGCAACCGACTTCATCCCCCAAACCTCCAGCGCCTCCTCCCTCGCCCTTCCCCGGCTGCGCTTCAACTCCGCATACGCCGCCACCGTATCCGTCTCACACAGCACGCAAATCCCCCGGTCCCGAGCAAACACCTGGTCCCGCAGATATCCCGGATCGGACCGCAGCCTCCACTTATGCACACAGAAATCCGAGCAAAACGTCCGCCTCCGCTTAGCCAGAATCTCCATCCGGCACCACCGGCACAACGGCCTCCCATGAGGCCCAACCTCCAGCCCCTTGCCCACCGCGCGCCCAGCCTCAGCCAGCACCCTCCCCGGCAGAGTCTTCGCACCCCGCGTCGTCTCGCGCCCGCTCTTGTTCGTCACCATAACCCACCTAGCCTATCAACCCTCCACCCCCGCCGCCCATTCAACCACCCCGCCCCAACGACGCCTTTGCCTTTGCTCTCCCCTCTCGCGCCCCCAATGATCCCGTCATCCTGGAGCGAAGCGAACGAACCTGCTATCTCCCGCCCCCCGGACCCGCCCCTCCAACTCCCGCCGTCCGCGCAGGACCGCAAAACCTGTCAAGCCCCCTCAGACCCCCAAAACCTCCAAACCCCCTATAAACACTGGCGATAAATCTTTTCAAAACTTGGCATAGTTTACCCCCTCCAACTAGCTACAATTGAAGTAGGGGACAAATCCAACCGCATCGACCCAACACCGCCGATCGCCAAACGCACCATCTACCCCAATGCTTTCAACATTTTGCCCGTAAAGTCTCTGAATAGAATGACAAACCACAAGTCCGCCGCTAACTGCCCTGAATAGAATACTTTGGGTCGAAAAGTATGAGGGGGGAGGGGTGGGCCCCCCCGGCATGCCCGCGCCGTCCGCAGGACCTCTCGCCGTCCGCGCAGGACCTCGCTATGATGGGGAGGAGAGGCTAACCATGTCCCGAACCGAATCCATGATGCTACCGCTGGGGACCACGGCACCCCCCTTCGAGCTCCCCAACGTCCTCACCGGCAAAGCCCTCAGCCGCGACGACATCTTCGCCCTCAGTTGGGACGACAACCGTTCCGACACCGCCAACCTCTCCACCCACGGCGGCTCCGCCCTGAAGCACGGCCTGCTCGTCATGTTCGTCTGCGTCCACTGCCCTTACGTCAAGCACGTCGAAGAGGAACTCGCCCGCATCGGCCACGACTACTTCGCCAACGGCCGCGGCCCCATCGCCATCGCCGCCATCCAGTCCAACGACATCGCCGCCTATCCCGAAGACGGTCCCGACAGCATGCGCGAGCAGGCCACCCGCCTCGGCTGGAGCTTCCCCTACCTCCTCGATGAGACGCAGGAAGTCGCCCACGCCTACGCAGCAGCCTGCACTCCCGACTTCTTCCTCTTCGACGCCGAAATGCGACTCGTCTATCGCGGCCAGCTGGACAGCAGCCGCCCCCGCCGCAAGGACTTCGGCAACGACGAGCCAGTAACCGGCAAAGACCTTCGCGCCGCCATGGACGCCGTCATCGCCGGCAGGCATCCTGATCCCGAGCAACGCAGCAGCATCGGTTGCAATATCAAATGGCGTCAATCCTGACCTGATCGTCATCCAACCCAACAAGCCATAGAAAGAGGACAAAATGGACGAGGTTCTCCAACGTCTCAAGGAAGGTGTGCGGCGCTTCCAGACCGAAGTCTATCCGCAGCAAGCAGAGGTCTTTGCCCAGGCAGTCAGCGAGCCTCAGCGCCCTCACACCCTCTTCATCACCTGCGCAGACTCACGCGTCGATCCCATCGCCATCACCAGTTCGGGCACCGGCGAGGTCTTCGTCAGCCGCAACATCGGCAACATGGTTCCAGCCTACGGCGAGATGCTCGGCGGCGTCAGCGCGGTCATCGAGTTTGCCGTCACCTCGCTCAATGTTCGCCACGTCGTCATCTGCGGCCACACGCAGTGTGGTGCCATGCACGGTCTGCTGGAGCCTGAATCCGTAGCCAAAATGCCTACCGTCAAGGCCTGGCTCGTGAACGCTCACGCCGCTCTTGCCACCGCCGAGACCCTGCAGGACCGAACCACAGCCCTCACCACCGGCGAGAGTATGGTCGACGTGCTCACCGAGCAAAACGTTCTCCTCCAGATGCAGCATCTCAAGACACACCCTTCCGTCGCTCGCGCCATGGCCAAAGGCGAACTCACCATTTCAGGATGGATCTACTGCATCGGAACGAGCGAGGTCTGTGTCGCCGAAGATGGTCAACGCACCTTCACGCCGATCGGGGTTGCACTCCCGACCAGCGTCTAGGTTCCTCACCCATTCAATCCCTGCAATGGCTATTAAGCCTTTGCATCTGACCCATGTTGCTTGACCATCTTGTTGTAAATCCCCAGCAGCAGAAACGGCGCAACCCATTGACCCACAAAGAGCGCCGAATTGGCCTTCTCCTTCTGCGTAAGCTGCAGCGTTACGGAGGCTGCAATCGACACCAGCGCCAACCCCAGATAGATGCTCGATGGCACTGGAGCTGTGTACTTCTCGATCATGGCTGTCACTTGATCTTCCTGGGCTTCTCCAGCTTGTACGCGATAATCCGTCATAAAAGACATCTCCTCGGCAAGTTGCCGTCTGCTAAGAGAGATGCAAATATCGACACCCGCGACATATCGCAGCTCCCCCTTGTGCACGCGACTAAAGATCATCTCTGTTTTTGAAGTTCCTCTTCCAACAACGCCGAGAATTGACATTGCAGCGCGCTGACGTTAGCGTAAGTAGTAATGAGCCTTCAGCTTCACCATCTCGGTCATCACCCTCATCATGCCCATCGCGTGTTGGCGGCTGTGTCCGGTTCGGCGAAGTAAGCAACAAGAACGCCCTTCAGGATTTAGGACAGGCCCGCTGACGCGCACATCGCGAGCGGGCTTTTTGCTGCGTCGCGTTGAGCACGTTGTAGAAAACTCTCACCGCATTATGCAAAGGAAGACGATGACGAATACAGCAGAACCCATAGCAATCGACTTCGCGAAGGCTGGTGGCTTGGTTGCCGGCATCGTGCAGGACGCCACCACCGGAGCCGTGCTCATGCTCGGCTTCCTCAACGAGGAGAGCTACCGCAAAACCACGGAAACAGGCTTCGTCACGTTCTGGTCTCGCACCCGCTCCAAACTGTGGATGAAAGGCGAGACCAGCGGCAACCGTCTCCGCGTCGTCTCAGCAGCCACCGACTGCGACAACGACGCATTACTCTTCCGCGTCGAGGTCGAAGGCGACGGACTCGTATGCCATGAAGGCACGGTCAGCTGCTTTACCAAGCCCATCGAACTAGGGAGCAAATAATGTCACAGAAGAACAAGCTCAAGCTCGGCATCCCCAAAGGCAGCCTCCAGGATGCGACCATTGCCCTCTTCGAGAAGGCTGGCTGGCGCATCTACGCCAGCGGCCGCAGCTACTTCCCCACCATCGACGACATCGAGATTGAGTGCATGCTTGTCCGCGCACAGGAGATGGCGCGCTACGTGGAGCACGGTGCCCTCGACGCTGGACTCACAGGCAACGATTGGGTTCTGGAGAATCAATCCGACGTCGAGCGCGTCACATCGCTAACCTACTCCAAGCAATCCCGAGTCCCCGTGAAGTGGGTGCTCGCTGTCCCCGAAGACTCACCCTTCCAGAAGCCCGAAGACCTCGCCGGCAAAACCATCGCCACCGAACTCGTCGAGTACACCAGGCGCTACTTCGCCGGGAAGAACATCCCTGTCAAGGTAGAGTTCAGCTGGGGTGCAACGGAGGTCAAACCGCCAACCCTCGCCGATGCCATCGTCGAAGTCACCGAGACCGGAAGTTCTCTCCGCGCCAATCGCTTGCGCATCATCGAGACCCTCATGGAGTCGGAGACACAACTCATCGCCAACAAGACCGCATGGGCCAGTGACTGGAAGCGTGCCAAGATCCAGACGCTCTCGCTCATGCTCAACGGCGCGATGGATGCCGAGGTACAAGTCGGCTTGATGCTCAACGTGCGCAAGTCCGATCTGGACAAGGTGATCGGCGTTCTTCCCGCGCTCAATTCGCCAACCATCTCACAGTTGCGCGATGAGAACTGGGTTGCACTCAACACGATTCTCGAAACCCATCTGGTCCGCGACGTGATCCCCAGGCTCAAGGCCGCGGGCGGCACAGGCATCGTCGAGTATCCGCTCAGCAAGGTTGTCCTCTAAGTTGTGCTCGAAACAGAAAGAGGTAATTCGATGAAGACTGCAATTTGGATACTCATCTTTGTGGCAGCTGCGACCCCAGCGGTAGTCTACTTCTACCAGCGGTGGCGACAGACGGTGGCCGAGCGTGAGGGCCTCGCTCTCTATGCCACAGTGATCTCCGTGAAGCCGATCAAACGCTTCGGTAAACAGTTGCCGATGGCGAAGATCATGATGTGGATTCAGGAGCCCGACAAGACCGCGCGACAAGTGACCATAAGCTCCCGCATCGAACCCGGCCAGAAGATCGAACAAGGTGTACGTCTCATCATCGTGGTCGACCCCAGGAACCCTAAGCGAATCTATCCCGCTGGTCCCGAAGCCGCAAAGCGAGTGGTCGCGACCGGCTCGCGCAGCGAGCGCCGTCAGATGCAATCCGGACGCGGCGTCGTTCCCAGCGTTCGCGGGCGCCGAGGAGCACGATGAAGATCCTCAAAACCTTTGGTGAGAGCGCAAGCAACTCCGCTGTTGTGATCCAGCAGTTGGAGCAGCGCGGCACCGTCAACACCGCGAAGGTCGACAGCGTCGTCCAGGCGATCCTCGCAGCGGTGCGTGCGCAGGGCGATCTAGCCATCAGGGAATACTCCGCCAGGTTCGACGGACTTGAAGGCGATCAGCCTTTGCTTGTCAGCCATGAAGAGATGGAAGCCGCGTGGGATTCCACCAGCGAAGAACTCAAGGCAGCGATGCGACTCGCGCAGGCCAACATCCGCGCATTTGCAGAGAAGCAATTGCCTCGTGCATGGAGCTTTCGTCCCACGGACGGCATGGAGGTCGGCCAGATCATCCGCCCTCTCAGTTCGGTTGGCTGCTACGTTCCGGGCGGACGGTATCCGCTGCCATCGACCTTGCTGATGACCGTAACTCCCGCTCAGGTCGCGGGTGTCGAGCGCATCGTTGTCTGCTCGCCCAAGCCCGCGAGAGAGACCATGGCTGCAGCCAATCTTGCGGGCGTCACAGAGTTCTACCGTATCGGCGGCGCGCAGGCAATCGCCGCCCTCGCATTTGGCACGACGACGATCGCGCCGGTAGCGAAGATCGTCGGGCCAGGCAATCTCTACGTCACTGCGGCTAAGATTGCCGTCTCGCATCAGACCGGCATCGACATGCCCGCAGGCCCGACCGAGATCATCGTCACCAGCGAAAGCGGTGATCCCACAGGGATTGCAGCGGATCTCGTCGCGCAGGCCGAGCACGATCCTGAGGCTCTCGCTATCCTCATCACCAGCAATGCGGACCTCGCCGAAGAGGTCGTGCTCGAGGTGAAGCGTCAAGCTCAGACCAACACGATCGCGCAACAGTCGCTGGCAGCGCAGGGCTTTACCTTCATCACCGCAAGTGCGGAGGAGGCTCACGCGCTCACCAATCGCCTGGCCCCTGAGCATCTCACCGTGGATGCAGCCGCGGATCTCCGCTGGGTCCGGAACGCTGGCTCGGTGTTCATCGGACACCATACGCCACAGTCGATGGGCGATTACATCAGTGGCCCGAACCACGTTCTCCCTACAGGTCGCAACGGTCGTATTCGTGGTGGATTGAGCGTACTCGACTTCGTCAAGATCATCACCGTTCAGCAGTACACGCTCGACGCGTTGCGTGAGGTTGGACCTCACACCATCGCGCTGGCGGAAGCAGAAGGTTTGACCGGACACGCCGAGAGCGTGCGCGTGAGGATGCGATGAGCGCAGTGATCGAGCAAACCAAGACCGTGCAACCGCGCAAGGCCGTGTTGGCGATGCCCGAATATCATCCGCCACTCGCCGGCCGCGACGCGCTTCGCCTGGACTTCAACGAGAACACCTTTGCGCCTAGTCCTTCGGTTCTGCGCAAGCTGCAGCAGTTGACCTCAGAGGCCATGACGATCTATCCCGAGCGAGAGCCCGTCGAACGGATCGTCGCAGACCATTTCGGCGTGCAGCGCGACCGAATCCTCCTTACCAACGGCGTTGATGAGGCAATCCATCTTGTCGCCTGCGCGTTCCTCGACGAGGGCGACGAAGCTCTCATCTGCACTCCTACCTTCTTCATGTACGACGTCTCGATCAGCCTGATGACCTCTGGGCTGAAGCGCGTGCAAAGCGACGATTCGCTCACCTTCCCGTTCGAGCGGTTCCTCGCCGCGATTACGCCGAAGACCAAGCTGATCATTGTCGCGTCGCCTAACAATCCAACCGGCGCAACAGTGAGTCGCGAGCATCTGCTGGCGATTGCTGCGGCAGCGCCGCAAGCGGTGCTGATGGTCGACGAAGCCTACTTCCACTTCCACGGTGACACGACGATTGGCGATATTGGCAGCATTCCCAACCTCCTCGTTGCACGCACGTTCTCGAAGGCCTATGGTCTTGCGAACCTCCGCATCGGGATGCTCGCTGGCGATGCGAGGCTGATCAGCTTTGTCCGCAAGGTGAGCTCGCCGTACAACGTCAACGGCGTTGCACTCGCGGTGCTGCCTGATGCCGTCGCGGACGAGGCCTACATCAGTTGGTACGTCGATCAGGTTCATGGCGGTAGAGAGCGCATCTTCGCGGCGCTGCACGAACTCCATGTTCGGACCTGGCCAAGCGCTGCCAACTTCGTCCTCATGGATATCGGTCCGAGACATAAGGAGCTCTGCGCTGCGATGCGCAAGCGTGGTGTTCTGCTCCGGGATCGCTCCGCCGATCCTGGCTGCGAGGGGTATGTGCGCATCACTGTGGGTGTCGAAGACCACGTGACGAGAGGGATTGCAGCGCTGCGCGAGTCGTTGGCGGAGATTGGCTGGACTCCAGCAGAGGGCAGAGGACAAGCATGAGCGATCTGGTAGAAGAAGTCGGCGTCGCGCCGCAACCTGAAGGTCCCGAGCGCATCGGCATCGTCGAGCGCAATACCACCGAGACGAAGATCTCGTTACGTCTGAACATCGACGGAGAAGGCAAGTACACCGTTTCCACCGGAATACGCTTCTTCGACCACATGCTGGAACTGTTCACGCGACATGGTGGTTTCGACCTGCAACTGAAGTGTATTGGTGACCTCGACGTGGATCAGCACCATACTGTGGAAGACGTTGGCATTGCGCTCGGCGAAGCCTTCGCCGAAGCGTTGGGCGACAAGAAGGGCATTCTCCGCGCAGGCTACTTCGTGATGGCAATGGATGAGACGCTTGCGGTTGCGGCTGTCGATCTGTCGGGGCGCGTTGCGTATGTCGTCGACGACCAGGTTGATGTTCCGGTTGTGGGTGATCTGCAGACTGAGCTGGTTACGGACTTCTTCGATGGGTTTGCACGCGGCGCGAAGGCCAATGTGCACGTGAAGACGATGTATGGTCGAAGCAATCACCACAAGATCGAGGCTATCTTCAAGGCGTTTGCGCGTGCGCTCCGCGGCGCGTGCTCGAGGGATGAACGGATGCGTGAACTTCTCCCCAGCACGAAGGGATTGCTGTAGGGATGATCGCGGTCATCGACTACAAGGCGGGCAATCTCACCAGCGTCGTCAAGGCGCTGCGATATCTCAGGGCTAAAGATATCGTCGTCACGCAATCTCCGGAAGAGGTGAGGCTCGCTGACAAGATCGTGCTTCCTGGTGTTGGACACTTCCGGTCTACGCAGTTGCTGGAGGATCTTGGTCTGACGCAAGCTACCCGCGAAGCTGTCAGCGGTGGAACTCCGTTCCTCGGGATCTGCGTTGGGTTGCAGTGGTTGTATGAAGGCTCTACGGAAGCTCCTGAGACGTTGGGTTTGAGGCAGTTCGCGGGACACTGTGAGCGATTCCCTGCGGTGTTCGAGGGGCTGGAGCTGAAGTCTCCGCATGTGGGCTGGAACTCGCTGGAGGAGATCCGCGGTGATTCGCGGCTGCTCGCTGGCGTTGCTGCGGG
>Ga0208357_1001426_pt1 | contig 17282 bp, 11 predicted proteins | sample NGESurdeep092012_6_FD_184487 | JGI IMG/M metagenome (GOLD analysis project Ga0208357, IMG submission 184487) | Arctic peat soil microbial communities from Barrow, Alaska - NGEE Surface sample F52-2 deep-092012 (SPAdes) | ecosystem: Environmental > Terrestrial > Soil > Wetlands > Peat ... | reverse complement strand
CATCTTGAAGCGCGCGGACAACATAAAAATGTCCTGCTCATCGTGCGGCGGCCACATTGAATTCCCCGCGCACGCCCTGGGCGAAAAAATTTCATGTCCTCACTGCGCAAAAACCATCACGCTGTTACAATCCGCGTGAAGTAAAATGTTATGCAAGCCGCAGGAGCGATGATCGGAAAATCACGCTTGCGCGCAATAGATTGCATTCGGTAACATTTGCCCGCTCAAATTCAAAAGGCGCGACAAACGCATAAATAAATGAATTCCGGTAAAAAAACATCGCAGATCAAATCCCATTCTTCGCGGATAGCTCGCTACAAAGATTCCAAACAAACTTCTCAAGTCCGGGTCAAAGACCTGCTTTCGCGGATGACGCTCGAAGAAAAAGCCGCGCAGATGATGTGCGTCTGGCAGGAAAAGGCGGCCAAGCTCGTGGACGCCCAAGGCAATTTCGATTTCAAAAAAGCAAAGGCGGCGTTCAAAGACGGGCGTGGAATCGGCCAGGTCGGCAGGCCGAGCGACGCAGGCAGCAATCCGGCGACGCCGGCGGATGGCAAGAATGCGCGTGGCATGGCGGAATTAACGAACGCGGTCCAGAAATTTTTCATTGAACACAGCCGGCTTGGTATTCCAGTAATTTTTCACGAGGAATGTCTGCACGGTCACGCGGCGAAGGATGGAACAAGTTTTCCACAGCCCATCGGTCTGGGCGCAACCTTCAATCCTGCGCTCGTCGAATCGCTCTACGCCATGGCCGCCGAGGAATCGCGGTTGCGCGGCACGCATCAGGCGCTCACGCCGGTGGTGGACGTGGCGCGCGATCCGCGCTGGGGCCGCGTGGAAGAAACTTACGGCGAAGATCCGTTTCTGAACACGCAGCTTGGCATAGCATCTGTAAAAGGTTTTCAGGGCGACGCGACGTTCAAAGACAAGAAGCGCGTCATCGCCACGCTGAAACATTTTGCGGCGCACGGCCAGCCGGAATCCGGCCAGAATTGCGCGCCGGTCAACATCTCCGAGCGCGTCCTGCGCGAGACGTTTCTGCAACCGTTCAAGGATTGTCTTCAACAGGCTGGCGCGATCAGCGTCATGGCGAGTTACAATGAGATTGACGGCGTGCCGTCGCACGCGAGCGAATGGCTGCTGCGCGATGTGCTGCGGAAGGAATGGGGCTTCAAAGGTTTTGTCGTTTCCGACTACTACGCGATTTGGGAATTGTCAAACCGAGGCGACACGCACGGTCATCACGTTGCCGCCGACCGCAAGCAGGCCTCCGAACTCGCGGTGCGCGCGGGCGTGAACATCGAATTGCCTGAACCGGATTGCTATCTGAATCTGGTCAAGCTCGTTCGCGAAGGCGCGCTCAAGGAATCGCAACTCGATGAACTTGTCGCGCCAATGCTGCTCTGGAAATTCAAGATGGGTTTGTTCGACGATCCGTATGTTGATCCTGCCGAAGCCGAGCGCGTCGTCGGTTGCGATGCGAATCGCGAACTCGCTTTGCAGGCCGCGAGAGAGACGATCACGCTGTTGAAGAACGAAAACAATCTCGCGCCGCTGAATCCGGCCAAGCTGAAAACCATTGCGGTCATTGGTCCAAATGCGAACCGCAGTCTGCTCGGCGGTTACAGCGGCGTTCCGAAACACAATGTCACCGTGCTCGACGGCATCAAGGCCAAGGTCGGCGACAAGGTGAAAGTGCTTTACAGCGAAGGTTGCAAGATCACCGTTGGCGGCTCGTGGCAGCAGGATGAAGTCGTGTTCAGCGATCCGGCGGAAGACCGGAAACAGATCGCCGAAGCTGTCAAAGTCGCGCAACAGGCGGACGTCATCGTTCTCGCAATCGGCGGCAACGAACAGACTTCGCGCGAAGCCTGGAGCCTGAAACATCTGGGCGACCGAACGAGCCTGGATCTGATCGGGCGGCAGGACGAACTGGTGAAAGCCATGCTCGCGACCGGCAAACCTGTGATCGTTTTTCTCTTCAACGGCCGGCCGCTCTCGATCAATTTCGTCGCGGAAAACGTGCCGGTGATTTTTGAATGTTTCTATCTCGGCCAGGAATGTGGCCACGCCGTCGCGGATGTTTTGTTCGGCGATTTCAATCCCGGCGGCAAATTGCCCATCAGCATTCCGCGCTCGGTCGGGCATCTGCCGGTTTATTACAATCACAAACCGTCGGCGCGGCGCGGTTACCTCGGCGACGAAGTTTCGGCGCTGTTTCCCTTTGGCTTTGGTTTGAGCTACGCCAGCTTTGAAATCAAGAATCCGCGTTTGAAGAAAAAACGGATTGGCGTGAATGGCGCGACGCAAGTTTCCGTGGACGTGACGAACACCGGCAAACGCGCCGGCACCGAAACCGTGCAGCTTTACATCCGCGACCTTGTCAGTTCGGTCACGCGGCCGGTCAAGGAGCTGAAGGGCTTTCAGAAAGTTTTTCTCCAGCCGGGCGAGACAAAAACCGTGGCGCTTGACATTACGCCCGGAACCCTTGCATTCTACGACATCCACATGAAATACGTCGTTGAACCCGGCGAGTTTGAAATCATGGCCGGCAATTCCTCGCGCAACGAAGACTTGCAGAAGGCAATCCTGACAGTGGCGAAATAAATCCAACCCCAAAAGCATCATGGCCGAACAACATTTCAAACAAAAGCTGTCGTTTTTCGAGAAAGCCGGTTACAGCTGCGCCGATTCCGCCGCGAACTTTGTCTTCATGACGATGGTGCTGTTCCAGTTGAATTTTTACACGGACGTTTTCGGCCTGACGGCAAGCGCGGCGGCGATGATACTATTGTGGCCGCGTTTGTGGGACGCCGTGGCCGATCCCATCGTCGGCATCCTCGCCGACCGCACAGAGACCCGCTGGGGCAAATTCCGACCGTGGATTTTGTTCACCACCGTGCCGTGGGTCATCGTGATGATCCTGGCCTACACCACGCCCAACGGCTGGAGCATGGGCGCGATGATCGCCTACGCCGTGATCACCAATACGCTGCTGATGTCCATTTATTCGATGAACAACATGCCTTACGCGGCATTGGGCGGCGTAATGACCGGCGATGTCAATGAACGCGCGAGCTTGAATTCCTACCGTTTCGTGGCGGTGAACGCCGCGCAATTTATCGTCGGCGGTTTCACGCTGCCGCTGGTGGCGAAATTCGCCGCAAAACACGCCGGAAGCGGCGCGGTTACGGTGGTGGACAAGCAATACGGCTGGCAAATGACGATGGTCATTTGGGCGGTGCTATGCCTGGTGCTGTTCCTTATTACGTTCGTATCCACGAAGGAGCGCATCAAACCGATGACGACGATAAAATCTTCACCCAAGCAGGATTTTCTCGACCTGCTGAAAAACAACCCGTGGAAGGTAATGTGGTGCTGGACGATGGTGCATTTCGCCATTTTGGCGTTCCGTGGCGGCGCGCTTTACAATTATTACCATCACTATGCGGACAAGACGGCGATGTTCGAGGCGATAAAAAAATTCGGCCTCGTCATGCCGGTGGGTGTGCAGGGAAACGGCCTGCTGGAATGGCTCGGCTACATCGTCCACGGTGATGCCAGCGCAACGAACGTCGCTGACGTTTTCAACAGCATTATCAACATGCTCGGCACCGCCCTCATCATGATCGTCATCATGCTTTCCCCCGCACTGGCCAGAAATTTCGGCAAGAAAGTCGTCGCCACCGCCGGCTTTGCGCTCGCCACGATTGGCACGCTTGCTTTTTATCTTTTGAGTCCGACCAACGTATGGGGAATGCTCGCCATCACGGCATTTATTTCAATTGTCTATGCGCCGACGATTCCGCTGACGTGGGCAATTTTCGCTGACGTGGCAGATTATTCCGAATGGAAAACCGGACGCCGGTTCACCGGGATGGTGTTCGCGACCATTGGCTTCGCGTTAAAATCCGGGCTGGCACTTGGGGGCGCCGGTTTCCTGTGGATCATGGCCGGATTTTTCAACTACGACACGAAGCTGCCCGATGCCGCACAAGCCGTGCAAGGTTATCGCGTGTGCAGCGGCATCATTGTCGGAATTCTATTTGCCATCTGCACGGTGCTGCTGGCCTGTTACCAACTGAACAAAAGATTGACCATTCAGATGGCGGACGAACTGGCTTTAAGAAGGAGCAAGATTTCTGAAACGGCGTCAACTGCAAACTAGCCAAGCCCTTCCCTGCCGCGAATTGTTAAGTTCGGCAAAAATTTAATTGGTAAAATGTGATGTTAATTGAGAAAATCGAAACACAAAACGATCCATTATGAAGAAACATCTGTCCATCGCCTTGATCACCGGAGTTCTGGCCGTGACTGCTGTCCCCGCGTGGGCTGCGGTTACTGCATCGAAGGAGTTGCCTGATGGAGCGCAATACGCCGTTGATGGCGGCACGCTCCGCATCCAGTTTTGGTCGCCGGAAATCGTCCGCGTCACTTATGCTGCGACCAATGAACTGCCGGCGCTCAAGAGCCTTTCCGTAGTCGCCAGCCCGGCGAAGGTGCGGTTCAAGCAGCAGCAAGACGACCAGGCTTTCACTTTGGTGGCGCAAGGCATCAAGGTGAAAATTGACAAGCAGACCGGCGCGGTAAGTTTCCTCGACGCTGCCGGCCATGTGTTGCTTCGAGAGACGGCTCAAGGTCGCAAGATCGAGCCAGACCGGGTGGCGGGTGCCGCTGTGACCTCTTGCGCCCAGTCGTTTGAGCTGTCGCCGGATGAAGGGATTTACGGTCTGGGCCAGCATCAGAAGGGCGCGTGGAACTACGTTTCCGACGGCAGTTTCAGGGTCCGGCTCGCCCAAGCCAACACGGACGTTGGCATTCCGGTGATGACATCGAGCAAGGGTTACGTCTTGCTCTGGGACAATCCCGCCGTAACCACGATTTCGTCGAGCGTTGCGGACGATTCAACCAATGTTCAGAAAGTCCTGCGCTGGTATTCAGAATACGGCCAGGCCATTGACTATTACTTCTGCTACGGCGACGGGACGATTGCCACCGCCTTGACAGCCTACCGGCACCTGACCGGCGAGGCTCCCCTGATGCCCGAGTGGGAGCTGGGCTTCTGGCAGTGCAAGGAACGTTACGCCTCGCAGGAGGAATTGCTCGGCGTGGCTGCGAAGTTGCGCGAACTCAAAGTTCCCGTGGACGGGATCATTCAGGACTGGCAATACTGGCCGCCGGGCACCAACACCTGGGGTTCCCACTTGTTCGATCCGAAGCGCTATCCGGATCCAGTGGCCATGTTCAAGCAATTGCATGACGAGCATTTCCACGTCCTCATCTCCGTCTGGGCGAAATTTGACCTCGGCAGCGACAACAGCAAGGAACTCAATGCCGTCGGGGGTATGTTTCCAGAGATCACGTCGTATGCCTTCCCGCCGGGTCACGGACAATGGTATGACCCGTTCGCGGCCGTCGGCCGGCAGACATATTGGAGACAGATGCGCGATCAACTTTTCGCCAAGGGCGTGGACGGCTGGTGGCTGGATGCGCCGGAGCCGGAGATCGGCGGCATGGGCTTCCGCAATTACGTCACTCCCCTGGGCCCGGGCTACACGGTCTACAACGCCTTTCCGCTCATGCACTCGATGGGCATTTATCAGGGACAGCGGGCCACCACCGATCAAAAACGTGTCGTCATCCTCACCCGTTCGGCCTACGCGGGCCAGCAGCGCAACAGCGCCATCACCTGGTCGGGTGACATTCAGGGAACATGGCAGGTTTTAAAAAATCAGATTCCTGCGGGATTGAACTTCTCGCTTTCCGGCATTCCCTACTGGAACACTGACACCGGCGGCTTCTTCGGCAACCGTTCCGCAGGCAACGGAGATCCGACGAATCCGCGATATGACGAGCTTTTCTCGCGCTGGTTCCAGTTCAGCGCCTTTTGCCCCATGTTCCGCGTGCATGGTTCCTATGGCTTGAATCCGGGCAAGGAATTCTGGCGTTTCCCGGAAAATACCCAGCAGATTCTGCGAAACTATTTGGATTTGCGCTATCGTCTTCTGCCCTACCTCTACTCCGTCGCGTGGCAGGTCACTTCCGACGGCAGCACCTTCATGCGTCCGTTGGTCATGGATTTTCCAAACGATCCGAAAGTGCTGGACATTGGCAATCAATATCTTTTTGGTCCGGCGATCATGGTGACTCCCGTTACCACCGCCGGAGCCACAAATCAGCCGGTCTATCTGCCGGCCACCAGCGCCCCTTGGTATAACTTCTGGACCGGCGAGACTTTCCCCGCCGGCCAGAGCGTCGAGGCTGCGGCCCCCGTCGAAACCGTGCCGCTGTTTGTCCGGCCCGGTTCGATCATTCCGATGGGGCCGTTCCTTCAGTATTCCAGCGAGAAGCCCGCCGATCCCATCGAGCTTCGCATTTATCGCGGCGCGGACGGCCAGTTCACGCTATACGAGGATGAGCACGACACTTACAATTACGAAAAAGGAAAATATGCCACGATCCCGATTTCCTGGAATGATGCCAAACACACCTTGGAAATTGGAAAGCGCACGGGTGAATTTTCCGGAATGTTGAAGGATCGCACGTTCAACATCATTTGGGTCACGAAAGATCATGGTGCCGGAGTCGCCATCACCGAAAAATCCGATGCCGTGGTTCACTACGACGGCAACGCGGTGAAAGTTTCCGCCCCCTGACCAACTAACTGGCGAGATTGACGGACAATGCAACGATATGGCTGTCGAATCATTGAGCATGAAAATGAAACGCAAGCTATTGACCTCCGCGACCTTGGCCATAACAGCAGTTAATTGCTACGCACTAAACCCGGTCATCCAAACCATCTACACCGCCGACCCCGCGCCGATGGTGCATGACGGCGTCTGCTACCTGTATGTTGACCACGACGAGGATGTGTTGGTGAAGAATTTCTTCACCATGAAGGACTGGCGATGCTTCACCTCCACCGACATGGTCAATTGGACGGATCACGGGACGGTGGCGTCGCTATACGATTTCAAATGGGCTGCTTCCGGCTGGGGAGGCGGCTTTGAAAATGGCGCGTGGGCGCTCCAGTGCATTGAACGGGACGGGAAATGGTATATGTATTGCCCGCTGCAAGGGCGCGGAATCGGGGTGCTGGTGGCGGACAATCCCTTTGGTCCCTTTACCGATCCCATTGGGAAACCCCTGATCGGCGGCAAGTATGACAGCATTGATCCGACCGTGTTCATTGATGACGACGGCCAGGCTTATCTTTGCTGGGGCAATCCCCGGTGCTGGTATGTGAAGCTGAACAAGGACATGATTTCCTACGACACCAGCATCGGTGACCATGGCCTCGTCGTGCAAGACATGACCGTTGAAGCTTTTGGCAAGCGCAGCAAAACTGATGCGCAACATCAAACCACTTACGAAGAAGGCCCGTGGCTCTACAAGCGCAGCGGACTTTATTACCTCATCTTTGCCGCCGGGCCCATTTCAGAACATATCGGCTATTCCACCGGCCCCAGCCCGGCAGGCCCGTGGAAATATGGCGGCGTGGTGATGCCTGCCCAAGGAAGTAGCTTCACGGATCATCCCGGGGTTGTGGACTATAAAGGGAAAACCTACCTGTTTTACCACGATGGCGCGCTGCCCGGCGGCGGTGGTTTCCATCGTTCCGTTTGTGTGGACGAGATGAAGTTTAATCCCGATGGCTCCATCGTCCAGATGACCATGACAAAAGAAGGCGCGGCTCCGGTCGCCACGCTCAACCCCTATCAGCGCGTCGAGGCCGAAACCATTGCGTGGGAATCGGGAGTCAAAACCGCGAGGAACGCGGATGTGGGCGTTTATGTGACCGGCATCCACGATGGTTCTTATATCGAGGTTTGCAATGTGGATTTTACCGACAAAGGCGCGGCCAAATTCATGGCCAGCGTGGCCAGCACAACGGATGGCGGGGCGATTGAACTGCGACTCGACAGCGAAACCGGCCCGCTCATCGGAACACTCAAAGTCAAATCCACCGGCGGCGCGGATAAATGGGAGACGCAATATTGCGATGTGAGCGGCGCGAAAGACGTTCACAACCTGTTTTTGAAATTCACCGGTGGCGATGCACAGCAATTAAATTTTGACTGGTGGAGATTCAATCAATAAATGGCGTATGTTCCGTGTCATCTCCATCGCATTGCTGTTGCTCGACACGGGTGTTTTTCCGTCATTTGCGGCTGCCGGGAATCCCGGTAAAATCGAACTCGCAGAGAATTGGAAGCTCGCGTCCGCAACGGATGCACAGTCGGACGGCACGGCAATCTCCGTCGCCGGCTACAAGGATGCCCGGTGGCATATCGCCTTCTTCGGGCGGGCCGCCATTTCATCCAATCGCGACGGCGACGAAATTCTTCCGATTGAATACGACGACAATTATGTCACCATCTATCCGGGTGAAACAGCCGAGATTCATGGAACAATTTGGAACGGTGCCAAGCCTCGATGGGTGAAACTCGAAGGTTACAATACGCCCGCCATTTCCGTTCCGATCAAGTAAAACGATATAATCGCTTTTAAAATCTCCAGCGTTATGAATCTAATGAAATCGCACGAACCAGTTTGGAATTGAAATGTTTAAGCAGGTGCATATTATGAAAACTATGACAAATTCGATCGAAAAACCTCTAAACCGCTTGCTCGTCGCGAGCACTGCGCTGGTTGTGGTGGCAGGCTTGGGAACGAAATGTCTTGCGGACAATCCAGTGGTGCAAACGAGTTTCACCGCCGATCCTGCGCCGATGGTTTATAGCAACACGGTCTATCTTTACACCAGCCACGACGAGAACGATGCCAGCGGCTTTCATATGCTCGACTGGAAGTGCTACTCGACCACGGACATGGTGAACTGGACGGACCATGGTTCGATAGCTTCCCTCGCGATATTCCCATGGGCTGTGCAGAACAATGGCGCGTGGGCGCCGCAGTGCGTTGAGCGGGATGGCAAGTTTTACCTTTATGTTCCAATCACTGTTCCAGGATGGCCCAACAATGTCATCGCCGTGGCGGTGGCGGACAATCCTCTCGGCCCTTTCAAAGACGCGCTGGGTCATCCGCTTATCAACAAAGGCGGCGGCTACATTGATCCCACGGTGTTTGTGGACGACGACGGCCACGCGTATCTTTATTTCGGAAACCCGAATGCCTGGTATGTGAAGCTCAACAAGGACATGATTTCCTATTCTGGTGACATCGTGAAGGCCGAAGGCAAGCCAAGGAATTATCAGGAAGGCTCGTGGTTTTACAAGCGCAACGGCCATTACTATCTGGCTTATGCCTCCACTTGCTGTCCCGAAGGCATCGGCTACGCCATGAGCACCAACGCCACCGGGCCGTGGATGTTTATGGGCAACATCATGGATGGCGACAGGCTGTCATCCGGGAACCATCCGGGCATTATTGATTACAAAGGCAAATCGTATGTCTTCGGCTTCAATTACAAGCTCAATTGGGAATTGACGGACGTGCATCGGGAACGGCGTTCCGTCTGTGTCGCTGAAATGACCTATAATCCCGACGGGACGATTCCGAAGCTGCCGTGGTGGAACGATGCAGGCGTGGCCCAAGTCGGCACGTTCAATCCCTTTGCGCAAGTTGACGCGGCCACAATTTGTTATGAAAACGGCGTTAAGACCAAGCCGCGCATCGGCGAGAATCAGGGTGTCTATGCGAGCGTCACCGAGAACGGCGCTTACATCAAAATCAAAGGCGTGGATTTTGGAGACCAAGGGGCGGCCAAGTTCCTCGCCAGCGTGGCAGCCGTCGCCGACGGCACCACCATCACATTGCGGCTCGACAGCGAAGCGGGAAACGCGATTGGCACGCTCAAGGTCAAGCCAACCGGTGCCTTGGACCAATGGGAAACCCAGTCCTGCAACATCAAGGGTGCCAGAGGTGTCCACGATCTGTATCTGACATTTTTTGGCAGCGGTGCGCCGTTAATGAACATTGACTGGTGGAAGTTTGAATAACAACGGCTGACGGTTCGGAAAAGGTTTTCCATTGCCACCCAAACCGAAGCCAACCGAAACCACCCTCGAAATTATGACGAAAAAGCCCGTGATTTTGAACCAGGAGAACATTGGCTGCGAGCATGGCGGCCCGGTGTGGCTAATAAATCGTCGGCGATTCCTTAAGACTGCCGCGTTGGCAACCGGCGCGCTGGCGACTTTTCCCGCCTGGGCGCAGGAGAGTGTGACGGAAGTCAGCCTTTCTTTCGGACCTGCGGCGGACCGAGCCATGCCGCGCGATTATCTTGGCCTCAGCTATGAAACGGTGCAACTGGCCGATCCGTCTTTTTTTGCCGCCGACAACCGGGAACTTGTTTCGCTTTTTCGAGAGTTGAGTTCCGAGGGCGTTTTGCGCCTGGGCGGCAATTCCAGTGAATTTTGCTGGTGGAAGACGCGGGACACCGGCAAGCCCCCGGAGCTGCCCGAGTCCGCTCACCGCGCGGACAACTGGATGCCGCACTCTTTCACGGCGATCGAACCAGTCGCCATTGATCGGTTGGCGGGCTTTCTTGAGGCGGCGGGTTGGAAGGCGATCTACGGTTTGAACCTCGGGACCGGCACGCCCGAGCGCGACGCGAAGGAGGCGGCCTATGTCGCCGAGCGACTGGGATCGCGCCTGCTCTATTTTCAGATCGGCAACGAACCAGAATATTATCGCGATGCCAACAACCGGTTGCGCCCGCAAGACTGGAACTTTGACAAATACCTCGCCCAATGGGTGACCTTCGCGCAAGCCGTGATCGCCCGCGTGCCGGAAGCGCGTTTCGGTGGACCGGACGTCGGTTCAAATGCGCAGTGGGTCACCCGTTTCGCGCAGGAAGCTCCGCAATTGCTGCCCGGCAGGATCGTAGCCTGTAGCGGCCATTACTACGTCATGGGGCCGCCGGACAATCCGCGCTCCACCGTGGAGCGGTTGCTCACCCCCGATCGCAATTTGGACCGCGATGTGCCGCGCATCGTCAGCGTGGCCGATGCGGGTCATCTCACCTACCGGATGACCGAGGGCAACTCCTGTTATCGCGGCGGCAAACCGGGGGTGAGCAACGCTTTCTGCTCGGCGCTGTGGGCGGCGGACTACCTTCTCAAATTGGCCAGTTTTGGCTGTGCCGGGGTGAATCTCCATGGCGGGAGTGGCAATGCCATTCGCAGCTCCCTCGGCGGACATCTGCCTGGCGAGCAGCTCGCCCCCGATGCTGCTGCCGTGGCGGCCGAAGGCAGCTTTTATACTCCGATCGCTGGCAGTCGCGAGAAGGGCTTTGGCGCCCGGCCTGTTTTCTATGGCATGCGATTGGCCGGAATCCTTGCGGGAGGCCGGATGCGCCCGGCGAACTTCGATCAAGCCCCGGCAAACGCCGCCGCTTGGGCGGCGGAGATGCCGGACGGAACCGCTCGGCTCATCCTGCTCAATAAGCATGCCCGGCAAAAGCTGGAGATTTCCATCCCCTCCGCCCATGATGCAAAGCTGTGGCGGTTGCTGGCTCCCGGATTGACCGCCACTTCGGAGGTAACGCTCGCCGGAGCGCAAATCAAGCCCGGAACCGCCTGGCAGCCGCAAACTGAAGAGCATCTCGCCAATAAGAACCGCCAATTGAAACTCGAACTGCAACCCGGCTCCGGGGCAGCGCTCTTCTTCGATGCAAACCTTTAGCTTCAACAGTTGTTCTGCACCCGGCAGTGGCGCAGGTGGTCCGGTCCTCTCAATGGAACAGGCGCCTGCAACGACTGGCATATCGCACCCGGCGTCACGCTGGTTGACCGGAACTCTCAAAGTCAGCTCCGCCGGAGCCTTGGACAAGTGGAAGATGCAATCGTGCTCCGTTCGCCGCGCCAAAGACGTCCACGATCTCTATTTCAAATTTATCGGCGGCGGCGGCCTGTTGCTGAACTTCGACCGGTGAAAATTCGACTAATAAAAACAAATGAGACTAATATGATCCGATATATTCAACTCCTGGTATTCTCTGTGCTGACGGCGACCAGCGTCCAAGCTGCGCCAGCCTTCTGGTCGTGGGCCAAAACACCGCCGATGGGCTGGAACTCATGGGACAGCTTCGGCGCGGGCGTTCAGGAATCAAATGTGATCGCCAACGCCGATTACATGGCTCAGTTCCTCAAGCCGCACGGCTGGGACATCATTACGGTTGACATCCAGTGGTATGAGCCGCTTGCTCATTCGACCGCCTATCGCCGTGGAGCCGTTCTGGAAATGGACGCTTACGGGAGGTTGCTCCCGGCCACGAACCGTTTCCCGATGACGGCGGCGACACACTCGTTCAAGCCGATTGCAGATTATCTGCATTCAAAAGGTCTTAAATTCGGCCTGCATCTATTGCGCGGAATTCCGCGCCAGGCCGTAAGAGAAAACGTGCCCATCCTCGGAACGCCCTATCGGGCCGCCGACATCGCCAACACAAATTCCATCTGCGCGTGGAACGGCGATATGTATGGCGTGGATATGAGCAAACCCGGCGCGCAGGCGTATTACGATTCAGTGTTTGCCTTGTTCGCATCCTGGGGATTGGATTTCGTGAAGGTGGACGACCTCTCCTCGCCGTATCACAAGGACGAGATCGAAGCGATCCGCAAGGCAATTGACCGTTCTGGCCGTAAAATTGTTTTCTCGACTTCGCCGGGCGCGACGCCGGTCAATGAGGGCGAACACATCGAGACGCACGCGAACCTGTGGCGGATCAGCAATGATTTTTGGGACAACTGGCGCTCTCTCGATGAGCAGTTCGCGCGGTTGAACAGTTGGACGCCGTATCGCGCGCCCGGCCACTGGCCGGATGCCGACATGTTGCCGCTGGGCAATGTTCGAGCGTGGCAGACGCGGGACAACTGGACGCATTTCACGAGGGACGAACAGTTCACGCTGATGACGTTGTGGTGCATTGCCCGCTCGCCGCTGATCATGGGCGGCAATATGCCAAACAATGACGACTTCACCCTCGCGCTGATGAACAACGATGAAGTGCTCGCAGTGGACCAAAATTCGACAAACAACCGGCAGCTCTTCAACACCAACAACGCCGTTGCCTGGGTCGCGGACGCGCCGCGAACGAAAGTCCTGTTGACTCCCCGGCGGCGTTCAGAGGTTATCCGGGGCACCGGCCTGCCGGGATCAAGAGTCAAATATCTCGCGCTGTTCAACACTTCACCCGCGCCGACTTTCGACCGGCGCAGGGCGGGTTCGGTGTCGGACGCGGCTCAACCGGGCAGTATTTCTGTTTCCCTGGCAGACCTCGGGTTCTCTGGTAGCGTCAAGGTTCGCGATCTTTGGAACCACAAGAACCTTGGCTCGATTTCGGGGACATTCACCCAGCAGATCAACTCCCACGGCGCGGGTCTTTACCGGCTGCAGCCGCAGAATTGAGACCAAAATCACTGAAGCAAAACAGGTGAGGAACAACCTTGATGCTGTCACCCGTCATTCGAAGCTGACCCAGTCCAAGTCAACATCATTGGCTTGATTGTGAGTAACGACAAGGTTGTGGATCCCAGCGGGAACATTCGCCAGCTTGGAATTAACGACCTGCCATTCGGAACCTTTACCAATTTCAACCTTGGCCAGCAATGGGCCGTCCACTTTATCCAGATGAATTTCAACCGAACCCCCGGTTGACGAAGTTGACTTTATATTTACTGACTCCAAATTTTTCCGTCCAAATAACCGTCCGAATAACGAGCGCTTTCCAAAATCAACGTCGTTAAATTGAACCCAGGTGTTCTTTCCATTAAGCGAAATCTTCCATCCTTCAAACGTGTTCGTCGGATTCAGGAATGAATCCGTCACGCCATTTGTGCTGATGTCGCTATACCGGTCAATTTGGATTTTGCTTTTCGCATCCACAACCCCGACGCCGCGCAGGGTGGGAATGACTTTTTGAATGGTTCCGTCGTCATTGAAATGCAGATAATCAACCCGCACCGACCGGTTCTTGTCGAAATTCGGGGACAACTGCTTGTCGTGATAAAACAGATACCACTGTCCCTTGTATTGCACGATTGAGTGATGCTCGGTCCAGCAACCGCTCTTGTTTGTGTCCGTGATGACTCCCATCCATTTATACGGCCCAAACACGTTGGTGGAAATGGCGTATTCCAATTCCTCCGTGCCTTGTTGCCCATTAACGCTCACGGCGTGCGGATAGGTGAGGTAGTAGGTTCCGTTGCGCTTAAAAGCAAACGGACCTTCGATAGTAGTGCGACCCGGATTGGGAAGATTGATGCGTTGCATATTGCTCCGGAAACCGCGACCGAAGCGCCCGGGCGGATTATTGGTAGCGACCGTGTTGGTCGCGGGCGGCGGCGTGTCCAGTTCAATCATATTGTCCTTGAGCTTGGCGACGGAAATGCCGCCGCCGCCGGTGAACAAATAAGAAGTGCCATCGTCATCCTGTAGGACGCACGGATCAATTCCGCTGGCACCGGCCACCGGCTGGTCCAGAATCTTCCAAGGGCCGTAAGGCTTGTCCGAGGTGGCCACGCCGATTCTGCCGCCGACTGGAAAATAGAAATGATACGTTCCGTTCTTGAACACGCAGTCCGGTGCCCACATGTCGTAACCCTTGCGGTTCAACCAAGGAACATTGGTCTGGTTGCAAATGACCCCGTGATCCTCCCAGTCCGTCAGATTTTCGGAAGAGAAGACATGATAGTCCTCCATGCAAAACCAGTTTTGCCGCGCACCGCTGCCTGGCGGAACTGGAATGTCGTGGGAAGGATAAAGATAAATTTTGCCTTCAAACACCCTCGCCGTCGGGTCGGCGGTGAATTGATCCATGATGATGGGGTTCGTGGCACGGGCGTCGCGGACAAAAAACAAGCCCGCAAAACTCAATGCCAGCAGGAAAAGTTTGTAGTGCTTCATATCATTTTCTTTTGTGAGCGAAGTGTATCAATAGTCATGGCTGACCCTGCCAAATCATTTTGCCGCAAATTCCAATACCGTGATTGAACAGGGTGGGAATGTGCGCGTAAAGCTGGTGCCGAGGCCTTTGACTTTTTCCGTCACCGGAACGACGTGCTTGGGATTCTTGATGGAATTGGTCTCATCGCGATTGGCAGCCTGAAGGATCGTGGCCGTGCCCTTGGATGCAACGGATTTCGCACCGCGGATGTCAACCGTGACCAGTTGCGGCGTGTCCGCGCTGTTGACGATTTTCAAGGTAATCTTGCCGCTCGCGCTGTCGCGCGTGGCGGAGTAGAACAGCGACTTGAGTTGCCGCGTCCCGCCGCCGCGTCCCGCCGGCGCAGATCGGACCGGCAGGTTTTGCGCTGAAATGGCCAGCACCTCGTCGCCCTTCTGAAGGCTGAACATTTTCTGCGCGTAATACGCGGGCGAGCCGTAGCTGTGCAGCGCGTCGTAGCCGATCAAATTATAGTTCCATTGCATTGAGCGGTCGCGGCCCGTGATCTGGCTGACGTTGACGAACAACGGCGCGTAGCAGTGCATCATTACAATGTCGGCGTTGCGTTCGAGGCAGCACATCCACGCGGCGTCGCCCAGCGCAGCCGCCATGTTGGGCGTGGGCGAGCTGGTCTGGGTGGCCCATTCGCCGACGAACACCTTGGTTGGATTGCTGCGATCACGCGCGTCATACTTGAACGCCTGCGCTTCCATCGCAGTTTCATTGACGTAGGTGTGCTCGTCATTCACATCGGCCACGCGGCTCTTGACATCCGTGGTGGAGATGATCTTGAGCTGCGGATATTTTGCCCTGATGGCGTCGAAGAATTGCGCGAACCGCCATTCGTAGCTGTGGGAATTGTCGAAGCCGTCTTCATTGCCGATTTCAACGTAGTGCAACGGGAATGGTTTGGGATAACCGTCCTTGATGCGTTGCGCGCCCCATTTTGTGGAGGCGTCGCCGGTGACATATTCAATTTCGTCCAGCGCTTCCTGAACGTAAGGCTCCAAAGCCGCGCTGTTGGTGACGTGATCGTGGTTCAATGTGTAACCGGCGAACACGGCCAGCACCGGCTCCATGCCGATGTCCTGGCACCAGCCGAGAAATTCCGGCAGGCCGAACCCGTCCGTGGACCAGTAGCCCCAGCAACTTTTGTGGCCGGGCCGCTGCTCCACCGGGCCGACCATTTGTTTCCAGTTGAACCGGTTGACGAAATCGCTGCCCTCGACGTAATTGCCGCCGGGGAAACGCAGAAACTTCGGCTGCGCGGCGGCAAGCAGTTGGGAAATGTCCTTCCGGTCACCGTTCGGTCGGTTCTTGTAAGTCGGCGGGAACAGAGAAACTTCCTGCAACCAGATTGTCCCGGGCGCGGTCGTGGTGATTTTGAAAACATTGTCCTTCGACGGCGTCACACTTTTTGTTTTCAGCGTCGCTTCAAATTTCTTCCAGTCACCGGTCAGGCCGGAAATTTTTGCCGACGCAAAAACGGTTTTGCCATCCGCGCTTTCGATGCTGGCTGTCAGCGGGCCGGTGAATCCAGGAGCCGCTTTTGCGAAGAAGGAAACTTTGTAAGTGGTCTTGGGGTTCACCGGAATGCCCCAGTAGCCGCCGTTGGCGACGCCTGCGGGGGAAGTTTTTGACGCCGCCGAAGCGTCAACCTTGAGGCTCACGTTCAGTGCGTCGTTCAACGGCGTGCTGGCGTCGAGCACCATGGTTGCGCCGCCAGCGCTGCTCCAGAATCTCGGCGTTGTGTTGGCGCGATAAGTGGCCGGGTAATACTTTGAGGGATCATAAGCATTCGCCCTGATGTTTGGCTGGATGGCGTCCTCCTTAAACGTGCAGTTGCGGATGAGCTGGCCGTAAAGGCCGCCTTCGTAGGAATAATTGATTTCCTCGGTCATCAGCCCGTAGAACGTCGGCGGCATTTTGGCCGTGACTTTGTCGGCATGAATCTGCACGACCGGCAAGTCCGTTTGCGCGAAGGCAACTGTGGTGGAAATAATGAAAATAGAAACCGCAGGCAGGACGGCCGCCATGTGGCGCGTGAGTAATTTGATCAGGTTCATGACGTGATTATGTGTTGGACGCCTTCAAAAGTCCATCATCAAAGTCATTTTGAAATTTGTGCGAATGCAAAAGCCGTCATAAAATCACCGCGCCTTAAGACGAAATTTCATTGTTGCAGCGTCGGCGATGATCGCCGATTCATCCCGGTCTTGAGGAATTTTAGGCGGAGTTTGACAGAGTGATCGTTTTTGCGCAGTGCGGACATGAAATTTTTTCGCCCAGGGCGTGCGCGGGGAATTCAATGTGGCCGCCGCACGATGAGCAGGACATTTTTATGTTGTCCGCGCGCTTCAAGATG
>Ga0208357_1001425_pt1 | contig 17313 bp, 13 predicted proteins | sample NGESurdeep092012_6_FD_184487 | JGI IMG/M metagenome (GOLD analysis project Ga0208357, IMG submission 184487) | Arctic peat soil microbial communities from Barrow, Alaska - NGEE Surface sample F52-2 deep-092012 (SPAdes) | ecosystem: Environmental > Terrestrial > Soil > Wetlands > Peat ... | reverse complement strand
TGCGGCTGGCCAAGCCCCTCGGCGCGAATCCGCGCGAACTCGCCGCGGAGATCGCGGATGCCGCATCCGGAATCGGCGGCGTCGCATCCGCCGAGGTGGCCGGGCCCGGATTCATCAACTTCCGCCTGGATCCGGCGGCCGCTGGGCAACTCGCCAAGACCATCGTGGATGCGGGGGAGGCCTTCGGCTGGGGGCATCTGTATGACGGCATCCGGATCAATCTCGAATTCGTGTCTGCGAACCCGACCGGTCCGATCCACATGGGCGGTGTGCGTTGGGCGGCGGTCGGTGACAGTCTGGCCCGCGTGCTCGCATCGCAAGGCGCCGATGTCACCCGCGAGTACTACTTCAACGACCACGGCTCGCAGATCGACCGGTTCGCGCGCAGCCTCCTCGCGGCCTATCTCGGCGAGCCGACCCCGGAAGACGGCTACGGCGGCGCATACATCGGCGACATCGCCGACCAGGTCGTTGCGCGACACGACGGGGACCTCGCGGCGTTGCCGCGCGACGAACAGCAGGAAGTGTTCCGCTCGATCGGCACAGAGCTCATGTTCGCCGAGATCAGATCGAAGCTGCACGGCTTCGGTGTTGATTTCGACGTCTACTTCCATGAGGATTCCCTGCACGAATCCGGTGCGGTCGACCGCGCGATCGCTCGCCTGCGCGAACTCGGGCACGTGTTCGAGGAGGACGGCGCCATCTGGCTTCGCACCACCACATTCGGCGATGACCGCGACCGGGTCATCATCCGGAGCAACGGTGAGCCGGCGTATATCTCCGGCGACCTCGGCTACTACCTGAACAAGCGCGATCGCGGCTTCGACCAGAACCTGATCATGCTCGGGGCCGACCACCACGGCTACATCGGGCGCCTGATGGCCATGACCGAGGCGTTCGGCGATCAGCCGGGCGTCAACTTGCAGATTCTGATCGGTCAGATGGTCAGCTTGCTGCGTGACGGCGAGCCGGTCAAGATGTCCAAGCGCGCTGGCAACATCGTCACGCTCGACGATCTGGTGGACGCCGTCGGTGTGGATGCCGGTCGCTACGCACTCGTGCGCTCCTCCAGCGACTCTCCGCTGGAGATCGACCTCGACCTTCTCGGCAAGCACACCAACGAGAACCCCGTTTTCTATGTGCAATACGCGCACGCTCGCACGCGGTCGGTGGCACGCAACGCCGCAGCATCCGGAGTCGATCGCAGCGTGTTCGCCCCCGAGCTGTTGACCCACGAAACAGAGTCGGCCCTGCTCGGAGCGCTACAGGAGTACCCGCGGATCGTCGCGCTCGCGGCCGAACTACGCGAGCCGCATCGCATTGCCCGCTTCATCGAGGAGATCGCCGGGCTGTACCACCGCTGGTACGACAACTGTCGAGTGATTCCCCTCGGCGACGAGCCCGTCGGCGACCTGCACCGCACGCGGTTGTGGCTGAACGATGCAGCGGGCCAGGTCATCCGCAATGGGCTCGGGCTGCTTGGTGTCTCTGCTCCGGAACGAATGTAACGATGAGCAGCACAGAGCGGAGAAGTGATATGAGGGCGTGTTGACGGCCAGCGAAACCATGAGCGATTCCACAATAACGGAAAAGCTCACACCGCTTCGGAAGGCGGCGCCGCGCCGACCCCGCTGGTTGGTTATTGTCGCGTCGATCTTCGCCGGCTTGGTCGTGCTCGCGGCCTTCTTCTTCGTCGCGGACGCGATCATTCGATCATCCGCCGAGGCGAGCGTCGCACAGCAGATCACCTCGGAACTGCCGTCGGATGTTGTCGCAAAAGACCTGACCGTCCACATCGGCGGGTACTCGGTGATCGGGCAGTATCTGGCCGGCTCGTTCGACGAGGTGACCCTCACAGCGAAGCAGGTCACCATCGGCGGAGTTCCCGTGCAGGCGAGAATCGTCGGTCACGGCATCCCGACCGATCTGGCCAAGCCGACGCAGTCGATCACCAGCACGCTGACGATTTCCGAAGCCGCCGCCAACGCGCTGATCAGCATTCCGGGAGCAACCTCGCAACTGGTGTTCGGCGATGGCACGATCGGTTATAGCGGTTCGGCAAAGGTGTTCGGCTTCCCCATCTCGTTCGATGCGACTGCCTCGCCCGAAGCCGACGGCCTGGACATACTGCTGACACCGAAATCGGTGAACATCACAGGCGGCCCCGCCCATCTGGATCTCGGTGCGGTCGTGACCCAGTTGATCGGCAACAAACCGTTCCCCGTCTGCGTCGCCCAATACCTGCCGACGGGTGCCACGGTGACCGACGTCATCGTGACACCGAAGACCGCCGTCGTTACGGTGTCGGCGACGAACATCGTGCTCGACAAGGACACGTTCGACAGCCACGCACGCTGTTCGTAACGAATTATCGACGGGTCGGCATTCTCGGTAGACTTCGACACGTTCGCGGTCGGCTCCCCGCCTGCGCGACCGACGGCTTCAGGGGCCAATCCGGGCCCGCTCGCTGTTCCCTCATACGTCTTATTGTCTGATCTGCCCTGCGAGGTCTCATCCGTGGTCGCCAACCCGCTCGCCCCACTCTGGTTGCGCGAGCCCGCCGATGCCAATGCGATCGCGCCCGGTTTGTGGCCGGCCGGCAGTTCGCGCAGGGATGACGGCGAGCTGGCGATCGCCGGTGTGGGCGTTCGTGAATTGTCCGAACGATTCGGCACGCCGCTGTACGTCATCGACGAAGCGGATGTCCGTGCGCGCGCAGCCGAGGCGCTCGCGGCTTTCGCGGATGCGTTCGGCCGGGTCGGCGCATCCGCCAAGGTGTACTACGCAGGCAAGGCGTTTCTCAGCACGCAGCTTGCGCGCTGGGTTGCCGATGCCGGCCTGAATATCGATGTGTGCAGTGGGGGAGAACTCGCCCTCGTGCTCGCGGCCGGCATCGCGCCGGGCCGCCTGGGATTCCACGGTAACAACAAGTCCCTCGCGGAAATCGATCGTGCGGTGGCCGTCGGCGTCGGCACCATCGTGATCGACAGCGAGCAGGAGATCGCCCGCGTCGCAGCAGCTGCGCAGAGGCACGGCGTCGTGCAACACGTGCGGTTGAGAGTGAACAGCGGTGTGCACGCACACACCCACGAATTTCTCGCCACCGCACATGAGGACCAGAAATTCGGTGTGCCGCTGGAACAGGCCGAGCGGCTCGGCGCGGCTATCCGCGCGGAGCGGAGCCTGGCGTTCCTCGGGTTGCACTGTCACATCGGGTCGCAGATCTTCGGGTCGGACGGGTTCGCAGAGTCGGCCGCCCGCGTCTTGGAGGTGCACGCTCGGCTGTTAGCCGACGGGCCGGTGCCCGAGTTGAATTTGGGCGGCGGATTCGGCATCGCGTACACGAGTGCCGATGAGCCCATGGCGTTGCGGGAGCTCGCCGCGGAGATCGCCGACGCCGTCGCGGCCGCCTGTGACAGGCTCGGCATCGCCGTGCCGACCGTGGCTTTCGAACCGGGCCGGGCGATCGTCGGGCCGGCCGGCCTGACCCTGTACACCGTGGGCACGACCAAGCCGGTCAGCGTGGCGATCGACGGGGCGAGCGCCGACCGCCTGTACGTGAGCGTCGACGGCGGTATGAGCGACAATGCCCGCTACGCTCTCTACGGCGCCGACTACTCCGTGCGCATTGCAGACCGAATTTCGGATGCTGCGCCCGCGCTCGTGCGCATCGCCGGCAAGCACTGCGAATCCGGCGACATCGTCGTCGACGCGGACTATCTGCCGAGCGATGTCGCCCCCGGCGATCTGCTCGCGGTCCCGGCGACCGGTGCGTACTGCTGGGCGCTGTCGAGCAATTACAACTATCTGCCCCGGCCGGCCGTCGTCGCCGTCATGGACGGCAGGGCGCGGGTGATCGTGCGCGGCGAGACAGAGGCCGATCTGTTTGCCCACGATGTCGGCGTGCAACCAGCCGAAACCTCATCGACAACCAAGGAGCACCCGTGATCGCATATCGAGGCCTCAAAGTGGCCTTGCTCGGCGCCGGTTCGGTCGGCTCTCAAGTGGCGCGTCTGCTGCTCAGCCAGCGCGAGGAACTCGCATTGCGGGTCGGTACGCCGCTCGAACTCGTTGGAATCGCGGTGCGCGACCTGGCGGCCGTGCGCGACGTCGAACTGCCATCCGAGCTCTTGACGACGGATGCCTCGTCCCTGATTCTCGGCGCCGACATCGTCGTCGAATTGATGGGCGGCATCGAACCGGCTCGCACTCACGTGCTACAGGCATTGAACTCCGGCGCCGACGTGATCACGGGCAACAAGGCACTCCTGGCGACACACGGACCTGAGCTGTTCGAAGCGGCTGAGCAGGTCGGCGCACAGCTGTACTACGAAGCAGCCGTCGGCGGTGCGATCCCGATCATCAGGCCGCTGCGCGACAGCCTCGCCGGCGATCAGGTCACGCGCATACTCGGCATCGTGAACGGCACGACGAACTTCATCCTCGACCGAATGGACATCTTCGGCGACAGCCTCCAGAGCGCGCTCGCGCTCGCCACGGAACTCGGCTTTGCAGAAGCCGACCCGACCGCCGATATCGGCGGCTACGACGCCGCGCAAAAGGCCGCGATCCTGGCCAGCCTCGCCTTCCACACCACTGTGCCGCTGGAGTCCGTGCACCGCGAAGGCATCACCGGCGTCACGATCGAGCAGGTCGACGGGGCGCGCCGCGCCGGTTACGTCGTGAAATTGCTGGCGATCTGCGAAAGGCTCACCGATGCCGCCACTGGTGAAACGGGAGTCTCCGCACGGGTCTACCCGGCGCTGGTGCCGCGCGATCATCCGCTGGCCGCCGTGCACGGCGGCAACAACGCGGTATTCGTTCAGGCAGTCGCAGCGGGCGACCTGATGTTCTACGGGGCGGGCGCAGGAGGGCTGCAAACGGCATCCGCGGTTCTCGGCGACGTGGTGTCGGCCGCGCGCCGTCACGTTGCCGGAGGGCCAGGCGTCGCCGAGTCGACCCACGCGAACCTGCCGATCCTGCCGATCTCCAGCATCACCACGCGCTATCAGATCACACTGCACGTCGTGGACGAACCGGGTGTGCTCGCCAGAATCGCGCAGATCTTCAGCGACCACGGCGTCTCCGTCGAGACTCTCGTGCAGTCCGTGGCGATTGATCGGTCGCCCGCCGGTGAGACGGGCGGTGTCGCCACCGCTACCCTGGTAATCGGAACCCACCAAGCGTCGGAGGCCGCGCTCGCCGCGACCGTCGATGCTCTCCGCGAAAGCAACGCGGTGAGCGCAATCGCATCCGTTCTCCGAGTTGAAGGAGCCTGAGTTTGTCGGACAAGATCGTGAACAAACAGTGGAAAGGCGTCCTGCGCGAGTATGCGGACCGCCTGGACATCTCCGACGCAACACCGATCGTGACCCTGGGAGAGGGTGGCACGCCGCTCATTCCGGCGTCGGCGCTGTCGCGACGCACGGGCGCGAACGTTCACGTCAAGTACGAAGGGATGAACCCGACGGGTTCGTTCAAAGACCGCGGCATGACAATGGCGATTTCGAAGGCGATCGAGCACGGCGCGCAGGCGGTCATCTGCGCGTCGACCGGCAATACGTCCGCGTCCGCGGCCGCCTACGCAGCACACGCCGGGATCAAGGCCGTCGTGCTGGTGCCGGAGGGCAAAATCGCGATGGGCAAGCTCAGCCAAGCCATCGCACACAACGGCGAACTGATCCAGGTTCAGGGCAACTTCGACGACTGCCTGGAGATCGCCCGCGAGCTTGCGGCACACTACCGCGTGCACCTGGTGAATTCGGTGAACCCGGACCGGATCGAGGGTCAGAAGACCGCAGCGTTCGAGGTCGTCGAGGTGCTCGGCGATGCTCCTGACTTCCATATTGTTCCGGTCGGCAATGCCGGCAACTACACCGCGTACACGCGCGGCTACTCCGAGGAAGCGGACCGCGGCGCCACAACGAAACTGCCGAGGATGCTCGGATTCCAGGCCGCCGGCAGCGCCCCGATCGTGCTCGGGCAACCCGTCAAGAACCCGGAAACGATCGCCAGCGCGATCAGGATCGGCAACCCGGCATCCTGGGAGCTGGCCTTGGCTGCGCGTGACAAGACCAATGGTTACTTCGGTGCGATCGATGACGCGAAGATCCTCGAGGCCTATCACCTGCTTGCGTCCGAGGTAGGCATCTTCGTCGAACCGGCCAGTGCGATCAGTGTGGCGGGGCTACTCGAGCGCAGCGCAGCAGGAGTGATCCCCGCCGGCTCGACGGTCGTCCTCACGGTCACCGGTCACGGTCTGAAAGACCCGCAGTGGGCGCTGCGTCGCGCGGACGGCACTGACGTGCAGCCGACGGTCGTCGCCGCCGACACAGCTGCCGTGGCTGCTCAGGTCGGACTCGACCCGGTCGCGCGCGTCGACGGGAACGAAGCATGACCGTTGCTCACGACTCTGCACTGGGTGCAGGCGCGCTGATCGGCCGTCAGGTCGTGGTCAAAGTGCCGGCGACGACGGCCAACCTGGGGCCGGGCTTCGACACCCTCGGACTCGCGCTTTCGCTGTACGACGAACTCGAAGTGCGGGTGCGGGCGGAGCCGGGCGTGCACGTCGAGGTGCACGGCATCGGTGAGGGCCACGTGCCGACGGATGAAACCAACCTCGTCGCGCGGGCCATTGCCCACGCGTTCACGCACTACGGCCTCGAACTGCCCGGCCTCGAGCTGATCGCGCACAACGTGATCCCGCACGGGCGGGGCCTCGGTTCATCCGGTGCTGCGATCGTCTCGGGAATCATGGCCGCCCGAGGGCTGTTGAACGGCGTCGTCGCAATAAGCTCGCATGAGCTCTTGACGCTCGCCACCGAGATGGAGGGGCACCCCGATAATGTGGCGCCCGCGCTCTTCGGCGGTCTGACGATCGCGTGGGTCGATGAGAACGGACCCCAGGCGAAGAAGCTGATGGCACATCGGGGAGTCTCTCCGCTGGTGTTCGTTCCGGAAACCGAGATGTCGACGGCCCTCGCGCGTAGCCTGCAACCGCAATCGGTGCCGCACGAAGACGCGGTGTTCAACGTGTCGCGCTCCGCCTTGCTGATTGCGGCTCTGATCCAGAGCCCTGAACTGCTCCTGGCGGCGACGGAGGACAAGCTCCACCAGAGCTACCGCGCCTCCGCAATGCCCGAAACCGATCGACTCATCACGCTGCTCCGAGCCTCGGGTTTCGCCGCCGTCGTCTCCGGTGCGGGCCCGTCCATCCTGGTGCTGTGCAACGACCCGGCACAGCGGCTCGCCGCCGCCGAACTGGTCGCGCAGCAGGAGGTGACCCCGTGGCAGGCTCTGATGCTGGCCGTCGATTTCAAAGGCGCGACGGTCACCGCCGTGCCCGCGAATGTGCCCGCCGCGCCCGTCAGTGTGTGAGCAAGCCGCGCAAAGGATGGTGTTAGACTGACAACGCACCCGGTGGAAACCGCCAAACGCGCGAATCTGCTTTCCGGGTGAACCTCTAGAAACTTATTTGTGCCGCACCTGTTTGTGCGCCCGCGTCTCTCGCTGGCCGCCGCCGTGTGTGAATCGATATTCATGCGTCGGCAAACAGTTTTCTGCGGTACGCACTCCAGGCGAAGCTTTCATGCGCTCGCCGGAGGGAAGGAATCCTCTCAGTGACCAACGTCAATCTCCATGCCGCCGGTGTGGACCCGAATACCAACCTGTCGACTCTGAACCTGTCGACTCTGAACCTGTCAACCCTGCGCGTCGCCGAACTGCAGGCAGTAGCCACGCAACTCGGCGTGTCCGGCGTCGCAAAGCTGCGCAAGGGCGAACTCGTCGATGCCATCATCGCGGCACGCGGATCTGGCGCCACAGCTGGCGCAGCGCCAGTTCACGCGCCAGTCGACTCAGCAACGAGCGTCGCGGCACCGGCCGACGCGCCAGTGCCCGACGCGCCAGTGTTTGATGCGCCAGTGCCTGACGCGCCAACGGTTGACGTGCCAACGCCTGACGCCGCTACAACCGACGCCGCAACGCTCGACGTCCCGATGCACGACACCACCGCGACGGAGGCCACCCAGCTCACGTCGGGCGCTTCAGCGATCGTGGCCGACCTCCTTGCGGCAGACCTGCGCGCAGCAGGCCGCACGGCTGCGCCTGCCGTCTCCAACACCGAAACGGATGCTCACCCGTCGGCCGAGGTGCGCGACACCGAGCGACCACTGGTCGCGGCACTTCAGGAAGCACCGACCACAACGGGCCGTCGTCGTGGATCCCGCCGTGCGACGAGCGCAGATGCCATCCCGGCCGCCGGTGCTGTTCCCGCCGTCGGCCACGTCAACGCAGGCGAGACCGGCGTGACGCAGGTCGGCGCAGATGCCGAGCAGGGGCAGACGACCGCACCTGAGGCATCCGCTGCGCCCGCACCTGAGGCATCCGCTGCGCCCGCACCGCAGGGCACGGCCGAGGCTACCGCCGACGAGACGCAGCAGGGCGAGCAGCAGGCAGACCAGCCTCGTCAGGGCCGCCGCAATCGCAATCGCAACAAGAGTGCGAGCCGAGATCAGAGCGGACAGTCGGCTCAGGGCGAGCAGGCTCCCGGCGACCAGACCGCCAGCGAGCAGTCCGCAGGCGAGCAGTCGGACGCTGACCGGGGCGGACAGCAGGCCGGCAATCAGCAGAGCGGTAATCAGCAAGCCGGCAACCAGCAGGCCGGCGGCCAGCAGGCCGGCGGCCAGCAGGGCCAAAGCGGCACTCGCAACCGGGGCGAACGCTCCGATTCCCAGCAGGGCAACCGCGGGCGCGGCGATCGCTCAGGCCAGCAGGGGCAGCAAGGTCAGCAGGGCGACCAGCAGTCGGAGCGCAACCAGCAGGGCAATCGGTCGGGCCAGCAGAGCGACCGCAACGAGGCTCAGGCCGAACGTGACGGCGATCGCAGCGGACGCAACCGCTACCGCGACCGCAAGCGCCGTGGCAGCTCAGGCACCGATGAACTCGAGCCAGAGATCACCGAGGATGACGTGCTCATCCCGGTTGCGGGCATCCTCGATGTTCTCGACAATTACGCATTCGTCCGCACCACGGGCTACCTGCCCGGCACAAGCGACGTCTATGTCTCACTGGGCCAGGTCAAGAAGTACAACCTGCGCAAGGGCGACGCTGTCGTCGGCGCGATCCGTCAGCCTCGCGACGGTGAGAACACCGGACGCCAGAAGTACAACGCGATCGTCAAGATCGACTCGATCAACGGCCAGACTCTGGAAGAGGCCGCCAACCGTGTCGAGTTCAGCAAACTGACCCCGCTCTACCCGCAGGAGCGCCTGCGGCTGGAAACGGAACCCGGCAAGCTGACCCAGCGCATCATCGACCTCGTTGCACCGATCGGCAAGGGCCAGCGCGGCCTCATCGTTGCACCGCCGAAGGCCGGCAAGACGATCGTGATGCAGCAGATCGCTAACGCGATCACAACGAACAACCCTGAGGTCCACCTCATGGTCGTGCTCGTGGACGAGCGGCCTGAAGAGGTCACCGACATGCAGCGCACCGTCAAGGGCGAGGTCATCGCATCCACGTTCGACCGGCCGGCAGAAGACCACACCATGGTCGCCGAGTTGGCGATCGAACGTGCCAAGCGACTCGTCGAGCTCGGCCACGACGTCGTCGTGCTACTGGACTCGATCACCCGCCTGGGTCGCGCATACAACCTGGCTGCGCCGGCATCCGGTCGGATCCTGTCCGGCGGGGTCGACGCCTCTGCGCTGTACCCGCCCAAGCGGTTCTTCGGCGCTGCGCGCAACATCGAGCACGGCGGATCGCTCACGATCATCGCCTCGGCGCTCGTGGAGACCGGGTCCAAGATGGACGATGTGATCTTCGAAGAGTTCAAGGGCACCGGCAACAGCGAGCTGCGACTGTCGCGCCAGTTGGCCGACAAGCGCATCTTTCCCGCTGTCGATGTGAACGCATCCGGCACGCGCCGAGAAGAGATGCTGATGAGCGCGGACGAGGTCAAGATCACCTGGAAGCTGCGTCGCGCCCTCGCCGGACTCGACCAGCAGCAGGCCCTCGAGATCGTGTTGAACCGGTTGAAGGAAACCTCGTCGAACGTCGAGTTCCTGATGCAGGTGCAGAAGTCGATGCCGCAGACAACCGCCGGCACAGCGCACGCGCACGGTCACGAGAACGACCACCGCTAGCGCGCGAGAGTTCCCGTTCCGGACGAGAGTGGGCGGTCGCACGGGTGCTCTCGTCCGATTCGGCCACTCTCGGTGCTCCATCCAGTCTGAGAGAAGTTAGCGTGTTCGAATCCGTCAGCGTTCTGCTCGAGGAGCACGAAAAGCTGCAGGTGCAGCTGTCCGACCCCGCCGTTCATGCGGATGCCGCGCGCGCCAAGAAGATCAACCGCCGGTATGCGCAAGTCAGTCAGATCAAGGCGGCATATGAGGGTTGGAACTCGCTCGGCGACGATCTCGCGGCGGCCCGTGAACTTGCCAAAGAAGACGACACGTTCGCGGAGGAGATCCCCGGGCTCGAAGAGCAGTATGCGAGCGCGCAGGAGAAGTTGCGCCGCTTGCTGATCCCGCGCGATCCGGACGACGGCCGTGACGTGATCATGGAGATCAAGGGCGGTGAGGGTGGCGCGGAAAGCGCTCTGTTCGCCGCGGACCTGCTGCGAATGTACCTGCATTACGCGGAGTCCAAAGGCTGGAAGACGGAGCTCCTCGAACGTACCGAGAGCGATCTCGGCGGGTACAAAGACGTGCAGGTTGCGATCAAGTCGAACGCAACTGACCCGTCGCAGGGTGTCTGGGCGCACCTCAAGTACGAGGGCGGAGTGCACCGTGTGCAGCGCGTGCCCGTGACCGAGTCGCAGGGGCGCATCCATACCTCGACCACGGGCGTTCTCGTCTTCCCCGAGGTCGACGAGCCCGAAGAAGTCGAAATCAACCAGAACGACCTCAAGATCGATGTCTATCGGTCCAGCGGCCCCGGCGGTCAGTCGGTCAACACAACGGATTCCGCCGTGCGCATCACGCACCTTCCGACCGGCATCGTCGTGTCGATGCAAAACGAGAAGAGCCAACTGCAAAACCGCGAGGCCGGTATGCGGGTGCTGCGCGCGCGCATCTTGGCGAGGCAGCAGGAGGAGCAGGCTGCCGCGGCATCCGATGCACGACACAGCCAGATTCGCACAATGGATCGATCGGAGCGTATCCGCACGTACAACTTTCCGGAGAACCGGATCGCCGACCACCGCACCGGCTACAAGGCATACAACCTCGACCAAGTGATGAACGGCGCGCTCGATCCGGTGATCGAATCCGCCATCCGGGCCGACGAAGAGGCGCAGCTCGCCGACCTCGGCGACCAGTCCTGACGGCGCGCCTCCCGCCCCACGCGTACCGACAGCACCGAGTGCGTCCATGCGGTGGTTACGTCGCGTTTCCAAGTGGCCATAACGACCACGTGGACGCACTTGGCGAAATGGGTCGCGATCAGGCCGGCACGATGACATCGCACGAGCGCCGCGCCGTGCGGGCAAGGCGTCGGTCACACGTCAGCAGTGGTGCCCCGAGCAGTTGCGCGAGGGCGACGTAGCTCGCGTCGTATGCCGACATGTCGTGCCGATGCGCCCACATTGCGCGCAGTAGTGGGCGCGCCGGATGCCGCTCGATGTGCAATTTGAGAAAGGACTCGATCGCCTCGCGCCCCTCGGATGCCGTGATCCTGCCAATGAGTACGCTACTGCGCACCGCGTGCGCGAACTCGTAATCGATGAGCGTGGGTGCGTGAAGCGCCGCTGCACTCCACTCGGCAATCGGCCTGCCGAAAAGGATCCAATCGATGAGAGCGGAGTTGTCAATGATCAAAGGGGCCGTTTGGTCCGTAGACGCCGTCGTGACCGAAAAGTTCTTCATCTCGCTCCGCTCGTGCTTGGTGCACGAGCGTGACGGCGTCGATGCCTGCCTCGCGCATGCGGTTGGGAATTCCAGCTGCTATTGCGCGCGCGCGCGCATCGTCCAAGATCTCCGCGTTCGTGCGATAGCGCACGAATTCGGCCAGCTGCTCCGCAACGTACTCGGACAGGGACATGCCAGCATCCTTTGCGCGCTGCTTGAGCTTCGCGTGGACATCATCGGGAAGGTTCCGTACTTGCAACATGACAGGCATACTCTCACGATACATGCAATGCGCATGTATAGATCGGGCAGATCTGTGGATAACTATCCAACGAGGATCTTGTGAAGAAATGCCGAGTGCCATGATTGATCGGTGACTGGCCGAAAGCGCACATGCGACCCCCGCAGTGCCATGTTTCCGTACGCCACGGCGTCGGTCATTGATTCCCATTCAGTCACCTCAAGACCTTGACGTGCTCGTGCAGTGGTGGGCTGCGCCAGAGGGGGCGGTGCTTCAGCAACTCTCCATCAAGCCGCGACCGGTTGAGTCGGTGCGGGAGATGTTTCGCGCGTGGAGCGCGAACGATAAGGCATCCGGAGTCGGCTTCAGTATTGTCGACGATGCGGACACGCTGGTCGGCCACGTCACGATCTTCGGCGCGAGCCTGCCGAACCCGATCGGCACCCTCGCGATCCTGATCGGCCCCGATCACGTCGGCCAGGGACTCGGTTCGGATGCGCTGAGAGCCGCCGTGCGCTACGGCTTCGAAGAGAGGGGACTCAACAAAGTCGAATTGCGCGTTTGGTCGTACAACGAGCGTGCAATAGCGGCGTACCGTACGCCGGATTCGTCGAAGAAGGTCGCCGACGCGCTGCGAGTCTCCACGGCGGCAGCTTCTATGACGAGGTACTCATGGGCATTCTCGCGACGGAATACAGCGCGCGCCGCTGAGCACTCTCGCACCGGGCGTCTGGCGCACTCCTCCCGCGCCCGTATCGCTGCGCCGAGTGCGTCCATGTGGCTGGTTCGCCTCGTCTCAAATCGGCCAAAACGACCCAAACGGTGCACTCGGCGAAAGTGCAGGGGCTCGTGCGCGCACGAGCGCGGGAGCGAGCGCCCAGCGGGGGCATCAGATGTAGATCGCTGGGTCGAGCCACGCCTCGTCGCGCGCGGCAACGCGTTGCGCTGGAGCCTGCGCCGTCGAGCGCGGGCGGGCGACGCCGGGGATGCCGACAATCACCGAGTCGGCCGGCGCGCTGTGCACGACCACCGAGTTCGCTCCGATGACGCTACGCGCGCCAATTCGGATGTCGCCGAGCACCTGCGCGCCGGCGCCCACCATGACGCCGTCCTCGAGCGTCGGGTGCCGTTTGCCGCCGCCGTGCGACTTTCCGCCGAGCGTCACGCCGTGGTAGAGCATGACATCATCGCCGATGATCGCTGTCTCACCGACGACGACGCCCATGCCATGGTCGATGAAGAATCGGCGGCCTATCCGCGCGCCCGGATGGATCTCGACCCCGGTCAGGAAGCGTGCGACCTGCGAGAGCAGGCGTGCGGGGAGTCGTAGCCCCGGGGAAAGCCACCAGCGGTGCGCGACGCGATACGTCCAAATGGCGTGCAACCCCGAGTATGCGAGAAACACCTCGGAACCGTTGCGCGCAGCAGGATCATGGGTGCGCGCATTGGCGACGTCTTCGCGCAGTCGCGACAGGATGCTCACGGCAGCCGCTCAATCGACCGTGTTCTCATACAGGGAGGTCGACAGGTAGCGTTCGCCGAAGTCAGGAACGATTACGACGACCGTCTTGCCGGCGTTCTCGGGCCTTTTCGCGATTTGCACGGCCGCGTGTACTGCCGCACCCGCCGACATGCCGGCGAGAATGCCTTCGTCTGTCGCCAGTGCGCGAGCCATCGCAATGGCATCCTCGAAGCTCACGTCGTAGATCTCGTCGACGAGCGACAGGTCCATCACGTCGGGGATGAAGCTTGCTCCGATTCCCTGGATCTTGTTCGGGCCTGCGGGCTCTCCGGCCAGAACGCGCGAGGTGCTCGGCTCGACCGCGACGACCTGCACGCTCGGCTTGCGCTCCTTGAGCAGACGCCCCGAGCCGGTGACCGTGCCGCCTGTCCCCACCCCCGCCACGAAGATGTCGACTGCGCCGTCGGTGTCATCCCAGATCTCGGGTCCCGTCGTGGCGTAGTGGATGTCCGGGTTCGCAGGGTTTGAGAACTGCCTGGCCCAGACCGCGTTCTCGGTGTTGGCGACAATCTCTTTCGCCTTCTCGATCGCGACGACCATTCCACCCTCCGGCGGCGTTAACACCAGTTCGGCGCCGTACGCGCGCAGCACCGCACGCCGCTCGATGCTGGCCGACGACGGCATGGTGAGGATCGCCTTGTACCCGCGCGCCGCCGCAACCAGCGCCAGCGCGATGCCCGTATTGCCGCTGGTCGACTCGACGATCGTACCGCCCGGCTTCAACGCACCGGACGCCTCGGCTGCGTCGACGATCGCGACACCGATGCGGTCCTTTACGCTCGCCGCCGGATTGTAGAACTCGAGCTTGGCGAGCACGGACGCATCGGCGTCACCTGTCACGCGGTTCAACCGCACCAGGGGCGTGTGCCCGACCGTCTCGGTGATGTTCGAGTAGACGCGTGCAGCCATAGGGGAGCCTTTCACTGGGCGACGCGCACAAGGCAGCGCGCGGGCGGACTAGACCTTCAGCTTATTCTTGACGGGCGGCATCCGATGTCGTATTACGCGCGGGCGGTGACCACGCCGCACGCTGACCGCTTGATTCGACCGCACGACAGGAAGCAGCCCAGCCCATGACCGACGCCGACGAGACGCCAGCCACCGTCGGTGCAGCGCTGACGGAGGCCACAGCAGAGCTTGAGCGGGCAGGCGTGCCCGACCCGACCGTTGACGCGGAGCTCCTGATCGGGCACGTTCTGAATGTCAGTCGCGGTCGCATTCAGGCACTTGCGATGACGGATGCGGCGTTGCCTGCCGCCGACGCGGCATCCGTTCTCGTGTTGGTCGCGCGTCGCGCGGCGCGGGAACCGCTGCAGCACATCACGGGGCATGCGGCTTTCCGGTTGATCGAACTGGCCGTCGGCCCCGGCGTGTTCGTGCCGCGACCGGAAACAGAGTTGGTGGCGCAATTCGCCATTGATGCGCTGAGGGCGACCGCGGGAGCCGAGCCGATCGCCGTCGACCTCGGCACCGGCAGTGGCGCGATCGCCCTGTCCTTGGCCGTTGAGGTGCCGCACGCTCACGTCTACGGCGTCGAGAATTCAGCCGAGGCGTTCGAGTGGACCACCCGCAATTTCCGGCAGACGGATCCCGGCAACGCGACAGCCGTGTTCGCCGACCTCGCGGATGCCCTGCCCGAGCTCGACGGGCGCGTGTCGGTCGTCATCTCCAACCCCCCGTACGTGCCGAACGATGCGGTTCCTCGCGACCCAGAAGTGCGGCTGTTCGACCCGGCACACGCCCTGTACGGCGGAGCCGACGGGCTGGATGTCGTGCACCGCGTATCGCAGACGGCACTACGTCTTCTTCACCCGGGAGGCACGCTCGTGATCGAGCACGGCGAACTGCAGGGAGCGGCGATCCGCGATTTGCTTACGGCAGACGGATGGCGCGCTGCGCGAACACACCCGGATCTCACGACACGCGATCGGGCGACGACGGCGCTGCGCTGAACGTGTCCGTTTCGGACGAGAGTGCCCCCATTGGCGGGCGCTCTCGTCCGAAACGGGAACTGTCGCCACGTGGACTCAGACGCGCCTGCGCGCTGCCTTCTCCGCCTGCTTCGCGGCACGTTCGCGTGCCTTCGCAACCGCCTCTCGCTCGCGCTTCTGCAGGTCACGCAACTGCACCTCTACCTCGCGACGCTTCTTGGCGATCTCGCGGACGGCCGGATCTTTCGCATACAACTCGCTACGCTCGCGTGCTTCGTCGTATTCACGCGGGCCCTCAGCGTCATCGGTCTCGCTCGCGCGTGTGTCCAAGCCTCGTGTGTCCAAATAGTGCTGAACGCCGTCGAGCAGCCGCTCGAGCCCGAACGCGAAGTCGTCGAATGAGTCGTCGGTGTACCCGCCCGAGATGATCACCGGGCGCAGGTATGGGAAACGTTCCTCGGTGACGAGTTCGGCCAGCGCCGCGGCAAAAGGGGCGCCGGACACGGTCCCAAGGTCTGCGCCCGCTCCCATGGCCGAGTTGATGTCGTGCTCGATGCCGCCGACCGTGCGCGCATACCCGCTGACCAGCAGGATCGTGGCCATTTTCTCCTGATCAGACAGCGCGGTCGACTCCAATGCGCGCAGTCCTGAGTCGACGGTGCGCAACTGATTCGGGGTGATCGGCACGCCCGAGATCGGGATCTCCACGAACCATGGGTGGATTCGGAGCGCGCTGAGGCTGGCGAGTGTCCACTGGCGCAACTGCGCGCGCCAGTCATCGTCGGGCCGACCGGGGGGTGTTTCGAAGCCCGCAACGGCATCCTGCATCAGCAGCAGCAGGTCGTCCTTGCTGGTGACGTAGCGATACAGCGACATGGTGGTGTAACCGAGGGATGTGGCGACCCGGCTCATCGAGACGGCGCTCAGCCCGTCTGCGTCGGCGATCTCGATCGCGGTCTCGACGATGCGCTCGATGCTCATTTCTCGCTTCGGGCCGCGTTGCGGCGATTCCGCGACACCCCACGAGAGGGCGACGGCGTGGGGGAGCGCATTGTCGGGGATCTCGCCCATGTGGTCTCCTTTGCCGACCCGCTCGGCTCGAGGCCGATACGAGCAGTCAGTCTAGTGGGCCTGCTGGAGCGCCCCCGGGTGATGGGTGGGCACGACCGGGTGGGCAGCGCCTGTTGCCGTGCTCACCCGTCACGCGGGGTGCCTGTGCCGCCCTACTTCGCAACGCGCGAGCGGTACAGCGACGCTGCGGCGGCATAGCTGACCATCAGGATGCCGGCCAGCCAGGTCAGCGCAGGCCAGATGGCGGCGGCATCCGGGTTGGTCCCGGTCAGCAGGTCACGCAACCTCTCGATGATCGGTGTGTACGGTTGGTGGTCAGCGAAGCCGCGCAGCCAGGCCGGCATGGTGTCGACTGGAACGAAACCGCTGGAGACATACGGCAGGAACAGGAACACGAAGTTGATGCTCGCTGCAGCATCGACACTGAGCACGAGCCCCGCCGCGCACGCGAGCCAGGTGAAGGCCAGAATGACCAAGACGGCAAACGCTATCGCGGCGATCCAGCCGCCGAAATCGGCAGCTGGTCGCCAGCCGAGCAGCAGCGCCACGCCGACGACCGGCACGCTCGCGGCGAGATTGCGCACGACGCTTGCAATCACGTGGCCGAACAGCACGGATGAGCCGAAGATCGGCAGCGTCTTGAACCGGTCGATCGTGCCGCTCTTCATGTCCTGGGCTACGGCGACGGCGGTGGCCGCC
>Ga0208357_1001424_pt1 | contig 17316 bp, 13 predicted proteins | sample NGESurdeep092012_6_FD_184487 | JGI IMG/M metagenome (GOLD analysis project Ga0208357, IMG submission 184487) | Arctic peat soil microbial communities from Barrow, Alaska - NGEE Surface sample F52-2 deep-092012 (SPAdes) | ecosystem: Environmental > Terrestrial > Soil > Wetlands > Peat ... | reverse complement strand
GGCCGTCCTGTCCCCGAGCGTCATGGCCGTCAAGCCGCAGAGTGCGATCCAAGGTTTGAACTGGACGCAGATTCCCGGGTCGGCAAGCCTTGCCGCTGCAGCTCCCGACGGGACGCTGTGGGTGCTCTCGGATCAGCCCAGCGGCCCCGACAAATATATTTGGCACTATGCCGGTGGAGTGTGGACCAATATTCCCGGGTTGGCGTCGCGGCTTTCGGTCGGACCCGATGGCACGCTCTATGCGATCAACTCGGGGGGCGGGGCGTATTCGTACAGCGGCGGGACCTGGACCGGCCTGGGCGGCGGATGCAGCGACGTCACGGCTGCCGCAGACGGATCCTTCTACGTCCTGTCCAACGGCAACTCGGCCGGCACCGATCAAGCGATCTGGCATTACACGACGAGCTGGTCGCAAGTGCCCGGCGCCGGCGTGAGAATCGCCGCCTCGTGGGATACCAACAGCTATACGATTCCCAACGGGACGCTTGCGGCCGACGGTTTGTTCATCCTGAATTCCAGCGGCAGCATCTATTACAAGAATCCGAACGATTTTTTCGTGCAGCTACCGGGGAACGCATCGGACGTAGCGCCGACGACCATCGGCGGCGTTTTCGCGTTGGGTTATCCCCGCGACGCGAACGGCAATGCCCTCTATTATTACGATCTGACCACTCCGGGGTGGAGCGCGCAGAGCGGAAGCGGCGTGAGCATTTCGACCGACAGCGCGCATCTCTATGTCATCGCAAGCACCGGCGCGATCTATTTCACGCCGGTAAATCCCGTTGCGATCACGGAATACACGGACCCCGCAGGCGGTTTTCCCGGCTTTATCACGACCGGTTCGGACGGGGCCCTCTGGTTCACCGAAGTCGGTATCGATAGAATCGAGCAAGTGACGATCAACGGCGTGTTTACCAGTTACGGAAACGAATCCCCGAACAGCGACGCGCACGGAATCACCGCCGGGCCCGACGGAGCCCTCTGGTTTACGGAGGCCAATAGCAACAAGATCGGTCGCGTGACAACCGCGGGAGTGTTCTCCGATTTCGCCCTGCCGACGGGTAGCTATCCCACCTCCATCACCACCGGGCCGGATGGGGGCATCTGGTTTGCCGAATACGGCAGCAACGGCATTGGCCGCGTTTCGACTGGGGGGACGTTCAACGAGTACGCGATCCCGACGGCGAACAGTCAACCCGCCGGAATCACATCGGGACCCGACGGGGCCGTGTGGTTCACCGAAGGTGGCAGCAACGCCATCGGTCGCGTAACGACCTCGGGTGCGTTCACTGAATACCCGATCCCGTCTGCGAGCAGCCAGCCCAGCGGCATCACCGCCGGGCCCGACGGTGCACTTTGGTTCACCGAAGAGCGGGGCACGGGAAAGATTGGCCGCGTGACCACGACGGGAACGTTTACCGAATACCCGGTGCCCATGGGCGGCAATCCGCTCGGCATTACCGCGGGTCCCGACGGCGCGCTGTGGTTCACCGAGTTCGGCGGCGATAGGATCGGCCGCGTTACGACCAATGGTGCCTTTACGGAGTTCTCGCTTCCGTCTCCGGATAGCGGGCCGTTCGGAATCACGACCGGCTCGGACGGGGCGATCTGGTTTACGGAAGAGACCAACAACGCGATCGGGAAAATCGTCCCGGGGTCACTCGGATCGGCGGCCGACCCCCGCTCTCCCCATGCGTCGCACTGATCGCACGAGGGACGGGGGCTATTTTGCGCAGCTAGTTCTTAGCGCTGGCCGATTGGAGTCGTCCACCAGAGCGTCCAGCGCCAATCGGGTCGCCCGGTCGGCACGTCGGAATGGCTGCCGAGACCTGCCTCGACGTAGGCGTGAAGGTACTGGTATCCCGGAATGTTGAAGGCCAAATCGACATTACCGTAATGCCCGATGTTTCCTAACCCATCGTTGGTGTACTCGTCGCGCAGTCCGAGAACGGCATTACCGGCAAAGAGTGGTTCGTAGGCCTCGGCGCTGATCGCCCGACTCGCGGCCGATTGCAATTGATTGCCGTTACCGTCGAGGCCGGGATTCGAATCGTTACCGACCTGGTAGATGGCTAAGACGCCCGGTATGTTGTGTGGCTGGGGGTCTCGCTGAAGGTAGGCCGCAACCGAGTTGTAGTGGTCGGCGGCGCCGGTCGAAACGATGTAACTTCCCGCACTACCGTACAGCCCGAACTCTAGGGGCCGATCGGGACGTGCGTCGGAGACTTTCCATTGAAACGTTTTATCCGTTCCCGGGGCGCTGGAGAAATCCGCACCGGTGGGTAGCCCGTTTCCGCTTGCCAGCCATCCGGCTTGGGCATCGATGGAATCGTGGACATAGCCGAGCTTTGCGCCCCAGCGATTTGCATCCAATTCCCAAGCATGCTCGCCGACGGTAATTTCTGGCGCGGCGAATGAGGAGATATCAAACCACTGACTAAACGGCGACGGTGCGGGAGCTTCGATCTTCCCTAGAAACAAATGACCGTTTCGGTGGAGAAGATTGTTGTAAGTAACCCATGCAGTATCGAGCGATCCGCCGGTTTGATCGTTTTGCAGAAGCCATTGCTGAACGTGATACGTCCAATCCGGAGCGGCAAAACCTGCTGCGTGCAGGGCGAGGTTACCGAACGAGTTGGTTGCTGTCGGCGAGTTCGCGCTCACACCTCCGGCGCTGTTCCCGTTGAGTTGCTCGCCGATCCAAACCGGAATCACGGTCTTCAAAACGTCGCGGTTGAGCGAGGCGTAGCCGGTTGCCTGGACGTAGCGGCCGTAGGCGTTTAAGCCGGGCACGACGGTGTGGCAGACGCTGCACTGAATTCCGTACGCCTTGGCAAAAATCGGCATCGCGCCGACTCTTGCCGGGCTGCCGAAGGCCGCGAACAGCAGCGCGCAGCCAATCGAAAGGGCCGCCCTACGGAGCGACCGCCCGATCACGGAACGACCTTAACGATCAGCGTCATGGTTGCGTGGCCGGCTCCGCAAAACACGGCGCAATGAACCGTGAATGTGCCCACCTTCTTCGGCGTAAATGTAACCGAGACGGTCTTCCGTGGCAAAATGGTCGTACTTGGAATGCCTAAATCGGTGGACTGAATTCCGTGAACGCCTCCGGCCGAACTAAGGTGGAAGGTCGTTGCTTCGTTGACTTCGACCGTTACGGTTCCGGGTGTGAACTTCCAGTTGGAGGCCACGATCGTGACGGCCATACTCTTCGGTGCCGGCGCGGCGCTTGCGGTGGCATGCGCACCGAGGATGCAAAGCATGCTCGCGAAAGCGAGTCCCGCGAAAACGGCGGGGAGGTGTTTGGTCGCTGATCGGGATTGAGACACGAATGACCGCCTTTCGGGCGAGGCTTTCCTAAGTTGTTGTACCGAGTATGGCCGTTGGGCCTGAAGGCGTGACGAAGCCATAATGATGTTCGATCCGGCGACCGCCGGGGCGCTTCCAAAAAAGGCGACTGAAGCGCGCGCAAATGAGAATTGCGGGTAACAAGAGGGGAAACGTTCGTAAAATCCCCCTAGAACCTGAGATGTTGTCAATCTAGCACGCGGCCACGGAGATTGGTATCGTGTACTGCAGGGGGGAGCCCTCGGTCGGCCTCTACGCCGGCTTTGCCTCGGCGGGTCGCCGCCGGACGTAGCGCACGATATCGCTAAGCAGGGCGTCCATCGTGCCGGCGGCTAGCCTCGCGCCGATCGCACGATCGAAGAGTCGTCCGATCGCACCACCCGGCGGCTCGTACGACCCTTCAAGGACCAGAAGAGCGCTTTCCGCGCTCGGCCGCACCGTCAGCGTTGCGCCGAACGACGGGAAGCCGCGCCACCGGGGGCGCCACATCACCGCGACGCCTTCGTGTTTTTTAACTAAGCGCGTCCAGTCGTACAGCAACTCGTAACGTACGTCCACGGCCGCCCTGGTGGCCGCAACACCGCGTACCGTAAGGTGCGGCCGCTCTTCAAAGAACGCGGCGACGCCGGCTATTGCTTGGTCGTAGGGGGCGTGCGTCTCCGCCGTTCGCGCGATTAAGGTCATGGAAGGATGTTTGGTGCACGTGGACTTGTGCCTGCCTCTGCTAGAAGCATCGTATGAACGGCGCCGCGTGGACGTTTGAACGTCGCTTTTCAAAGCCAATAACCATGTCGCGACCCAGCTTGGTTTGACAGCCCAAGTGCGGCGTTTCATTGGCGGCCCAAGCCGGTGCCAGTTCGATCCACGTCGTGCGTGGCGCGTCGACGAACATCACCGTGTAATGTCGGAGATCCCTCTGGTCGTCGGGAAGGTCGGTCCGCGAGAGGACGCTCTTTGCGTAAGCAAATGCGGGTTTGAATTCATTTGGAATCGCCCCGGCCGCCGGGATCGGAGGGATGCCCAGGAACGGTGTCGATGCCGGCCCATCGACGATGCGTTCGGTTACGGCGGGCGCTCCCGCGTCGTATTGGCGGGTTTCATCACCGGTTCGAACGTAGAGCACGATAGAAGCTCTCGTGGCGAAGAGCTTGTCCACCAAGGAAATATGGAGCGGATAGTTCGCAAAGTCGATAGCGTGCCGAATGAGCGTGATGCCGACGGGTGCCTCACCGCTCTGCGGCCGAGGGGGCGGCACCGAAACGAGCTCGTCCGTTCCCTTGATTCCGGGGCCGTTTCGCAACGTTCCGGCGGGCGTCTTGTAGAACCACACGGCAACGTCGGCGAATGCCCCCTGCGCGCCGACGGGGATCGAGGCCATCTGGGCGAGCGCGATCAACGGAGACGCCGACAACGCCAGCGCGCACACCAGCGGTTTGCCGAGTCGCAAGGCTAAAAGCGTAACCTGAAACGATCGTTGCCTGCGGCGCAATCCTGCGCTCCGGGAGGCGATGGTTGACGCAAGTCGAGTTGGAACGTTAGCTGCGTGGCTCCTTGGCCGGCATCGTTCGATCGCCGAAAGGCGTAGGAGAACGCGTACGACTGGCCGGGCTTGAGCGGACGAACGCCCTTGGCGTCCAACTTCGCACCGTGCTGGTAGATATCCACGAATTGCAGTACGTTTTTGGCCTGCGCAGAGCGGCCCAGGTTGACGACGGTTCCGCCCAAGGTGTAGACGTTCACGCTGCCGTCCGTGGTCATACCTTTCACGGCAACCGAGGCGATCGCCGGGTCGGCCCCCGCGCAGGTTGCCGCCCAGGCGCCCGCAAGCGAGGTCGGTACAAACAAGAGCAACGTCGCGGCGAGTATACGAAACATCGGAACTCCCCTTTCGAATTCGGTACGATTCCTATACCCTGGATTCTAACCCGCGCGCACGACAGCCTAGCGAGCCAACCCGTTTGTGCTATCGTTGCCGCAAACGCCGGCTTTGAGATACCGACCGATTTTTGCGTTGGCTGCTGCGGCTTCCGTAGCGGCTTGCGGACCACCGAAGGTGGTTCGAGCAAAGACGATGGCACGATCTTCGCCGTTCCGCTCCCGTAAGTCGCCGGCGTAGGTCCGCGCGTCCGTTCGATAGAACGGCAGGCTATGAAATTTTTGCGTCTTTGGATTGCCGTATGTTTCGGCTTGGCAGTACTCGGCGGCTGCTCCGGGCTGTCGTCCGGGCCTCGCACGACGCCGCATCTGGCCATGCCTGCATCGACATCGCCGGCGTCGATCCATCCCGCGCCCATGGCGCACACCTCCATTCTTCCGCCCAGCGTGATGAACGTCAAGCCGCAAAGCGCCGTCGCCGGCTTGAATTGGACGCAGCTCCCTGGGACGGCTACCTCTGCAGCTGCGGCCGCAGACGGCTCACTGTGGGTGCTATCCGATCTGCCGAGCGGCGCCGACAAGTATATTTGGCATTACGTCGGCGGAAGCTGGACCAACATTTCGGGACTGGCTTCTCAAATCGCGGTCGCGCCGGACGGCACGCTGTATGCGATCAATTCCGGCGGCGGAACGTATTCCTACAATGCCGGCGTCTGGACGGCGCTCGGCGGCGGAGCGAGCGGCATAACGACCGCTGCGGACGGATCGTTCTACGTGCTTTCCAACGGCGGCACGGGGCCGGATCGGGCGATCTGGCACAACGTTGGGGGAGCGTGGTCGCAAGTACCGGGCTCGGGCGTGGCGATCGCCGGTTCGTTTGACGGATCCTACACGTTGCCGGGCGGAACGATTTCGCACGGTGGATTGTACATCGTGAACTCCCAGGGTTCGATGTATTACGAAAATACCGGCGGTAGTTTCGTTCAGTTGCCCGCCAACGCGTCACTGCTCGCGCCGACGACGGCCGGCGGCGTATACGCCTTGGGATATCCCGCCAACGCCGATGGGAATTCGATCTACTACTACGATTTGAATGCGCCGGGTTGGAGCGTGCAAAGCGGCGCGGGCGTTAGCCTAACCAGCAACGCCGGGCAGCTGTACGTCATCGGCGCTTCGGGTGCTATCTATACCTCACCGGTAACGGTGCCGTGGTCGTGCAAGAACGCGCAGTTCCTCTCCGATCAATCCGCATTTGCCAACCATACGATTAGCGGGGATCAGCCGGTCGACGTGTGTGGAAGCGTCACCCAAGTGCTAGCCGAAAAGGACACGAGCAGCGGCCATCACGGGTACTTCTACGTCAAGATGCCGTCGGGATATCAAATCGAGATCGTCTCCAATCTCGATGCGATGAGCGAGTCGACGGCCACAAGCCTGCCGCCGACGGTATGGCCGTGGGTCGCGGTCGGCGACTACGTGTACGTCCAGGGTCGCTACTACTACGACAACGCGAGCAGCCAAGGCATCGATTGGACTGAGAACAATACCAGCGGTTCGTGGCCTCAGGTCGGTTGGGTCGTCGTCAACGGCACGTTTTACAACTAGCAGGCCTGCTAGGGATCGAAAGCCACGTTTATCGGCTTTTTATCGTCGTACCGTTCGAGGCGCCCACCGCGGGTTCCATCCGGATTTAGTCGCGAGCATCGGTAACCGAGGGCGGCCATTTGTGCAATGAAATCGTCGGCCGTGCTGTCGCTTACGGCGCGCAACTGATCGTCGTGCAGCTCGGCCAAGATTACGGGGCGCCCGGTCTCCAGGGTCTTGCGAGCACCGCGGATCACGCGCGGCTCGGCGCCCTCGACATCCAACTTTATGAAATGACACGGCCGATTGCCGATTACATCGTCAAGGCGAACCGTCGCGACGGCTTCGTCAATCTGAAACTCGGGTAGCGGGGCCTTCGGAGAAAAATGGGCCCCTCCGAAATTCGCCGTTCGCGGGGCATGACGCATGCGCGCCGTGCCACCCTTCGTATCGAGTGCGGAGCGATAAACGTCGATGCGAGAGAGGAAGCCGTTCTCGTCGATGCTTGCGCAGAGGGCGTCGGCAAGGTACGCAATGGGCTCGAACGCATAGATGTGCCCCTCCGCGCCCACGAGTTTCGCAAAGTGCAGGGTATGGTAGCCGATATTCGCTCCGGCGTCGACCGCGCGGTCTCCTTGCCGCAGGGTTCTAGCAATAAATCGCGTTTCGGGCAGCTCGTAGGAATCGACGAGAATCGGCCTGCTGATCGCGCGGTCGTCGAGCGAACACCAAATGCGATATCCTTGCGTCGTTTCTTTTATCACCCACGTGCGACGGTCGAAGCGATGGGTGTCGTAAGGGAGGATGTCTTCGGCCAGCAGCGCGCGACGACGCAAGCGCTCCTCCAGTCTGTGCGCGAGCGCTCTGAGCGGCTCTTGGCGCACTAGCGCGCCTAGCATGTTGATGAATAGCTGTCGCACACACGCACCGTGGATAAATTTGGTAGCCCCAACGGGATTCGAACCCGTGTTACCGCCGTGAGAGGGCGGCGTCCTAGGCCTCTAGACGATAGGGCCGTGGCTCCCGGGCAGAGACTCGAACTCCAATAACGACCTTCAGAGGGTCGCGTCCTACCATTGAACGACCCGGGAACGGCGAAGGTGCCTATACTACAAGGTCGGCCCGGGTTCTTGCAAGGAGCGCAGGCGCCGTTGCCTGATGTTCCGGCCGCCGTAGGTTTCGGTCTGGCTGTGACAGTTCGGGCAGAGCATGCGAAGATTTTCAAGGCGATAGTCATCACCCGCGCCATTGATATGATCCAGATGGATCGACAGCGCGCGGCCGCGCCAGCGCGATATGCCGCACTCGTCGCATACATTTCTAAGGATGCCCTCCGCGAGAAGGCGTCTCTTTATCGAAACGCGGCTCTTATTGCCAAGAATGCTTTCCAGCGGACGCCGAGGGTTTCTCGATTGGATCTCGCCGCGTACGCGGGCCTTGTACCACGATGCCCTGCAAAATCCGAAGCGTTCCATCGCCTGCACGAAACTATGCCCCCGATCACAGCGTATCAGAACATACGTTCGATGTTGTTTCCAAAAGATGAACGTTTTGTGTCCCTCGTCTTTCCGGGTAGGCTGCCCAGGCGCACCCCATCGTATAGTAAGGTTAGCTGCGAGGGCGAAGTCTGCGATGAGCAACCGGGCGCCCAAGGGAGATTGTCTTGCAAGCCATTGTCCTAGTGGGGGGTGAAGGCACCCGCCTTCGTCCGTTGACCTTGGGAACGCCCAAGCCGATGGTCCCCATCGTGAACGTGCCGTTTCTGGCGCGTACGATGGAACGGCTTTCGGCCGCGGGCATTCGAGACGTCATCTTGCCGGCGGGTTATCTCCCGCAGGCGATCATCGACTACTTCGGTGACGGCTCGCGCCTGGACATGAAGATCACGTACGTGATCGAGGACGAGCCGCTGGGCACCGCCGGCGCCCTCAAGAACGTCGAACCGCACATTACCGGACCGTTCTTCGTGCTCAACGGCGACGTTCTCACCAGCCTGAATCTGCGCGACATGATCGCCTTCCACAAAGAGAAGGGCGGCCTGGGCGTCCTGCACCTCATCCGCGTCGACGACCCATCGGCGTTCGGCTGCGTGGTCAGCGACCAGCACAAGCGGATCTCCGCCTTCGTCGAAAAGCCCCCCAAGGGCACCGAGCCGACCAACGAAATCAATGCTGGGACCTATCTGCTCGAACCCGACGTGCTTGCCGCGATCCCCGCGGGCCGCAACGTCTCGATCGAACGCGAGACGTTTCCGAGCATCCTGGCCGGCGACAAGCCGCTCTACGCCTACACGACCAACGACTACTGGATCGATCTGGGGCGGCCCGAACACTACCTGGCCGCGCACCGCGACATCCTCTCGGGTGCGATGCCGCTCCAACTCGAGCCGGGCATCACCGGGGAGCATTCGCAAGTGAACGGCACCTTGGTCGCCCCCGTACACCTCGGTCCGGGGGTGACGATTGCGGCGACGGCGGTCGTAGGCCCCAACGTCGTCCTGGGCGCAGGCTGCTCGATCGGCGCCGCCGCGATCGTGAGGGAATCGGTCCTTTGGGATGGCGTCCGGGTGGGCGACGGAGCCCATATCGACGAAACGATCGTCGCTAGCCGCGCCAAAATCGGCGCCGGTGCCAGGATCGGCCGGGGCACGGTTATCGGCCACGACGTAACCATTGAACCCGGTTCGCGGGTTGAAGAGGGTGCCCGAATTGGCCCGGCGGCTCCGGCCCCGCGCTAAGAGGGTTTGCCCAGCAGCCTCAGCGGGTAGAAAATTAGTACAACATCCCCGGGGATGAACGCGGCAGTTGCATGTCGTCGTTGGCTTCGCGTTCCCCAGCGCTGATGGAGAGAAGAACGGTGATCGCTGAACGCACGCTGAATCTACGACCTACCCAGACCGTGCCGCGCGTGCTGTTTTTGGGATCCTTCCCGCCGCGCGAATGCGGCATCGCGACCTTCACCAAAGACGTCGTCGATTCGTTCGAACGTCAATACGATGTCCAGAGCGACGTCATCGCCGTCGACGAGCCCGGTGGAGAGGTTCGCCGCTACAGCCCGCAAGTGATCGCGCGCCTTCAAGAGCGCGAGCGTTCTTCGTATTCCGAAATCGCTGCGTTTATCAACCAGCATCCCAGCGACGTGCTCAACATCCAGCACGAATACGGTCTGTTCGGCGGCGAGCGCGGCGAGTGGCTGATCGACTTGCTTCGCCAGGTCGACAAGCCGATCGTTTTGACGCTGCACACGATTCTGCCCGAACCCGACGAAACGATGCTGCGCGTAACGCGCGGCCTATGCGACTTTGCCTCGGCGATCGTAACGCTCTCGGAAACCGGACGCGATATCCTCGAGCGCGTCTACCGCATCAACCCGGTAAAGCTTCGTTTGATCCATCACGGCGTTCCCGACGTTCCGTTCCATCCCACCGACGCCGCCAAAGCGTCGTTCGGTATCGGCCAGCGATTGGTGATCTCGACCTTCGGCTTGATCAATCGCGGCAAAGGCTTGGAGTTCGCGATCGACGCGATGCGGGATGTGGTCAAGCGTCATCCCGAAGCGCTCTACTTGATCCTGGGTGAGACCCATCCGGTGGTTCGGCGCCAGGAAGGCGAGTCGTATCGCGAATCGCTTCAATCGCGCGTCGCCGAATACGGCCTTCAGAACAACGTGCAGCTGATCGACAAGTATCTCAACTTCGACGAGCTGGTCGCCTACCTGCAGGCCACCGACATCTACCTGACGCCCTACCTCAACCCGGTGCAGATCGTGAGCGGCACGCTGGCCTATGCGATCGGGTGCGGCAAGGCGGTCGTTTCGACGCCGTACCTGTACGCGCAAGAACTGCTCGCGCACCATCGCGGCTTCTTGTGCGAGTTCCGCGACAGCGCGTCGATCGCGCGGCTGGTCGTGGGCTTGCTCGACGATCCGATGTTGCGGCGCGCTACCGAACGTCGCGCCTATCGTTTCGGGCGCCAGATGACGTGGCCGCACGTCGCGACGAATTACGGCAACCTGTTTGACGAATTGGCGCCACAGGCACGTCTCGCGCTGGTGCCATCTGCGTAGGAGAACGCCGGCCGACCCGCTGCCGGAAATGGCCCATCTGCTGGCGCTTAGCGACGACGTCGGCGTGATCCAGCACGCCATCGAAGACGTACCGCATCGCGCGACGGGTTACTGCACCGACGATATCGCGCGAGCGTTCATCGTCTGCACCGAGCGCTTGGCGATCGTACCGGCGGACCGCGACGCCGAGCGGCTCGCGTCAACGTGCCTGGCTTTCCTGTGCAACGCGCAACTCGAAGACGGCCGCTTCCACAACTTTATGGATTACGATCGTCGCTGGCTCGACGAGGTCGGCACGCAAGACAGCATCGGCCGGGCGATTTGGTCGCTAGGTTTCGGCATGCGATTTGCCGCGCGTCAATCGTGGCGACGCGTCTGCGGACGACACCTGGAGCGAGCGCTCGCATCGATCCCCTCGTTGACCCACCAGCGGGCGAAAATGTACGCGATACTGGGCCTGTCGCGAGCGGTTGTTTCGGGCGATGCCGCGCCGGCGGCGACCGATTCGTTGCGGGCGTTAGCAGACGACCTGCGCGCCGCGAACGTCGAATATCGGACCGACGGCTGGGACTGGTTCGACGAAACGATGACCTACGACAACGCTCGTCTGCCCGAAGCGCTGCTGCGCGCCGGTACGGCGTTGGACGATGGGGAACTCGTGAATGCCGGTCTGCGCACCTTTGCGTTCTATCAGAGCGTCGCGGTGCGCGACGGGATCTACGTACCCGTCGGCAACCAGGGATGGTATCGACACGGCGGCGAGCGAGCGATCTATGCCCAGCAGCCGCTTGAGGCAACGGCGCAAATCGATGCCTCGTTAGCGGCATTGGAAGCGACGGGTGATCCCGCATTCCGCGAGAGCGCCAATCTGGGGTTGCGCTGGTTTTATGGCGGCAACACGCTGGGCATGACGCTCGCGCGCGCGGGCGGCGGCTGCTGCGACGGTCTGGAGTCCTACGGTGCCAACGCGAACATGGGTGCGGAATCTACGCTGGCATTACTGGCCGGCGCGTACGCGCTTGCCGACCGTCCGATGACCTTGCAACTCGCGCGCTAGCGGTCGCGCCGGCCCGTGGGGGGCGAATTCGTATCCGGCGGCGAACGTCGTACCAGCAATGATTCTCGAATTAGACGCCCTTAACGACGTGCAGGCCGCCGCCGTCGCGCATACCGATGGCCCGGTTTTGATTTTTGCGGGTGCCGGCAGCGGCAAAACCCGCGTTTTGACGCATCGAATCGCCACACTGGTGCGCGATAAGGGCATCGCCGCCGATCGCATTCTAGCCGTCACCTTCACGAACAAGGCGGCCGGCGAGATGCGTACTCGCTTGGAGCGCATGATCGGCAGCACCGCGCGCGACCTCTGGGTCGGCACCTTTCACGCGATGTGCGTGCGCATTTTGCGCCGCGACGGCAGCAAGATCGGCATCGGTGCCAACTTCGTGATCATCGACGACACCGACCAGCGTGCGGTCGTTCGCGATATTATCGTCGACCTCGATTACGACGAGCGTCAGTTCGCACCGGGCGCTTGCCTGGCAGAAATCGGGCGCGCCAAAAACGCGCTGATTTGGCCGGACCAGTATCTCGAGAAAGCTACCTCGTTCCAGACCGAGCGTTACGGCAACATCTACAAAGAGTACGAACGCCGTCTCTCGGAGTCCAACAGCTTGGACTTCGACGATTTGATCGTGCGCACGATCGACTTGCTCGAACGCGATGAAGCGACCCGCACCAAGTACCAAAAGAAGTTCCAGTACGTCCTGGTCGACGAGTACCAAGACGTCAACGCCGCGCAGTATCGCCTGGTCGCGCTCCTGGCCCAAAAGAGCAAGAACCTGACCGTCGTCGGCGACGACGATCAGTCGATCTACTCGTGGCGCGGCAGCGACTATCGCATGATCCTGCGCTTCGAGAAAGACTTCAAGGGCGCGAAGGTTTTCAAGCTCGAAGAAAACTATCGCAGCACCCAGCGCATTTTGGAAGCCGCCAGCGCGCTTGTCTCCAAGAACACGACTCGCGCCGAGAAGAAGCTGTTCACCAACCGCGCCGAGGGCGAGATAATCACGGTATTCCCGGCGGCTACCGAGCGCGACGAAGCGCGCTATGTCGTCGAGAAGGTCAAACAGCTCGTGCGCGATGGCTCGGCCTATCGCGACTTCCTCGTGCTATATCGCACCAACGCGCAATCGCGCGTCTTCGAAGAGGCCTTATTGGCCGACGGCATTCCGTATCGGGTGGTCGGCGGCGTCGGTTTTTACGCACGTGCGGAAATCAAAGACGTCATCGGCTACCTGCGCTACGTTCTCAATCCGTCGGATTCGATCGCGTTCAAGCGCATCATCAACGTACCGCGCCGCGGTATCGGGCAGCAGACGCTGGCCGCGCTGGTGCAGGCTGCTAACGCCGAGCACGTTACCGCCGGCGAAGCCGTCTACAACAGCGATCTGCTGCATCGCGCCGTTCCCAAGAAACAAAAAGAGCTCGAACGCTTTGCCGAGTTGGTGGCGGAATTTCGCGAGCGCGCCAAGAGCATCGGCGTCTCCGACCTGCTGGTCGCGGTCATGGAAGAGACCGGCTACGTGCGGGAGCTGCAAGCCGAAGAGACGCACGACTCTCGCGCGCGGTTGGAGAACCTGCAAGAACTTATCGGCGTCGCGCGCGACTACGAAACCAACGAGTCCGAGCCGACGCTCGAAGGCTTCCTGGCAAACATTTCGTTAATCAGCGATCTCGACGCGCTCGACCCCGACTCGTCGTACGTGACGCTGATGACGCTGCACGGGGCCAAGGGTCTGGAGTTTCCCAACGTCTTTCTCTCCGGCTTGGAAGAAGGCGTCTTCCCGCACAATCGCGCGCTCACCGATATGCCCGAACTCGAAGAAGAGCGGCGCCTGGCCTACGTCGGCGTCACCCGCGCGATGGATCGGCTGTTCCTGAGTTACGCGCAGCGCCGGACGTTGTTCGGCAACACGTACGCATATCCCAAGTCGCGTTTTCTCGAAGAGATTCCGGGACTGGAGCACTTGGAAACCGAGACCGTTTCGCTGCCGCGTCCGGCCGGTGGCCGCTGGCGCGAGGTCGCCATCCACGAGTCGGCGGGCGCCGGATTGTCGATGAACCTCCAGGTCGGCGATCGCGTCAAACATCCCAAGTGGGGCGAAGGCGCGATTCGCGACGTCGTCGGCGGCGGCGGCGACGGCTTGATCACCATCGACTTTCCCAACGTCGGTCAGAAGATGCTGATGCTCAAATACGCTCCGCTCGAGAAGATGTAACCACCAGCGTGTGATGAGTCACACTGGCCTGTCGCCATGAGCGCAGATGGAGTACCGCGCGAGAAACTCGGCGTGCACCGCGTAAGCGAAGTCGCACGGCTGACGCCCGCGCTGCTCTTCACGGCCGACGAAAAGGGAAATCTCGATTTCGTCAACGAGCGCTGGGCCGAACTCACCGGCGCGCCCTCGGACTCCCTGCTCGGCACGGGCTGGATGCGACGCGTTTCCGCATTGGATTTGCCCGGCGTCGTCAAACAATGGCGAGACCATATCCTCAATCGCGAGCCGTTCGACGTGCAGTTTCGTTTGCGTCGCGCCGACGCTACGTACCGTTGGGTGGAAGTGCGAGCGGTTCCGGAGTTGTTGGCCGACGGGGAAGCACTGCGCTGGTTCGGCGCCGGTGTCGATATCGACGCGCAGCGGCGCGCGATCGCCGCCATGGAGTTTCTCGTTGAAAGCGGCGCGACCGTAGCCACCGCACAGGACGTCGAAACCATTCTATCGCGGATGGCCGATGCGTCCCTGATGGGCATCGCCGACGTCGCGATCTTCGATTTGCTTGCCGACGGCCGATGGCGCCGCGTTACCGTGACGTCGGCACAGGTGCCCCCGCACTCGCTACGGACGATCCAAACGTTTCCGGCCCCGCAAAGCGGGGAAGTCCATCCGATCGCTCGAGCGATGGATCAGGCCAGGAGCATCCACGTTCCCGAAGTCGACGAATCCTTCATTCTTGAGAACATCGGCGATCCAATCCGACGAGAAGCGTGGCGAGTAACCGGCATCCGCTCGCTGGTTGCCGTGCCGTTGCTGGCTCGCGGCGAACTATTGGGAGCGTTAACGCTGCTGCGCACGATTACGGACGTGCCGTTCGACGCCGCCGACGTACGCGTGGCCGAAGAGATCGGACACCGCGCCGGTCTCGCGATCCAGAACGTACGTCTGAACGATATCGCGACGTATAACGCGCGCGCGACCGAGGTCTTTGCCGACATCGGAGCGGCCCTTTCCGAGTCGCTGGGCCTACAGGAAACTCTCGAGGCGGTTCTTCGCGTGCTGATCCCCGCGTGTGCCGATTGGGGGTCTATCGAGACGAACGACGAGAGTACCTCAAAGGTCGCAGCGGCGTTTCCATCCGACGGTCCGCGCGATCGCGCCGACGAACGTCGCGTCGTCGTTCCATTGCCGGGTTTGCCCGACGGCGACGTATCGTTGACGGTGTGTGTGACCGATGCGGCGCGATCGTTCGATCGGCAAGCGGATTCGTTCTTCGCCGAGGTGGCGCGACGAATCGCACCGGCCATCGCCAACGCGAGAATCTACGAGCGCGAGCGCCGTATCGCCAGTTCCTTTCAAAATGCGGCGCTGCCGGCGTCGCTGCCGGAGATCGAGGGATTTACGTTCGATGCGGTCTACGAGGCCGGCCGCTCCGAAGCGACCGTCGGCGGCGACTGGTACGACGCGTTCGTCCTGGTCGATGGACGCATCGTCGTCTCGGTCGGCGACGTAACGGGATCGGGATTGCACGCGGCCGTAACGATGTCGAACGTGCGCCAAGCCATCCGCGGCGTCGCGCACGTGCACGCGGACCCGGATGTGATGCTGCAGGCCGCGGATCGGGCGTTGCGCAGCGAGGCGCCGGATCGTTTCGTCACCGCGTTCGTCGGCGTCATCGACCCGATTTCGAACACGCTCACCTACAAATCGGCGGGGCACCTGCCGGCGTTGCTACGCCTGCGCGACGGCAAATGCACGTCGTTGGTCTCGCACGGGTTGCCGCTAGGCTTGCGCTCCGACGACGATCCGCCGTCGCAGATCGCGGACTTTCCTATAGACTCCTTGTTGGTGTTGTACACGGACGGGCTGGTCGAGGCGACGCACGATCTGCTGCAGGGCGAACGGCGGCTCGCCGAGATCGTCTCCGATGCGGCGACCGCACGCGCCGTCCACCCAGCTCGCACGATCCACGATGCGATGCTCCAAGAGTCCGGTTCGAAGGACGACGTCGCCATCCTCACCGTCGCCGCATTGGCGCGTCGCCCCGGGTTGCGCTGGGATATCGATCCGCGCGATCGGGTCGGCACGCAGGCGGCGCGAGCGGCGATCGTCAACGAGCTGGCGCGCCGCGATTATCCGCACAGGCTGCGCCCCAGCGCCGAGCTGATTCTTGCCGAACTGATCGGAAATCTGGCGCGCTATGCTCCGGGGGAAGCCGAGCTGCTGCTGGAGTGGAACGGGCACCAACCGGTGCTGCACGTGCGCGATCGCGGTCCGGGCTTCGAATTCGCAGCGAAGCTGCCGCCGGACATCTACAGCGAGTCGGGACGCGGCCTGTTCATGATCTCCTCGTTCGCGCTAGATTTCCAGGTGACGCGCCGTCTGGATGGCGGCAGCCACGCGCGCGTCGTTCTCAATGCCTGAGCGTCGTTGCACCGCTTGCGTTATGTCCTCTTGACGTAGGCGGACGCCAGCAGGCATACTTCGCCAATGCGCGTTGCCATTGCCGGAGTGCGCGGACGTATGGGCACCCTGGCGCGAGCGGTGGTTGAGGCGGCCGACGATCTGACGTTCGCCGGTGGTTTCGCGCGCGAGGCCGACCCGGCCCAACGTATCGACGACGATCTGGCGCGACTATTGGATGCAACTGCGCCCGACGTTTTGTTGGACTTCACCGTTCATCCGGCCAGCGTCGAGATCGCAACCGTTGCGGTAGCGCGCAAGATCGCCGTCGTCGTGGGCACCAGCGGCTGGACGCCGAAAGAACGCGACACTCTTGGCGCCCTCGCCGAAAGAAACGACGTTGGAGCCATGCTCGTTCCGAACTTTGCGATCGGTGCGGTGCTGATGATGCGTTTCGCACGTGAGGCGGCGGCGCACTTTCCCACCGTAGAGATCGTCGAACTGCATCACGACAAGAAGCTGGATGCGCCCAGCGGGACGGCGCGCGCGACGGCCGACCTTCTCGAGAGCGCCGGCCGCGGGCCCGTGCCCATTCATAGCGTGCGCTTGCGCGGTCTCGTGGCCCACCAAGAGGTGCTGTTCGGCGGCGAGGGCGAGACCCTGACGATTCGCCACGATGCACTATCGCGCGACGCGTTCGCGCCCGGCATCCTGCTGGCGCTGCGAGCGATTCGCGGCGCGCGCGGCCTGAGCGTGGGATTAC
>Ga0208357_1001423_pt1 | contig 17322 bp, 17 predicted proteins | sample NGESurdeep092012_6_FD_184487 | JGI IMG/M metagenome (GOLD analysis project Ga0208357, IMG submission 184487) | Arctic peat soil microbial communities from Barrow, Alaska - NGEE Surface sample F52-2 deep-092012 (SPAdes) | ecosystem: Environmental > Terrestrial > Soil > Wetlands > Peat ... | reverse complement strand
CTCGGCCGCGTAGATCGTGATCTCGGCTCCAATGTAGATCCACGCCACGAGCCCCAACACGATGGCAAAGAACCCGTAGATGGCGCTCGCTCCCTTGAGGTCGTGGCCGACGACGTAGCCGCCCACCGCTTGCAGGATGGTCCACGCCACTCCCCCGACGACGACGCCGGGGATCAAGGACCGTGTGGCCACTTGTCGCGGAGTGAGTGTGCGAAATGCACCGAAGTAGAGCGCCACATTCACGATGACGGCGAGTACTTCTCCGAGGGCTCCCAGCCAGAAGTTGTGCCGACCGAAGGTGCCGAATCCTGCGAGCGCGGTGGTGAGAATCAACGCCACTGCGAGTTCGACCAGGAAGATGATCGCGCGCGCCATTCGGGTGAAGTAATTGGGGCGCACCGCCGCGGGAACATTCCAGATCTGCGCCATGGAATAGAGTCCAGCCTGCGCGAGTCCCGTGGAGCCGTAGACCAAGAGGACCATCCCAACGATCAGACCGAGCACCGAACTGCGCTTGATGACGTGAATGTTCTGACCCAGTTGTTGGCCGATGATGGGAAACTGTCCGAAAGCCGAATGCAGCACCCGCGCGCGTTCCGCAGGGTTGCCCGCGAGCACGATGCTCAATATGGTCACCAGAAGAAGGAGAAGCGGAAACACACTCACGAACATGGCGTAGGTGACTTGGACGGTGAGGCTGCCAGCGTTATCGTCACCGTACTTCTTGATGACGCCGAAGAAGAAGGATGGGATCAGATGGCGCTGTTGAAACCCATCCAAATGGCGAATCGTTCGTTCGACGACATTCACGTCACTCACACCCCTTGTTTGACTCTCACCGTTGGTCTTGACGCGGAATCGCCACTTCTTCGAGTATGAGTTGAAGGGTCGCCGCTGCCGGAATGGCGACGAGCGCGCCGATCAGTCCCAGCAACGCAGCGCCAATGAGTGTCGCGACGATGGTCAATCCAGCGGAGACCTTTACCGTTCGTCCCATTACGCGAGGATTGAGGAAGTAATCCTCGAGATACCGGTATACGATGTAAAAGATGGCAGTGGCGATACCGATCGAGATGCCCCTCGTCAGGGCGACCAGTGACACCAGAACACCAGCAACGGTGGAGCCGACCAGTGGGATCAGATCAAAGATCGCGACCGCGAGTGCCAGCACGAGAGCGTATCGAACCCCGAAGCAGATGAGCCACACGTACGTCCCCACTCCAGATATCAAGGAAGTCACGAGATTGCCCAGCATGAACCCTCCGACGCGAGAGAACACTTCGTTCGTGAGCAGGTCGACTCGCTCGCGTCGACTTCGCGGAATCAACGCCAGCCACAGTCTGCGAACCCCGGGTAGGGCAATGAGGAAATAAATGGTCAGTGCGACGACGCTGATCGTCGCGACACCCAGTGAGAGCAGCATCTTTCCCGCTCCAAAAACACCTCCGACGGGAAGTTTCAGAGTCGAATTTCGTTTGAAATAGCCGGTTAAATGAAGCTTGACCGCGAGCTTTCCAGCCCAACCTTTGCCCGCCGCGAGATTCGCCTCGTAATGAGGGTAGTTCTTCACCAGGACGTGAAATTCGTGTGAGATGGGAGCGACGGTGGACAAGGCAAACCCCGCGACGATCAACAGGAATCCGGCCGTCACTACGCCAACGGCGATACCGCGCCGTAACCCTCGAGAAACGAGGACCTCAATGATGGGGTTGAGTCCGATGGCGATGAACAAGGCGAGTCCGATGATGACGATGACGGCCGAGATGTCGGCAATACCCCTGACGATCACGTAGGCGACGGCGACGCCAAACGCGGCGTTCATCCCGATGAAAAAAGGTGTGCGCCGGTTAAAGGGGCGACCCAACACTCCCAAGTTCTGCTCCGTCTCGTCGAGTCCTCGTTCGACGTCAGCCGGGAGGATCAACAGTGGGGGCGTCTGGGGATCAACGCTCTCGTTGGATTCATCGGAGGGAGATGTCATGTGGCTCCTCGAACTCGTGCGGTTGACTCGCCATACCAGACCCTAAGTGGCTTCGACGCCATTGAAAGGGACGCTCGCAACGTTGGTCACCTAGCCGCTCCCGGCCCAGCCATGGATCCCGCACTCGAATTTCGCGATTGGCGGCGACTAGGAAGCAATTCGCTACGATTCTTCCCGCGACGTCTCGGCGAACATTCGTGCGAGGGCGATTTTCGTCAGTCAGAAAAATCTCCATGATCACCGCGCCCTGGCGTCGTTGAATTGATCTACGTCACATTGTGCCACAATCGAACAACGAAGGTTCAAACGAGAACAGCCCGCTCCTCGCATGACTTCAGACGGTATCGTCCGCACGTGCGTGGCTAACTCTTCGTACACGCACGCGGAGTCTGGATACTGCGATGAATTCCAAGTACCGCGCTTTTCGTACGACTCTCGACTCGCAGTCGCACGTTCCATCTTCATCCACCTCTCATATGCGAGTCCGGTCATCGCAACTTGATCGTCCGCTCTGGTGACCAATTATCGAGACCTTGAAAATCGGAGTCAAGCGGTATTTCGTATCACCAGCATTCAATTGCGAACGGTGTCTCGCGCAGATTCACCGAACAAACTTTTTGTGATGACGAATTACCAGTCATCACAACACAACTCAGGTTCGCGACGTCGCCAATGAAGTGGTGAGTGTGGCGCGCATCATTCGCCATCTTCGTAATCTCACATCAACTTCCAAGATAGTTCTGTCACGGAAAGCGATTCGTTTATCGGTGATTCCGAAGCGTAATCGCACCCATCGCATCGTTTCATCAAAATATTCCCTGGAGGACCGAATCGCGTTGGGAGGGAATTGCGCATCGAGGACCCTTAGCCCTCCGACGATGAATGCCCATAGGAAGATTGCTCCCGCTAGAGATCTCGCCACCGAATTGTGGGGTGAGACATTCGTCTCTGGACGATGCGTCCCTGGGTCGCGCCTAGTGCGCTTTGTGGATCTGCCGTCAGTTCAGACCACGGCACTTGATCGTCCGACGAGTGGACCGAGCAATCAGCCGTCAGCCGACGGGGTATGACTCTCAAGGAACTCATATATGTCGACGCGGTCGACGCCAGTAAACGTACCCGTCGGAATTGCCGCGAGCAGCGACGAATTGAGCTGCGCGCTGGGCCAAGCCATTCCATCCCACCGACTCGCGAGCACCGCCGACGGACGACGACAACACTGCTCGTCGGGGCAGGTCGACTTAAACCGCTTCTTAGTATCTCGACCTCGAAACCACCGGGCGTCCTCAAACGTCGTTCCAAGGCTCACGGAGAATACACCTGTCGATGCCACTTGAATGCTCGAGGTGCACCAATAGGTCCCGCCGGGCTTGTCGGAATACTGATGGTAGGGAGTTAGCCGGTCATCGATGGAGAACACCTGGCGCGCGGCCCACCACCGACAAACGATCTGCCCCTCCACTGATCCCAGGGCGTCAGTCGGAAAGACGACATTATCGTTCTCGTACGCCTTTGAAATCACCCCGCTGTCGTGCACTTTCAAGAAGTGCACAGGGATATCCAAGTGGTGCGTCGCGAGGTTGGTGAATCGGTGTGCGGCCGTCTCGTAGGGAACCGCGAAGGTATCTCGGAGGTCCTCGACTGAGAGCTCCCGCACCACTTTGGCGCCACTGAGAAACTCCACGGCGCTCGCTTCTGGGATAAGGAGCGCGCCCGCCAAATAATTAGTCTCCACTCGTTGACGAAGGAGCTCTTCGTAGTCTTTGGGTTCCTTCATTTCGAGCACGTGCACCGCGAGAGCTTGGAGAAGTGCAGAGCGCGGATCAATTCCTCTGAGAGCTGCTGGAAGATAGATCCTCCCGTTGCGATGATCAGTGATGCTGCGCGTGGACTTCGGAAAATCTCCAACATAGTGGAGAGAAAAGCCAAGATGATTCGCCAGCTCACTCGCACTCCTTTGAGAGAGCGGGCCTCCGCGATGATCAACGAGGCGAAGCAGATCTTGGGCGATTACTTCAAGATCAGCAAAGTAGTTGTTGCGGCTTCGTTGATCCAATCGAAGTGCGGTATTGGCCTGCCGGGCGATTTCCGGAGTGGCAGCCCGTTCGTGGTGAAGACGTTGGATCTCGTCATGGAGCGCCAAGATCGTTGCGATAGCGTCATCGCTCAGTGACTTTCGAATGGCGAGACTTGAAATGTTCAGCGAAGAGAAGACGCTTCCTCGTTGCGCTCGGTCGAGTGCGATCTCGAGAGCAGCGCGTCGACTCGGCGGCTCCGAGTTCATCAAAGTCTCGACCGTTGTGTTCAACGCCGATGCGATCAATCGAAGCTCGCTCAACTTGAGTTCCTTACGACCATTCTCAACGAGTGACACCTGCGACGGCGCACGCTCGAGCCGGGCCGCGAGTTCGGTAACGGTCAGACCTTGAGAAAGGCGCCGATCTCGGATACGTCGCCCAATGGCGAAAGCTATTGTCGCATCCTCGTTGATCTCCGGCAATTCGACGTGCGACATGGAAAAATAATACCGTTTTTTCTATATCCGGAAATAATTGGAAAAGTTTGTCGAATTTCCAGTGTTTTCTTGCGATTTTTTCCCACCATCCTGTTACGTTGAGGCCACCAGTGCACGCAGGAGGGGACAACAATGGAAGATTTACCGAAGGGTTTTCAGCCGGGAGACCAAACCCAAACCGAGGAAGCACTCGAGTTCGATTGGGCCAACGATTCCCGCTGGGAGGGTGTCCGACGCGACTACCGGGCGAAGGAAGTGATCTCCCTGAGGGGGCCCGTCCGCGAAGAGCGCACTCTCGCCCAGCGTGGTGCCCAGCGACTGTGGCAACTAATCCAAGAGAGCAGGTCCGACTCCACCCAGTGGGTCGCCGCCCTAGGAGCGCTCACCGGCAATCAGGCGGTCGCTCAAGTGAGGGCTGGGCTCGAGGCGATCTATCTTTCGGGTTGGCAAGTCGCAGCTGACGCGAACTTGAGTGGACAAACCTACCCCGACCAGAGTCTCTACCCGGCGAACTCGGTCCCCTCTGTGGTGAGGCGCATCAACAACGCACTACTCAGAGCGAGTCAGATCGAGTTCATCGACGGCAACACCGACAAGGACTGGCTCGTGCCCATCGTCGCCGACGCCGAAGCGGGATTTGGCGGCCCACTCAATGCATTCGAGTTGATGCTGTCAATGATCGACGCCGGCGCCGCGGGCGTGCACTGGGAGGATCAACTCGCCAGCGAGAAGAAGTGTGGGCACATGGGCGGCAAGGTGCTCGTACCCACGAGTCAGCACATCCGTACCTTGAATGCGGCTCGTCTCGCCGCGGACGTGGCGAACGTCCCGACGCTCGTCATCGCTCGTACGGATTCCCTGGCCGCGAATCTCTTGACCAGTGACGTCGACGAACGCGACCGCCAGTTCCTGACCGGCGACAGAACGTCGGAGGGATTCTACGAAGTCAGGAGCGGGTTCGACGCCGCGATGTCGCGAGGACTCGCCTACGCTCCCTACGCCGACCTCCTGTGGGTCGAAACCGGAGAACCCGATCTCGCACTCGCGAGAAAGTTCGCCGAAGGTTTCAAAACGCAGTTTCCGGACAAGATGCTGGCGTACAACTGCTCACCGAGCTTCAATTGGAAGCGCCACCTCGACGATGCGCAAATCGCTCGCTTCCAGCGAGAACTGGCGGCGATGGGGTACGCGTTCCAGTTCATCACCCTGGCCGGATTCCATTCGCTCAATCACTCAATGTTCACGCTCGCACAGGGGTACAAGGACCGTGCGATGAGCGCATACGTGGAGTTGCAGGAAGCCGAATTCGCATCCGAAGCCAATGGCTACACCGCAACGAAGCACCAGCGCGAAGTGGGAACCGGCTACTTCGACCGAGTGTCGACCGCTCTCAATCCCACCAGCGCCACCCTCGCCCTCGTGGGCTCCACCGAAGAGGAGCAGTTCTAAGTATGAATGACCTACTTGACACTCTTTCCGGGGTGCTCGTCTCGGGACGAATGGACGAACGATTTGAAGAGATACTCACCGACGACGCTCTCGAATTCCTTCGACAACTCCACCTGTGCTTCGAGGCCGATCGGCGCGACGCCCTCGCCCAACGATCGATGTCTCGACATCGGATCAAGAACGGTGGCCGGTTCGACTTCTTGGCCGAAACGAGCACGATTCGAGAGGACCCGAGTTGGCGGGTCGCCGGCGCCGGACCGGGACTCGACGACCGTCGGGTGGAAATCACCGGTCCGACCGATCGCAAGATGACGATCAATGCGATGAATTCGGGCGCTCGGGTCTGGCTGGCCGATCAAGAGGATGCGACGAGCCCGACGTGGACCAACGTTATCGGAGGTCAGTTGTCGCTCCTCGACGCCATCCGTCGACGAATTGATTTCGTCACGCCCGACGGTCGCGCCTACACCCTCGGAGAGAAGACTCCCACCATCGTGATGCGACCACGAGGCTGGCACCTCACCGAGGCCCATCTTCGGCTGCAAGATGACTCTGGCGCTTCTATCCCGATGTCTGGTTCGCTCGTGGACTTCGGTCTGTACTTCTTTCACAACGCGAAGGAGTTGATGGAACGGGGACGAGGACCGTATTTCTATCTGGCCAAGACCGAGAATCACCTCGAGGCCCGACTGTGGGACGAGGTCTTCACGTTCGCGGAGAACTACATCGGGATCCCCCACGGCACCATCCGAGCGACGGTTCTGATCGAAACGATCTCGGCCGCGTTTGAGATGGAGGAGATCCTCTTCGAACTTCGCGACCACTGCGCGGGACTCAACGCCGGTCGTTGGGACTACATCTTCTCCATCATCAAGAACTTCCGTGACCAGGGAGAAGAATTCGTCCTGCCCGACCGATCGCAGATCACGATGACGGTCCCCTTCATGCGGTCCTACACCGCACTCTTGGTCGAAACCTGTCACCGGCGAGGGGCACACGCCATTGGTGGAATGAGTGCTTTCATCCCCAACCGACGGGACCCTGAGGTCACATCGAAAGCCTTCGAACAGGTTCGCTCCGACAAACACCGTGAGTCAACAGAGGGCTTTGACGGAACGTGGGTGGCCCATCCCGATCTCGTGCCAATCGCCTTCAGCGAATTCGACGCGGTTCTTGGAGATCGGCCCAATCAGATTGATCGTGTTACGAATTCATCTGCGCCCTCGGCCCACGACTTGACGAATCTCGCTATCGAGAACTCCTACGTATCGACGTTCGGCGTCACAGCCAATGTGTCAGTGGGGGTGCGCTATATAGAGAGTTGGCTCCGTGGCATCGGGGCCGCGGCCATCGACAATCTTATGGAGGATGTGGCTACCGCAGAGATCTCACGCTCCCAGATTTGGCAATGGGTTCACGCGGGGACGACGACGATTGAAGGAAACTGCATCACCGAGGATTACGTTTCTTCGATCATCTCAAATATCTTGGAAGACATCGATCGATTCGCGGGCGACCGATTTGACGATGCCGTCAAACTGTTCGAACAAGTCGCTCTTGGAGAGGTATTCGTGCCCTTTCTCACGATTCCGGGCTACGAGATATTCTTCCAATAGGAAGTCGATCACTTGTGATGGCGCGATACAGTCCGCGAGTACCTAGTGGTCCTTCTGCACGAACATACGACGATGCTCATACGTGATCTTCACAGATTCGTAGCCGGTCGCGGCGACACTTTGATGGGACTCCCCCTCGACGCTTCAGGAACGAGGAATGGTGTGTCGCCATTCGTCAAGGCCGGCTCGATGTAGCGATTGGCGTGACTAGCGATGCTTAGGTTCGAACGTGCTGTCGGCGTTCGACTCGTGGTGAGCATCGACGTGGGTCGCCGAGTCCTCACCGATGGTGGCGCCACTTTGATTGCGCTCGGATTCACCGAACTTGGGTCGGCGCATCCAGATGTACGCACCGGCGTACAGAGAACAGAACAACAACATCATGACGATAGGAAAGACGACTGCCATTTGCTACCCCTTCTCTCTTCAATATGTTCCACACGACACGAGGCCGCGAATTCGCCTGACGACACCTTCTCGAAACAACGTGGGGTCGAACGCCCCGGTGCCCTGCTACCAACTTTAATCAAGCACGATTAGTTCGTGCACTAACTAAAAGGATATACTGAAAAGGCTGAGATTGTACGGGGCTCGTTCCGTCATCGTCGATTCGCTCGCCACCAGCGGAGATCTTCCGGGGCGTGAGATTTACGATGTCCGGGATGAGACGCGGTGAAACGGAGACGGCGTAAATGTCGCAAACTCACGAGTCAAATGATTCCGGGGCCCAGAGTCGTGACGGCGCGGCGGATCTCCGCGATCCCTTGGCCCTCGAACGCCAAGTGTGCTTCGCCCTGGTCGTCGCCTCTCGCAGTGTCCTATCGATCTATCGACCACTGCTGGAACCCATGGGGCTCACTCATCCCCAGTACTTGGTGATGCTCGCCCTGTGGGACCAGTCATCACTATCGGTTCGCGAGATCGGCGACCTCCTGGGTCTCGACTCGCCCACCCTCTCTCCATTGCTCAAGCGCCTCGCTGTCGCGGGTTTGGTGACGAGAACGCGAAGTGATGACGATGAAAGACGCCTGACGATTGAACTCACCAAACGGGGTCGTGAACTTCGCGAAGACGCGCTACGAATTCCTCCGGCAGTCGTTGCTCGACTGGGCATCGAGGTGTCCGAACTCGAGTCACTACACGCCGCTCTCAGCAAAGTCATTGCGGCCGCACGCGCTGCAGGAGAATAAGACGCACCTAGTCAGAAAAAACGACGGCTCTCGAGCTTCTCGAAGGATGCACTGAACCTCTTCGTGTGAAATTGCTTCGTGACCGAACGGCGGCGAAGTGGCTTCAGTTACCTGCATCGCCATTCGATGTATGCCAGAGGTTCACCGGAGGGTATGTCGCCACCAGTCGCACGACGTCCCCTGCGCGATGTGAAGGTTTGATTCACCCTCGATGTTCCTCGGAGGACTGGTTATCGTCGTTCTCGGGATCGCCATTCACCTGAAAGGCGTTACCTTCGGCGCCGGACTCACGGTCACCGTCGGGTTCATCGACCGGCTCGGGATCGCTGTTCACTTGAAATGCGCTTCCTTCTGCTCCCGGCTCGTGATGACGTTCGTGCACGTGGGTAGCTTTGGACGAACTCGTAACTCCCCCACCCATCCATTTGCGCAGGAGATCTTTCAGACTTGACATTTGGGTCCCTTCAAGTATTGAAGACCCGAAAGAGATTTTCTGACGGGAAAATCCAAGGCAAAATCGTCCGAGAACCCGTCGCTCTGTTTTCTTCTTGTTGTTCCGAGTCCTCAGTGAGGAATGCGACTACAAACTTCCATACCGTACGTAACGATACTGCCCTCCCCTTTCTTTGAAGCCATGAGGTCGACGCTGCGTGAGCCCCTTTGGATGAGTCGCACAGCACCATGAACTTGGAGCGGACCACTTCCCCAGCGAGGCGAACTTTGTCACCGGCCACCTTCTGTCCCCGCATTGCGCGACGCTCTGTCGCCGAGTATCTTTCGGTCCACGACGGCGCCGATCTCGGTCTGCCGGGTGGGACGAGGATCACCGTCGGCTGGCCCCCCAGATGGCGACGCTACGCGACGTACTACGGCGATACGTTGGCTCGATCACTCGCGAGCCTCAGTGACGCGCCAGTTCAACGGGGATCTCCGGACGAAAGGAGGACGTTTTCATCGGCGTCGACGTATGGGTGATGAGACGCGTTGGTGACCGACTCGAAATGTTGAGACGAGAACGAGCCGTCGCCAGGAGAGTTCCGTGTTGCCGACTTTCGAAGTACCACGTGCCACGCTTTCGCCATCTGCTCTCAGCGGACCAGTTCGGGTTCGACGACCTGATGCCTCGTCGTTTTCAGCACCAGGGTGAGGGCCAGACCGACCACCGAGATACCCGACACGACTGCAACGGCCGTCTTCATTCCAGGGATCAGATGGCCTTGTTGCACCGACGTCGCGCCGGGTCCGATAATGGCGGACGTCACCGCGAGAACGATCGCCCCGCCCACTTGGATACTGGTGTTCACCAGACCCGACGCGAGCCCTTGCTCGTCGTTGGCAACGCCGGAGGTGGCCTGGGAGTTGATCGAAGGGAAGCACAACGCAAATCCGACGCCGATGAGCACCATCGTGGGCAACAAAAAGTCGACGTAGGACATCGTCGGGTTCACTCGCAAGAAGAGAAGGTAGCCGACGACGAATGCGGAGAGACCAACCCCGATCAACTTCTTCGTCTCAAAGCGTTCGAGGATCTTGGCCATCTTGGTGGCACTGGCCACCACGATCAACCCGGTAGGCAAGAAACCCAGGGCCATCGCAATGGGCGACCAGCGCAGCGAATCCTGCAAGTACAAGGTCGCGACGAACTGAAACGAGATGTAGCCACCGAACATCACGGCGCCCGAGAGGTTGGCGTGCACCAGAGACGATGAGCGCAAGATAGCCAGACGTAAGAGGGGGCGGGGATGGCGCTGTTCGATTCTGACGAACGATCCCAGTAGAACTGCGGTGACCACTAGACCGCCGAGAGTGCTCACGCTCAGCCAACCCTTGGCGGGGGCCTGGACGACGGTGTACACCAGCGCCATCAGTCCTCCGGTACTGGTCAACGCCCCCAAGAGATCGAAGTGGGCCATCGTCACCTTCTCTCTGGCGGCGCGGGGGATCACTCGAAGACCAGCGGCCACTAAGGCCAACGCAATGGGGCCCGGAACTAAGAACGTCGCACGCCAACCCAGTTCGGTCAGGAGTCCCCCGAACACCAAGCCGAGTGAGAATCCACTCGCCCCACAGACCGTGTAGATCGACAGTGCTCGATTGCGCGCCATACCTTCTTTGAACGTCGTCGTGATGATGGAAAGTCCGGCAGGAACGGTGAAGGCCGCCGAGGCGCCCTTGACGAAACGCAAGGCAATCAACGCCACGTCATTGCTCATCACGGCGCTGAGGACCGACGCGATACCAAAGACGGTCACCGCGGCTAGGAAGACTTGACGGCGCCCCAGCAGGTCGCTCGCACGACCGCCCAGTAAAAGCAGTCCCCCGTATCCGAGCACGTACGCGCTAACGATCCATTGCAGGGAGCTTGAAGTCAGGTGAAGGCCACGGCCGATGGAGGGTAGGGCCACGCCGACCATGGAAACGTCCAGACCGTCGAGAAAAAGCGCTCCGCACAGCACGACCAGCAAGATCCATATTTGACTCGTCCAGCGGGTATCCGCTTCGACTTGAGATGAGGGTGTAAGTGTCACGAGGAAAAGTATATGTGTATGCATCTAATGTGCATGCAATTAATGCATGTACTCAAATATCCCCGATCACTGTTAGTGTGTGCGGGTGGCAAAAGTCGAAGACGACGAACAATTAGCTGCCGAATGGCACGAGATGATGGGCCGTTTTCGCCGCCTGGTCTGCAATCTCGATCGTGAACTCGAGAACAAACACGGGATATCCGCGAGTGACTTCGAAGTCCTGCAACTCTTAAGTGAAGCGCCCGCAGGCAAACTAAAGATCCACGAACTTGGCGAGCATGCGCACCTGACCCAAAGCGCGCTCTCTCGCCTGGTCGCCCGGCTCGAGAGTATGGGCATGGTGGAGCGATGCATGTGCGAGGACGACCGCCGGTCGGTCTTTGCCACCATCACCGCCGCGGGACGTAAACGCTACAGTCAGGCGCGCCCCACCCAGCGAGCGATCCTGCGCGCCGAGGCCGCTCAGTCATTGTGATCTCAGCCGATGACACCTCGTCATCTCGAGACTGTCGTTTCCTGTCGTCCACCAGACCTACTCGCCAGAAAATCAAAACAACCCGTCTTTAGGAGCGCGAAAGGACGATTTTTCCAATAATCGAACCATCCTCGACGAGGCCGTGCGCGCGTCGAAGCATCTCGGCGTTGATGGGACTGAGCTGGGTCGAAAGAGTAGAGCGAATCACTCCGGCGTCGACGAGTTCCGTCACCGCATTGAGAAGGTGGTGTTGGGATCGACTTTCGGGCGTGAAGAGCGCGGCGGTGAACATGAACTCCCAGAGCCACGCGATGCTCTTGCGCTTCAGTGCTCCCATACCGACTTGTCCCGGATCATCGATTACGACGATTTTTCCGTAGGGTTTCAAGACTTCGCTAAAAACTTCGAGGTTGCCCTTCGAGTACGCACTGAAGAGATAGTCGACTCCGTCGGGCGCAATGGCGCGCACGCTCTCCACGAGATCACTTCGATGATCAACGACGTGATGCGCACCAAGTTCCGTAACCCACGTTCGAGATTCGGGTCGTGACGCCGTGGCGATCAAGGTCAGCGACGTCAACTGGCGCGCGAGTTGGATCATCATGGACCCGACTCCTCCTGCCGCCCCGACCACCAGCATCGTGCCACTGCTCTCCTTCGTCAGTTGCAAGCGCTCAAAGAGCGCTTCCCACGCGGTGATGGCGGTGAGAGGCATAGCGGCCGCCTCGGCGAACGTCAATGTGGTGGGTTTTATCCCCACGATGTTCTCGTGGACAAGATGATACGCAGAGTTGGTTCCCGCACGATCGATGGACCCCGCGTAGTAAACCTCGTCGCCGACCTCAAAGAGGCTGACGTCAGAACCGACTGCACTCACGACGCCGGCGGCGTCATATCCCAGCACTTTGGTCGCGCCCGCCGGATTAACGCCGCTGCGAACCTTCACGTCCACGGGGTTCACCGAGACTGCGTCTACTGCCACTAACAAGTCGTGGGGTCCCGGACTTGGGACGGGCAATTCCACGTCGATGAGGCTCTCTGGATCGTCAATCGCCAAGTTGCGGCGGTACGCGACCGCGGTCATGGACGGGGGAAGTAGTGTCATGGCGTCATCGTACCGGCGGCATGGTGACAATCGAAATTTTCACGACGCAACTCACTAGGTCGCGAATTCGGCAGCAGCGATCAACATTTGACAGGTCGCCCCGATTCGTTCAACGGCGGCAAGGCTGAACGGCGCCAATTCCCGATGAGTTACGTGGTTCGCCGTGCGAGGATTGCTGCAATGGTCGAATCGTCCCTAGCTTCGAGCCCCGCGGCCGCACCGAGCTGGAAGAGTTGCTCAGTGGCTGCGGCTACCGGAAGGGCAACGTGCGCCGCGCGGCCGGCGTCAGTCACAATACCCATGTCCTTCACGAAAATATCGACCCGAGAAAGGACATCGGGATCATCGCCGCGTAGGGTCTGAACGATTCGCGGGCCACGATTCGACAACATGAACGACGAAGCAGCTCCCGCACTCAACGCGTCCAGGGCCGCTTGGGGGTCGATACCGAGTCCCTGCGCGAGGGTTAATGCTTCTGCCGCCGCCGCGATGTGTACGCCACAGAGCAATTGATTGACCGTCTTCATCGCCTGACCGTCGCCCGCGTCGTCACCAACCGTAACGATCGTGGACGCTAAGCGCTCAAGGACCGGCCGAGTGACTTCGATGGCATCAGCGTTCCCACTGACCAGCGCCAGCAAATCGCCCTGACGTGCTCGCAACGGACCTCCGCTCACCGGAAGGTCGAGCAAGATGATGTCACGCTCCGCGAGCTTTTCGCCAATAACGCGCGCGCCAGGCGCGCCCACCGTGCTGGTCAGGACTACTGACTTTCCCGCGTCGAGACCCGCGACGACACCGTCTTCACCGAAGAGGGCCGATTCAACTTGTGCGAGAGTCCGCACCGCAAGGATGACTACGTCCACACCCTCTGCCGCCGCCATCGGCGTCCCGACGACGTTGACGCCGCCGTCACGGGCTTGTCGAGCATTCACCTCAACTGGGTCGTATCCGTTAACGCGGTACGAACCAACCAACCGTAGAGCCATGGGTAGTCCCATGGCCCCGAGGCCGATCACGGCGACCCCGATCGGTGAGACGATGGACTCCGTTGCCCCCTGAAGATTCGCGTCCATCAAATGACCCTTCCATCGGTGCGCGAGCGACGACGTCGCCTCATGGTCCTACTAATTCTTCCTGCGGCGTATCGAGCAGACGGATAATCCGCGTCGCCGCAGCGGTGACGGACTCGCGCGCCGATTGCAAAGACGACACCAGGTCGGCGCTCGCCGTATTTCTTATTAGTGCAGCCGCGAGCGCATCCAAGTACGCCCGGCGAAGTTCGGCGTTGACGTTGACCTTCGATACTCCCGCACCCACGCACTGACCCAAGACTTCGTCTCGTAAGCCGCTCGCTCCGTGCAGGACGAGCGGGATCTGCACCGAGCGGCCAATCTCGCTCAGCCGCTCGAAATCGATCACTGGTGGCTCGCTGGTAAATCCGTGCACGTTGCCGACGGCTACCGAAAGCGCATCGATACCTGTTTCCAGCGCGAACTCCCGAGCGAGATGCGGATCGGTCATCGACGAGGCAACGGCGTCGGTTGAAACATCCTCATCGCCGGAAATTCCTACCAGTTCCGCCTCCACCCACGCCCCAACATCGTGAGCAGCACTGACCAGCGACTTGGTGGTGCTCATATTCTTCTCGTATGACAAGTTAGTTCCGTCAAACATGACCGAGGAATATCCCAATGCCAGACACGTCTCGATCTCCTCGACACTGCGACAATGATCGAGGTGGACGCCGACCTGGGCACTACTCTCACGGGCAACATCAAGAGCCAAGTCGGCCAGAGTACGCAGCCCGGCGAACCCGAACGCGCTCGAACCAGCGATGAGGATTACCGGTCGACCAGTCGCCTCCGCAGCAGCCACAATTCCTTGGACCATTTCCATGTTGTAGGCGACGAACGCGGGGACGGCTCGTCGCGCCCTCCTCGCCTCAATCAAGAAGGAACTTCCGCGCAGCAGCATCAGACACTGCCACGCAGTGTTTGCACCACGGTAACGAGCGCACCCTCGTCGCCCACGTTCCCCGCAAAGACGACGTAAGGAATGGTCGGTCCACTGTTCGTTACGGGTTGCCACAGGGAAATGATTCCCGGCAATAACGTTCCTCGAGCCCACGCGCGACGAACTCCCAATCCGCTGGTCGCGACGTCGCTCGAGGTGATGCCCCCCTTACCCACTACCCAGCCCGGAGTGACAAGAGATACAACTCGGCGCACGATTTCAGCAAGACCTGCGGAGATCGTACGAGCAATCGCCAGACTTTCGTCCGCGTCACGGCCCCGAGCGAGTTCTCGGCTCGTGCCCACGACCACGTCGGACGTCGCGAGGCCATCCACCGTCGAGCGCACGACAGCGTCGATGGTCGCTTCTCGAGAGTCCTCGCCGAGGAGGGCGAGGACATCCACTTCCACTGACGTCACATCATTCATCTTCATAACACCTTCGAGTTGACGCGTGGACGTAGACACGTGCGACCCCACCACGATAAGTCCGTGCGACGACGTCGCGGTGCCGGGACTTCCTCCCTTGTGGGGGCCTCGAATCTGGCGGATCTCCGCGCTCGTCAAAGGAAGTTTCACATCTAAGCCCGCGCGAGCCCTGACGAATGACGGGCCTACGCGGTAGATGAATCTCTTGCCCCCATTCTCGGCGTCCAATATGGCGAGCGTTAAGAGTCGGAGATCGTCGTCACACACGGCGTCCACCACCACAGGCCGACCTTCCGTGAGACCTTCGAGAATCGTCTTCACTCGATGAATCCCACCCTCGCGGAGGTCAACGAGGGTGATTCGGGCAACTTCTGCGGCTATCCAACGGCCCTTGGACTTTTCTTGAACGTAATCACGAAGGTCGCTCGAGTGATAGGCGAAAGTCGCGTCGCGAGCGAATTCGCTCTCGCCCACCGGTGCGATGCCGTCGCTCGTTCTGAGGTAGTGCACCGACTCAATGGTCATTCGGCCCGCCTCCACGTACGCCGGAACGATGATCATCGCGTCACACACCGAGCCGGTGAATTGCGTCAGACATTCGGCGATGGCGTCAGGCTCCAAGGGAAAGTGTCCGCGCAACGTGGAGTCGCTTCTCGAGGTCACCACGAACTCGAGATCCTCGAGCCGTGCGGCGTCGCACACGCTCGCCATCACCTCGTGGATCCGACGCTCCGCGCTGTCGGGATCCAGGCTCCGCGAATTCGTGAGAACGTAGAAGACGGGCGATGCCTGACGCATGGCCCAGCGGACGTCGTCCACCGACCACGTCGTCAGTACCGGTACATTGGCGACAGTTTGTGTCCCGGTCGGATCATCATCGAGCACCACCACCACGCGAGGGTCTCGGGCAATGGCCTCGCGAATCCGAGCGGCGTCGACCGACACCACGGGTGGCAGTTCCGACAACATGTGGGCCTCACTCCTGGCGCCCGGGATCATTCCACCGCCGCCCCCTCTGAAGTTGTGATCGGCGAAGACGGTTGCGCATCGGGTGAAATGCTTTCGAGTTCCTTCGAGATGCGCGTCATGGCGTGCAGACGACGTTGGTAGTTGTCCAGTGATACCACCAACATAATCAAGAAGCCAATCACGATCAATTGCCAGAAGGACGCGACGTTCATGAGAACGAAGCCATTTTGAAGAATTGTGTAGATCAACGCACCAATGACCGTTCCCCACACCTTTCCTTCACCGCCCGTGATGGGAGTGCCGCCAATAACCACCGCCGCGATGGCGACAAGTAAGTCGCTCGAACCTGAAGAAGAGGACGCACTGGAGAAGTGAACGGCATTCAGCATCCCCGCGAGTCCCGCCAGGGATCCGCACAGGCCGTAAAGCAGTACCGAGTGCCACTTGATATTCACACCCGATCGGCGCACGGCCTCTCGGTTGGTGCCAATGGCGTAGCTGTAGAGACCGAAGCGGGTGTTCTTCGCCACGAAGGTCAAGACGATGGCGATACCAAAGGCGATGTACGCGATGTAGGGGATCGACCAGAACGTCCCATTGCCCAAGGTAAACGAGGCCCCCGGGAGGTTCTCAATGGGGAGTCCGTTCGACAGGAGGTCCGCAATTCCCAGGAAGATGCCGTAACTGCCCAGGGTGACAATGAGGGGACTCAGATTTAAGTACGCAATCGCCGCGCCGTTGAATGCTCCACCCACTGCGCCGACGCCGCACGCAATGAGGACCCCGACAAACGTCACGAGCACCCCGGAGTTCCCTGACGAGTGTGCCGACATATAGATCGCCGACGCCACTCCTCCCAGTCCCAACATGGATCCAACGGATAAGTCGATGCCCCCCGCGAAGAGAACGAATGTCTCACCGAGGGCCAGCAGTAAAAAGACCGCCGTGGCGTTGAGCAGATTGGTGAAGCTAAATACCGTGGCAAAACCGTGTGCCGCGATCGAGAAGTACGCAATCAGTATCAGGAGAACCCCGACACTCGTGAACTTC